>Ga0209040_10000816_pt1 | contig 24199 bp, 24 predicted proteins | sample BogFormECP12_OM3_FD_188240 | JGI IMG/M metagenome (GOLD analysis project Ga0209040, IMG submission 188240) | Bog forest soil microbial communities from Calvert Island, British Columbia, Canada - ECP12_OM3 (SPAdes) (version 2) | ecosystem: Environmental > Aquatic > Freshwater > Wetlands > Bog ... | reverse complement strand
TGAGCGCATCCCAGAGCGCGAACAAGAACTCCCGTTGCTCGGCATATTGATAGCGGTCCGGACCCGATGGGCTGAGCTTGTCCGACCCGCCCATCCCGATCAGATCGCAGGCCACCAGCCGACCCAGTCCCTCCAGATACGGCATGACGCTTCGCCACAGGTACGACGACGTGGGGTTGCCGTGCTGAAAAACGATGGCATCACCTTGGCCCTCGTCGATGTATGCCATGCGCCTGCCGGCGATCTCGTGGTATTTCAGGTGCGCGTACGGTTCGCTGCCGATGGGTTGCATTCGGGACACTACTTAACGGTATAGCCCGCATCGACGGGAAGCGTGATGCCGGTGACGTAGCGGCCGGATTGCCCGCACAGGTAGATCATCGCTTCGGTCACATCGGCGGATTCGATCATCGGTATCGGTAAGCCCCGTGCGGCGCCAGTGATGAATGCAACCTTGCGTTCAAACTGCATTACCATGACTCCTCCGAGCGCTCGACGCCGATGGTGAGACGGGGTGAGCCGAGTATCCCCCAGGCCCGCGCAGCATCGCCCGGCCCCGACGCGACTCACCCGGCTGATTCTGGGACTTGACGATCCATCGAACTAATGTTCGAATAAGAACATGCGTTGGGCTGACCAGGCCGTCGCCGTGAATGGGATGCCCGTCGACGACGGAGCGCTGCCGGGGCTGCAGCGCATCGGTTTCGTCCGAAGTGTGCGGGTGCCGCATTTCGAGGGCATCACGATTCACGAGGTGCTGTGCAAGTCAGCGCTGAACAAGGTGCCAAATGCGGCCGCATTGCCGTTTCGGTACACCGTCAACAGCTACCGCGGCTGCTCGCACGGCTGCCGCTATTGTTTCGCCCGTCCGACCCACGAATACCTGGACTTCAACTGCGGTACCGACTTCGACACCCAGGTGGTGGTGAAGACCAACGTCGCCGATGTGCTGCACCGCGACTTGCACCGGCCGTCGTGGCAGCGCGAAACCGTCGCGCTGGGCACCAACACCGATCCCTACCAGCGTGCCGAGGGCCGCTACGCACTGATGCCGGGCATCATCGCCGCGCTGGCCGGATCCGGTACGCCCCTGTCGATCTTGACCAAGGGCACGCTGCTCCGGCGCGACCTGCCGCTGATCGCCGAAGCGGCTCAGCAGGTGCCGGTATCGGTCGCGGTCTCGTTGGCGGTCGGCGACCCGGAGCTGCATAGGGACGTCGAGCCGGGCACGCCGACACCGCAGGCGCGTCTGGGGCTGATCACCGCGATCCGCGACGCCGGTCTGGACTGTCATGTGATGGTCGCGCCGGTGCTGCCGGACCTCACCGATTCCGTCGAGCACCTCGACGGGCTGCTTGGCCGGATCGCGGCGGCCGGCGCCACCGGTGTGACGGTCTTCGGCCTGCATCTGCGGGGCTCCACCCGCGGCTGGTTCATGTCCTGGCTGGCCCGCGCGCATCCCGAACTGGTCTCCCGCTACCGCGAGCTGTACCGGCGCGGCGCCTATCTGCCGCCGAGTTATCGAGAGATGCTGGCCGAACGAGCCGCGCCGCTGATCGCGAGGCACCGCCTCGCCGGCTATCACCGCCCGTTCCCGCAGGCCGCAGACGTGCCGGCAGTGCCAGCAGCGGCAACGGCACCAGGGCCCGTCCAGCAGACACTGTTCTGAGCTAACCGGACCTACCGCCGCGCGGCTTGGTCAGGGTGAACTGCTCGACCATGGTCATTGCGCCGAACGGGCCGGTCACCGCGTAATGGGTTGCCTTGATCGACGTATTGCCGCCCGGTTGACCCGGGTCGACGTCGAAAACCGCGAAGCCGTAAGGGTTGTCGCGGTCGCGAAAAGCCGACCACGGCGCGTCCTCCAAAACGTAGATCGGCGCCTTGCGCCTGATCGCGGGATCAAATGCGCCGACGCCCATCAAGACGCGGCACTGAGGCTGGGGGAACAGGAACGTGTTGGATGGCAGCGACGTGCCGCCGCCACCGATGACGAGGTGCACCGTTCCGCGTGTCGTGTCGATGAGGTCGTCGCGGGTGTCCACGGGAATCGGCGTTCGGGTGTCGTTGCCCTGTGTTCCGCGCACCGGATGTGAGCGTTCGTAGTGGTGTTCGTGGCCGCACACCACCAGATCGACCTGATACTGATCGAACAACGGGAGCCATTCCTGACGGATCCCCAGGTCGGCGCCGTTAGCTTTGTCGGCGGTGGAGATCGCGGTCTGATGCATGCATACGACTAGCCAATCGACATCCGGATCGCGCCGTGCGTCGGCGAGTTCATTTGCAAGCCAACGTTTTTGCTCACCGGCCGAGTAGCCGTGCACATAGAAGTTGCCGCCGTCCTGGAAGGCCACGTCGTCGTTGTTGAGGCTGACCACCCGCACCGAGCCGGCGGTGAACGAGTACCACAGGCCGCGGGTTTGGAGACTGGACCCGGAATCGGGTAACGCGAAGTAGGTTTGATAAGCGGCGTAACCGATTGGCCCGTTACCTAATTCGTTCTCGTGATTGCCTGCCGCCGGCATCCACGGCCGGTAACGCGCCGAGCGGGTGTTGTTCTCAAACCAGTCCGACCAGGTGCGGATCCGGTCCTGCGCCAGGTTGGCGTAGCACAGGTCTCCGTTGACCAGGTTGAACAGCGGGGCGACGCGCTCGATCGCGACCGTGGTGTCTCCGGCCGTGGGCGATCCGATGTTGTCGCTGACGAAGGTGCCGTTGGTCAACGTGGATAGCGCCGGAGTTGACTGGTCGCCGAAACTGGTGAAGCGCAATGGTTTGCGTCCCGTCGGCGCGGTCCGTACCGTCCCCAGCTCGGGGGTAGCGCCGTCGTGCACCGCCGCGTATACGTAGTCGGTGTCCGGGGTCAGATTCGTCAGGCGAGCGTGGTTGACGCGAACCTCGGTGTTGGACTTGGCGTCCCGGTACGTTCGGGTCTCGGCCGCCACGGTGTGGCCGAAACCGGAGGTCGGTGTGCCCAGCATAACTCGCGGGTTGCCGACGGCCTCGGTGGTGTGCCAGGACACCACGACCTCGGTACTGGCATTCGTGCCGAATTGCAGATGCAGGCCGCCAACCGGCTGTACGCCGTGCCGATCCGGCCGGTACCAGACGGCGGGGCCGCGTGGGTGAGACCACGCGGCTATTGCCATTTCAAGGCCCGCCCCGGCGCCGGTGCCGACCCCCGCCCCGACAAGCGCCGCCGCCGCGCCCGTCGTCAGTAACCTCCGGCGGCTAACGCCGGTGCGGTGCGGTTCACCGCCATCAGCCGGCTCCGGTTCGTCGCTCATTCCTGTTTCATACCTGAACCGGGCAACCCGTAACGAATCCGGTAGTTTTTTCGATATGACGAACGTGCGAAAAGTCACCAACGGGTTCGCGGTGGCAGCGTTTGCGGCGGCTCTGGGAGTCGCAGGAGCCGCGGGCATGGTGGTCAAACCCGCGACCTCACATGCGGACCCGGCCGGCCATCAGGTGACCTACACGATCACCAGCACCGGCAATCTGACCGGCAACGTTCGGTACATGAACAGCGATCCGCCCAGCCAGGCGGCCTTCAACGCCAACTCGGCGCAGTACATGAACACCGTGCAGACGGCGTTCAGCGCGGGGGCGCCGCTGGTGTACACCGCCACGCTGGCTAACCCGAACCAGTGGGCCTACGTCGCCGCCAGCGGCGGGTGTCACTGGCCCGATTGCGGCTCGGGGGCCACTCCCGAACTCCAATGCCGGATCGCCGTGGACGGCCAGGTGGTGGTGACACAGAACGCCACCACCGGCGTGACGTGCTCGACGCGGCCCTGGTAATCGGCTAATCGGCGAACGCGTAAACCCATGCGGTGGCGCCGGATCGCAGCGGCACCGCGACGCGGCGATAGTCGTCCACCTCGTATGCGTCGACGGGGGCTAGTTCGGCGTCGCTGATGGCGAACACCATCCCGTCGACATGCGCGTCGGCCCGCTCGGTTGGCCGCAGGACGGGGTGGCGGTCGCTGCCGCTGGTCGCGACCACGTGCGGGTCGGTGATGGTGACGTAGTCCAGGTCGTATCCGACGATCGCGTCGCGGTGCCCGGGACCTCGCGGCCGAACGTCGCACGCTGCACCTCCGGCTGCTGCAGCGTCCCGTAGGAGAACAACAGCTCGGTCAACGACCGCCCCCAACTTCGGCGTGTGCCACCACGACGACTTCGGCTTGTTCGGCGCCGAGCGCCCGGATCTTGTGGCTGACCGACGCGTCGAAGTACGCGCTATCACCGGTGCCGAGCGTGACGGTCTGGTCTCCGTAATCAAGTTCGACGGTCCCGGCGTGCACGAACACGAACTCCTGGCCCGCGTGCTCGGGATGCGGATCATCGGCCAGTTTGCCTGTCGGCCGAACCACAAACGGCGACATGGACTTCCCGAGGAGGGCCGACGCCAGCGCCTGGTAGCGCTCGCCGTCGGCGCCGCTACGTTCGTGGGCCCGGTCGACGGTGATCTTCTCCTCGGCTGCCTCGTCGGAAAACAGTCGCCCGACATCGACCTCGAGTGCTCTGGCGAGCTTGAGGGCCACCGCAATCGACGGTGTACTCGTCCGGCGCTCGATCTTGGACAGGTAGCTCTTGGTCAGCCCGGTCTGTTCGGCGAGTCGCTCCAGGGTGAGGCCGCGTTGTCGGCGGACGGCGCGTAGCAGTGCTGTCACTGGCGGTGCCCTCCGTTCTCGGTCGCTGATGACACAAGGTTTCCTATAGTGCTACTATTGTGTCACACATTCGCGATCCAGGGAGCTGCTGATGGCAACCACGTTCTCGGACTCGAAATCCGAATTGATGCGTCGGGCCGGCGAGGGGTTGGCGGCTAACGTTGCCGATTCGCAATTGACCACCCGGCAGAAGCTGGCACTGACCTGCCGCGCGCTATTCGACGCGGGCCAGGACTCCGGGCTGGCAGGACAGATCACCGCCCGGGCCGAGGCGGACGCGACGTACTACACCCAGCGGCTGGGCCTGGGGTTCGACGAGATCACCGAAGACAATCTGCTGCTGGTCGACGAGGATCTCAACGTCCTCGATGAGGATGGACCCGGGGGTGGAATAGCCAACCCCGCCAACCGTTTTCACAGCTGGATCTATCGAGCGCGGCCCGACGTACAGTGCATCGTGCACACCCATGCCTTCCACGTGGCGGCGCTGTCGATGCTGGAGGTTCCGCTGATTGTCTCGCATATGGACACCACCCCGCTCTACGACGACTGCGCGTTCCTCGCTAAGTGGCCGGGCGTTCCGGTCGGCAACGAGGAGGGCGAGATCATCAGTGCCGCACTGGGTGACAAGAAGGCGGTCCTGCTGGCCCATCACGGACAGGTGGTGGCCGGTGCCAGCATCGAGGAGGCGTGCTCGTTGTCGATCCTGATCGAGCGTGCGGCGAAACTGCAATTGGCCGCCATGGCCGCCGGCACCGTCAAAGAACTACCCGAGGAACTGGCCCGGGAGGCGCACGACTGGACATTGTCACCTGCGCGCAGCAGGGCTAACTTCGCCTACTATGCGCGCCGCGCCCTGGCGCGGCATCCCGACGTCCTGTCCAGCTAGGACCCTTGTCCGCCAACCAAATTCGAGGAGCTCGTCTGTGCCCGAGCACCAGATCCACGGCATCATCGCCTACCCGGTGACCCCGTTCACCAGCGATTCGGCCGACAGTATCGACGGCAGGCGACTGGCCGCGCTCGTCGGTCGGCTTGTTGCCGCCGGGGTCCACGCGATTGCGCCGCTCGGTAGCACCGGCGAACTGGCCTACCTCGAAGAGCCCGAGTTCGACGCCGTGGTCGACATCACGATCGCCACCGTCGACGGCAGGCTGCCCGTCATCGTCGGTGTGTCAGACGTGACTACAGCCAAGACCATTCGGCGCGCCCGCTACGCGCAAGATGCCGGTGCCGACGCCGTGATGGTCCTGCCGGTGTCCTACTAGAAGCTCACCGAGCGTGAGATGCTCCGGCACTACCGGAGCATCGGCGACGCCATCGGCATTCCGCTCATGGCGTACAACAACCCGGCCACCAGCGGCGTGGATATGCACCCCGAATTGCTTGTCACCATGTTCGAGACCATCGACAACGTCACCATGGTCAAGGAGTCCACCGGTGACCTGTCCCGGATGCGGCGCATCGCCGAACTCAGCGGCGGCGAGCTGCCGTTCTACAACGGCAGCAACCCGCTGGTGCTTGACGCCCTGAAGGCCGGCGCCGCCGGCTGGTGCACGGCAGCGCCGAATCTGCGGCCCCAGCCGTGCATCGACTTGTACAACGCGGTGCGGGCGGGCGATCTCGAGAAGGCGCAAATTATCTACGCCGCCCTCAAGCCACTGCTGGAGTTCATCGTGGCGGGCGGACTGGCGACCACCGTGAAGGCCGGTCTGGATCTGCTCGGTTTCCCGATCGGGGATCCGCGGGCGCCGCTGCTGCCGCTCGACGAACAAGGGCGCGCCGAGTTGCAGGGCTTACTCGCTGAGGCCTAGCCGAGGTCGGTGACCGCGAAGGTGTTGCACTGTTTCGGGTCGCCGGTCTGATAGCCGATGGTGAACCACTTCTGTCGTTCGGCGGAGGACCCGTGTGTCCAGGACTCGGGGTTGGTGCGTCCGGTCGAGGCTTTCTGGATGCGGTCATCGCCCACCGACGCCGCGGCCGAGAGTGCGTCTTGGATGTCCTTGTCGCTCAACGGCTGCAGGTACGGCACACCGGTGCTCTCCTGTTTGACGATCGATGCATAGTGTGCCCAAATACCGGCGTAGCAGTCCGCCTGTAACTCCGTGCGCACGCCATTACCCTCAGCGCCCTGCGCACCCTGCTGGGCGCGGCCCAGGTTGCCCTGCAGTTGTTGCACGTGATGGCCGTATTCATGAGCCACCACGTACTCCTGCGCGAGTGGTCCACCGCTGGAACCGAATCGGTCGACCAGCACCTGGAAGAAGTCGGTGTCGAAGTACGCCGTCTGGTCCACCGGGCAGTAGAACGGTCCCACCGCACTGGTAGCCGGTCCGCAGCCAGTGTCTACCTGGCCGCTGAATAGCCGCACATGCGGGCGGGTGTAGCCCTGCATGAGCTGATGCCACACCGCATCCACGGAATTGCCGGTGGCCACCACGCGGCACTGCACGTATTTGTTGGCATCGGCGCCGGTCTTGCACTGGCTCAGGTCGAAACCCGGTGCCGAGTAGTCGCGGGTGTTCATCTGCTGCTGGTCCACCACGCGACCGGGATCGACACCCAGCAGCAGCGCCACCACCACGATCAACAGCCCGCCGAGGCCGCCCCCGAGGGCAATCATCCCGCCCCCGCCGCCGGACGACGACGCGGTGCTGGTGTCGATCTGCATACCCTCGTTGAAGGTCATCGCACGCTCCGTTGCATCTGATCGGGCCGGCTACCCGGGCGGAACCAGCCTAACGCCGTTGGGTGTTGCGGGCGTCGGTGTAGCTGTGCGAGTTGGCGGCTGAGGCGTTGCCAAGCGATCGGCCCGAAGGTAGGCACCCGAAGATCAGCCCGGGCCGTCGCTCGCGGCGGCCAGCAGCGGCACCACCACGTCACTGATCGGGGTCGGCAGGCCGTGAGCGCGCGCCTTGCGGATGATCACCCCGTTGCGGATGTCCCATTCCATCCGCCGGCGATTTTCCCGATCGGCCAGTATTGATGTGCCCATGTCTTCCGGGGCCTGACGGAAAAGGCCGACCAGCTCGTCGACCATGCCGTCCGGCAGCCGGGCGCCCTCGGCCCGCGCGACCGCCAGGCATTCGGCGAGATAGCGGCGCGACAGCGTCGTGACGTCGTCGCGGCGGAACATGCCCGACCGCCGACCGGACAGCGCCATGAACCCGGCCAGCGCATTGGTGAGCAGCTTGCGCCAGGCCGCGGTGATGAGGTCGGGGTCGCAGTCCACCCGGCAGCCGGCGCCGCGCAGCAGCTCGGCGACCGTCTCCGCCGTGGGTCCGGTCGGCAGCACCAGCGCGGCTTCGGTGCGCAACCGTACCCACCCTGCTGGCTGGGTCTCGGCGCCGTACCAGACGATGCCCGGGATCACGGCCGACGACGGGCAGAGCGGCTGAACCTGCTCGACCTGTTCGACGCCGTTCTGCAGCACGGCGACGATGGTGTGGTCGTCGCACAGGCGGGTCAGCCAGCCTCGTGCGTCGTGGTTCTGGGTGGCCTTGACCGCCAGCACGACAACGTCGACCGGGCCGGCGACCTCGCCGGGATCGGTGCGCACCGGGCCGGGCACCACGATGGGGTCCTCGCCGTCGGGCCGCAGTTCGACGCTGTCGCGCGGGGTGTGACCACACACCAGTACCGAATGCCCGGCCTTGTACAAAAGCGCGGCGACCGTCGTGCCGACGGCGCCGGGACCGACGAGCGCGATGTTTGTGGTGATGGCACTGAAATTACCTCCCACCCGGCGTTGCATGAGGATGAGGCCCGGCCCTCTAGACTGGGCTTCCGTTTCAAGGTGGGTTCAATCCGGTGAAGGGAAGTGTTGTGCTGCGCAGCCACGCCGCTGGTTCGCTGCGGGATAGCGACGCAGGGCAGCGGGTGACGTTGGCCGGCTGGGTGGCTCGCCGCCGCGACCACGGCGGCGTTATCTTCATCGATCTGCGGGACTCCTCCGGCATCGCACAGGTGGTGTTCCGCGCGCCCGATGTGCTGGCACAGGCGCACCGGCTGCGCGCCGAGTTCTGCGTCGCGGTCGACGGCGTCGTCGAGATTCGCCCGGAAGGCAACGCCAACGCGGAGATCGCCACCGGGGACATCGAGGTCAACGCGACGTCGCTGGCGGTGCTGGGCGAGTGCGCGCCGCTGCCGTTCCAGCTAGACGAGCCCGCAGGCGAGGAGTTGCGGCTGAAGTACCGCTACATTGACCTGCGCCGCGACGGCCCGGGCGCCGCAATTCGGTTGCGCTCCAAGGTGAATTCGGCCGCGCGCGGTGTGCTGGCCCGCCACGACTTCGTCGAGGTCGAGACGCCGACCATGACCCGCTCGACGCCGGAGGGCGCCCGCGACTTCCTGGTGCCGGCGCGGCTGCAGCCGGGATCGTTCTACGCGCTGCCGCAGAGCCCGCAGCTGTTCAAGCAGTTGCTGATGGTGGCCGGGATGGAGCGTTACTACCAGATCGCCCGCTGCTACCGCGACGAGGATTTCCGTGCCGACCGGCAGCCCGAGTTCACCCAACTCGACATGGAGATGAGCTTCGTCGATGCCGAGGACATCATCGCGATCTCCGAGGAGATCCTGACCGCGCTGTGGGCGTTGATCGGCTACCAGATCCCGACGCCGATCCCGCGGATCAGCTATGCGGACGCCATGCGACGGTACGGGTCGGACAAACCCGACATGCGATTCGGGCTGGAGCTCGTCGAGTGCGCAGAGTTCTTCTCCGACACCACATTCCGCGTCTTCCAGGCGCCGTACGTCGGTGCCGTGGTGATGCCCGGTGGCGCCTCGCAGCCGCGGCGCACGCTGGACGGCTGGCAGGAGTGGGCCAAACAGCGCGGACATCGGGGACTGGCTTACGTGCTGGTCGGCGACGACGGCACGCTGGGTGGTCCGGTGGCCAAGAACCTGACCGACAGTGAGCGCGACGGTTTGGCCGCGCACGTCGGGGCCGAGCCCGGGGATTGCATCTTCTTTTCAGCGGGCCCGGCGAAGTCGTCGCGGGCACTGCTGGGCGCTGCCCGCGGCGAGATCGCCAGCCGGCTCGACCTGATCGACCCCGACGCGTGGACGTTCGTCTGGGTGGTCGACCCGCCGCTATTCGAGCCCGCCGACGAGGCGGCCGCCGCCGGTGACGTGGCGGTGGGCTCCGGGGCGTGGACGGCGGTGCATCACGCCTTCACCGCGCCGAAACCGGAGTGGGAGGACCGCATCGAATCCGACACCGGCAGCGTGCTGGCCGACGCTTACGACATCGTCTGCAACGGCCACGAGATCGGCGGCGGCTCGGTCCGTATCCACCGCCGTGACGTCCAGGAACGGGTGTTCGCGGTGATGGGTCTGGACAAGGCCGAGGCGGAGGAGAAGTTCGGATTCCTGTTGGAGGCGTTCATGTTTGGCGCACCTCCGCACGGTGGCATTGCGTTCGGATGGGACCGGATCAACGCCTTGCTGTCGGGCATGGACTCCATCCGTGAGGTGATCGCGTTCCCGAAGACCGGCGGCGGTGTCGACCCACTCACCGCTGCGCCGGCGCCGATCACCGCCCAGCAGCGCAAGGAGTCCGGAATAGACGCCAAGCCCAAGCGGGTTGACCAGGCATGACCGAACAGACCCCTGATACCGCAACGCTGCACGCCTTCAACCAGAACATCGTCGACGAGTTCCGCGCCAACGGCGGCAAGGTCACCGGCCAATTCGCCAATTCCAACCTGTTGCTGCTGACCACGACGGGTGCCAAGTCCGGCCAACAGCGGGTGTCGCCGCTGGCCTATTTGCGCATCGACGGCAGGCTGATCATCATCGGCTCCTTCGCCGGCGCCCCCGTCAATCCGGCCTGGGTGCATAATCTGCGGGCTGACCCGCGGGCACACATCGAGGTCGGCACCGACGCTTTCGATGTGACCGCACGCGAACTGCCGCCCGCCGAGCGCGCGGAGCTCTTCGCGAAAGTCGCCGCCGCGGCGCCGGGCTTCGCCGAGTATCAGGCGAAGACCAGCCGGGTGATTCCGCTGTTCGAGCTGCAGCAGACCTAGCCCGTCGCGCGGAGCCGCGCGCCCTGGGGTAAGTAAGCGTCATGAGTACTTCGCTGCTTACCAGGGCGGCCGAGGGTTCCCTGGCCTCTCTGCAACGGCTCAAGGGCATGTGGTTCACGCTTTTGCAGACCTCCGTTGCTTCGGGTCTGGCCTGGTACCTCGCACACGATGTGCTCGCTCACCCGCAGCCCTTCTTCGCGCCGATCGCCGCGGCGGTGTGCCTGTCGATCAGCAACGTGTTACGCGCCCAGCGCGCCGTCCAGATGATGATCGGCGTGACCATGGGGATCGGGATCGGCACGGTGGTGCAGGGCCTACTCGGGACCGGAGCGGTGCCCATCGCCATCGTCACGCTGATCGCGCTTTCGGTCGCGGTGGTGATCGGGCGGAGCTTCATCGGGCAAGGAATGATGTTCGCCAACCAGACCGTCGTTTCGTCGATCCTGGTGCTGGCGTTGTACCGCAGCGGCGTGGGCGGTTACGAACGCATCTTTGATGCCCTGATCGGTGGCTTCCTGGCGATCGCGTTCGCCGTATTGCTGTTCCCGGCCGACCCGTTGAAAGTGCTGCGCAGGGCGCGCATTGGTGTGCTGGACACCCTGCACGGTGTGCTGTGCCGCACCGCGGATTTCGCCGCCGGGCGCCGGCAGCCCGCCGCCGACTGGCCGCTGTCCGCCGTGGATCGGGTGCACGAACAGGTGGGCGGACTGATCCAGGCCCGCGCCACCGCCCGTCAGGTCGTGACGCTTTCACCGCGGCGATGGAAGCTGCGCACCGCCGTCCAGGGTGCCGATCACCAGGCCGTGCACGTGGCCTTGCTCGCCGTCTCCGTGCTGCAGCTGGCTCGTGTCGTCGCGCCCGCGCTGGACGGCTGCAACTGGCTACCCCAGCCCCTGTACGCCGTGCTCGACGAGCTGGTGGCGGCCGTAGCCCTCGCCGACACAGATCCCGTCGCGGCGACCGAACACGCCGCCGCGGCGCGCGGCCTGGCTTCGGCGGTGCACTCGGTCGCCCGCGACCGGAAAGAGGTGGTGCTCGCCGACGTCGTCCAGTCCTGCATCGACGACCTACAACGGGTGATCGACCTTCGGCCGGTATGACGGCACGTCAGGGCGAATCGGCCAGGAACTCCTGGACCAGCTTCCTGGGCGCCTGCGTCAGCCAGGCCTCGGTGATCAGCTCCTCGAGGTCGACGACGTCGATCTCGGCCAGTTTGACCAGCACCGCCGGATAACCGTCGAAATGCGGAGTGGTGAAATACACCCGAGGCTCGTCCGCGATCAGCGCGAACTTGACGCCCTCATCGGAGACCCGGACACCGAGGATGTCGCCCTCCGGTGGCTCCGACCCTTCTGCCGCCAAGGCTTCGCGGTCGGATTTGCGCAGCGGTCGTTCCCACGCCACCAGTTTCTTGCCGACCCGCCAGTCGTGCGGTGACGGCTCCGAGGCGAGTGGCAACCCGCCAACGATGCGGACGACGTCGTCCCACGTGGCCACTCCTTGATTGTGCTCCCGGCCCCGCAACTATGGCCTGCTTCTGGATGGATTCGGTGCAGCTGATAGCGCCGGCACCCTAGCCGGACTCGCCAACCCCCGGCTGCGGCATCGCCGGCGAGTCACCGAGCCACTCCGATAGTTTGTCGTAGATCGACGGGTGATTGAGAAGGTCGAAGTGGTGCAGACCCGTCAGGGTGAGCCCATGCGCGGACTCGAACGGAACCTGTCGGGACCGGCCCCGGCCCGCCGCGCTCCGCGGGCGCACCAGGCTGTCGCCGACCAGCAAGCCGACCGCGCGGGGCGCCGCGGAGGCGGCGACGAAGTGGTAGACGGCGTCGGGAAGAAAGGGGACCTCGTTGCGGCGATCGCGCAGGAACTCGGCCGGGTCGCAGTCGCGCCAGTCCTCGTCGAGCAATGCGCCGAACCGCAGATCCTTCACGCCGGCGCTGCGTGCATTGAGAAATGAGGCAAGACCGCGGGTCTCCGGCAGCTGGGCCAGCGCCCACGATGCGACGTTGACCCCTTTTTCCAGGTCGGCACCCAAGTGAGGAGAACCCAGGCAGACGACGTGGCGAACGTCGCCGGTCCAGGGTTGCTGGTGCTGAAGTCCGTAATGGCAGGCACTGCGCGCCACGAGCCCGCCCATCGAGTGACCGACCAACACGATTTGTTCCACCCGCGTGGGCCACAGCGTGTGCAGCTGATTCAGCAAGTCGGCCAGATTCTGCCCGTTCTGCGAGATGTGCAGCCCAGTGTTGTAGCGCAGGTAGACCGGGGTGAAGCCCAGGTCGGTTCGCAGTCGTGTCCAGTACGGGAGAGCGGACCCGGTGCGCGGCCTGCGCCACCACGACAGTTCGGTGAGGCACCAGCCGTGCACGAAGACCACGATCTGCCCGGTAGCCGCCGGGAAAGCCTTGGTGATGGAGTCGGCGGTGAGTGCGACGGGCCGCCTGTGCCGGTGGATCTGCATGGTCAGCGCGAACCCATTCCGCCGGTTGGTCAGCTGATCCCCGTAGATCCCGTTGACCGCGGCGATCGCACCGCCCGCCGCGGGATGGGCTTGGATCGTGTCATTGTCATCGTTGCTCCACGCCTCGGCAGCCAATGCGCCGGCGCCACCAAGCGATCCTCGGACCGCGCGGTCGACCGCGTGATAGGTGATTGCCGCAATTGCGTCGTGAATCACCTGCACGGGTTTGGACGCCGGTCCTACCGAGTCGAAGACCCGACCCGCGATCCCGCTGTGCATGTCGCGGACCAACGCGGTCAAGGCCCGGGTGCCTTCGCCTGCGAGATCGGCCAATGACCGGATTTCATGTCGCTGCACGAGCCGGCTCCCTTCTGCCCATGCCACACTGGGTTCCCATTTTGCGCCGCGGTGGCCAAGAGATTAGTCAAAATCGCGGTGTGAGATCAGTGACCGCCAACCGAGCCGGCGACGTTAGGAGGCAGCGCGTTGGTGTCTGAGGCCCTGTACGGCTCGCCGCCGGCCACTGGTCCGGTCGGTGGGCCCTACCATCCCGATCAGCTGTTGGCGGGCTACCGCGCCGCATGGGCTCAGGAGCCGCTGTTCGATGCGCGCAGCGGCGGATCCGAATCGGCCGCATACGACGAGTTCGTGGACGCGGCCGGAAACGTCCGTTCGGGCTGGCGCGAGCTCGCCGAAATCGTCGGTGAGCGCGGACGGGCCGGCCTGGACCGGCTGCCGATGCAGCCGCTGTGGGGGCCCGACCTGCGCCGGGTGGTGCCATGACGTCAAACGAGGCCCGGGCAGCCCAAGCCGCCGGCACCCGGCGGTATCGAGTCAGCCACCGTACCGAATACCGCTATTCCGACATCGTGACCAGCTCGTACGGCCGCGGGTTTCTCACGCCGCGGGACTCGGCGCGGCAGCGTTGCGTCGATCATCGGTTGGATATCCAACCCGCCCCCGCCGACAGCTCAACCAGCCGCGACGGCTACGGCAACATCAGCACCTATTTCCACGTCACCGTGCCGCACCGCACGCTGACGGTCACCAGCGAATCCATCGTCGACGTACACGCGCCGGCTCCCGGTCTGTACACCAGCGGGCCGGCTGGTGAACCGTGGGAGGCTGCCCGGCCGGCCGGGCTGGAGGGTGCGCTCGCGACCGAATTCACCCTCGACCTGGATCCGCCGGAGATCACCGATGAGGTCCGCCAGTACGCGGCCCCCAGCTTCGTGCCCGGACGCCCATTGATCAGCGTGCTGCGCGACCTCGCGTCCCGGATCTACGCCGACTTCACCTACCGTTCCGGGTCCACCACGATTTCCACCGGAGTCAATGAGGTTCTGCGAGCCCGAGAAGGGGTATGCCAAGACTTCGCCAGGCTGGCGATCGCCTGCCTGCGAGCCAATGGCCTGGCGGCCTGCTATGTGTCCGGTTATCTGGCCACTGACCCGCCGCCCGGAAAGGATCGGATGATCGGTATCGACGCAACCCATGCCTGGGCCACGGTATGGATCCCGCAAAAGCCCGGGCAGTTGGAATGGTTGGGGCTGGATCCCACCAATGACCAGATGATCGACGAGCGGTACATCGTCGTCGGCCGGGGCCGCGACTATGCGGACGTGCCGCCGCTGCGCGGCATCATCTACACCAACTCCGAGAACAGCGTGATCGACGTCGCCGTCGATGTCGTGCCCTGCGAAGGCGATTCGCTGCATGCGTGACTTCCACTGTCCCAACTGCGGCCAGCGTCTGGCGTTCGAGAACTCGGCCTGCCTGAACTGCGGCAGCGCGCTGGGGTTTTCGCTCGACCAGATGGCCCTGCTGGTGATCGCCAAGGGCGACCAGGGCGACCACGCCGGCGCCGTGGATGCCGGTGACTATCAACTATGTGCCAATCTTTATCTCGCCGAATGCAATTGGCTGGTCCCCACGGATCATCCCGGCGGACTCTGCGCATCGTGCGCGCTGACTCTGGAACGGCCCAACGATACCGACACGGACGGCCTGGCGGCTTTCGCCCGGGCCGAGGCGGCCAAGCGACGGCTGATCGCCGAGCTGCACGAGCTGAAGTTGCCGATCGTCGGACGTGACCAGGATCCCGATTATGGATTGGGATTCCGCCTGCTGTCCAGTGTGCACGAGCAGGTGCTCACCGGGCACGAAAACGGCGTCATCACAATGGATTTGGCCGAAGGCGACGATGTCCATCGCGAGCAGCTGCGGGTTGAGATGGACGAACCGTACCGGACCCTGCTCGGGCACTTCCGGCATGAGATCGGGCACTACTACTTCTACCGGCTGATGGCCCCGTCAAGCGACTACCAGGCGCGGTTCACCGAGCTGTTTGGTGATCCCGACGCCGACTACTCCGACGCGCTGGACCGGCACTACCGTGATGGCGCGCCTGAGGGTTGGCAGGAAAGCTTCGTGTCGTCGTATGCGACGATGCACGCCGCCGAGGATTGGGCCGAGACGTTCGCCCATTACCTGCACATCCGCGACACCCTGGACACCTGCGCCTGGTGCGGTCTGGCACCGGCGTCAGCGACCTTCGACCGGCCGGCGCTGGGCCCCAGCGCCTTTCCCAACATCATCGAGATGTGGCTACCGTTGTCGTGGTCGCTGAACATGGTGAACCGATCAATGGGCCACGACGACCTCTACCCCTTCGTGCTGCCGGTCGCCGTTTTGGACAAGATGCGGTTCATCCACACCGTCATCGACGAGGTGACAGGGACCCCGGACAGGGGCACCGACGGGGCACGGGCCGGAGCGCCTGGGTAGGCCGTCCGGCTCGGCGGCTCGCTATGCCGGCTGGGGTCCCGGCGGTATGCCGGGTGGGGGTCCCGGCTGATAACCGGGCTGTTCCAAAGCAACGACCTGGCCGCCGGACAGCTTGCGGTAGGTGTAGATGTGGATGAGCATGGCGATCGGCAGAGCGACGAGCAGGCCGATCCCACACACCAATGCGCCGACCACCACGATCGCGTACTGCATCAGCCACGCCAACAGAGCGCCGCCGAAGTTGGACTTGATGGTCTCGAAGCTGGCCTTGATGGACCCGACTGGTGAAAGGGATCGGTCGACCACAAACGCGATGGCGAACTGGGCGATAAAACCGATGATCACCCCGCCGATGATGCACAGCGATCCGATCCAGGTGGCAACCGCGATCAACAACGCGGCGAGAAACACGGGACCCAGATTGCGCGGTTTGAAGAACGACCCGATGCTCACCGGCCTTCCGTCGGCGATGTCAAGGCAACCGGTGACAAGTCCGGCGGTCATGTAGATCGCCGCTAAGAACAGCAGGATGTAGCCGATGACCATGACCGCGATCGACGCCGCGCCAAGCGTCACGGTTGTGCCGCCTCCGACGGTATTGCCGTAGGAGTCGGTGTAACTGGTGCTCGTACTCTGGCCGAGGGCCATCGGGAGCACCCCGACGACAAGGCCGAGAGCAGTCAGCACCGCGGCGTAGCCGAGGACCGCGACGATGAGCGCCACGGCGTTCTGGGTGAACTTGTTCCACGCCCATCTGACCGCGTCGCCAACGTTGAACTGCGGTGGCATCGGGCCGCCGGGCGGGGCGGCGTAGCCCGGTTGCGGCGGGTAGCCGACCGGGGGTGCGCCGTAGCCGGCGGGGGGTGGGCCCGCGGGGGGTGGCGGCGCGCCGTAGCCGGGCGGCGGGGCTTCGCCGGGGTATGGGCCGGGGGGTGGGCCGTATCCGCCGGGCGGTCCGGGCGGGGGGCTGGCATGCCGGCCATAGCCGGGGGCCGGGGGAGGCGCGCCGTAACCGGGTGGTGGCGGCGGCGGTGGTGTGCCGTAACCGGGTGGCGGCGGTGGGTAGCCCGGAGGGCCCTGGTAGCCGCGTTGCGGGTCGTCTGGATGGCCGGGGTAGTCTGGGGGCTGGCTCATTGCCGTCCTATGGTTTCTAGTTCGCTTTGAATCGGTAAACGCGCGAAACTTAGCAAACCGGAACTTAGCAGCTATGCCGCGTAGGCGCGCGGATACTCGGCCTGGAAATTGGCCAGTCTCCTCCGGCAAGGGCAGGTGAGGGTGCTATTTACAGGCTCCCTGAGGAGGGCATGGTATGCCTGAAGCCGTGTCCGACGGTCTGTTTGACCTACCCGGCGCGGCGCAGCCGACCGACCTTGACCTGGGCGTGTCGGCCGGCGCGCCGCTGCCGGTGCGGATGCGTCCAGCATCGCTGGACGAAGTGGTCGGGCAGGACCACCTGCTGGCGCCCGGGTCACCGCTGCGCAGGTTGGTTGAAGGCTCCGGAGTGGCATCGGTCATCCTCTACGGCCCGCCGGGAAGCGGCAAGACGACGCTGGCGGCGTTGATCTCGCAGGCGACCGGCCGCCGTTTCGAGGCGCTCTCAGCGTTGTCGGCCGGTGTCAAGGACGTGCGGGCCGTCATAGACAGCGCCCGAAGTGCTCTCATACGCGGTGAACAGACAGTGCTGTTCATTGACGAGGTGCACCGATTCTCCAAGACCCAGCAGGACGCGCTGCTGTCCGCGGTGGAGAACCGGGTGGTGTTGCTGGTGGCAGCGACTACCGAGAACCCGTCGTTTTCTGTGGTCGCGCCGCTGCTCTCACGATCGCTGATCCTCCAGTTGCGGCCGCTGACGGCCGATGACATCCGAACGGTGGTGCAGCGCGCGATTGAGGACCCCCGCGGCCTGGGTGGGCGGGTCGCGGTGCAGCCGGAGGCCGTCGACCTGCTGGTGCATTTGGCGGCCGGCGACGCGCGGCGGGCCCTGACCGCGTTGGAGGTGGCTGTTGAATCAGCTGAAGAGGCCGGCGAGGTCGTCAGCGTCGAGACGATCGAGCAGTCCCTGGACAAGGCCGCCGTCCGCTACGACCGCGACGGCGACCAGCACTACGACGTCATCAGCGCCTTCATCAAATCGGTGCGTGGCTCCGACGTCGACGCCGCGCTGCATTATGTGGCCCGGATGCTGGTCGCGGGGGAGGACCCACGGTTCATCGCCCGCCGCCTGGTGATTCTGGCTAGCGAGGACATCGGAATGGCCGACCCGACCGCGCTGCAGACCGCGGTCGCCGCCGCGCAGACCGTGCAGCTGATCGGCATGCCCGAAGCCCAGCTGACGCTGGCGCATGCCACCGTTCACCTGGCCACCGCGCCGAAGTCCAACGCGGTCACCACTGCGCTGGGCGCGGCGATGGACGACATCAAGGCGGGCAAGGCCGGTACGGTGCCGGCGCATCTGCGCGACGGGCACTACTCCGGTGCGGCGGCGCTGGGCAACGCGCAGGGCTACAAGTACTCCCACGACGACCCGGACGGCGTTGTCACCCAACAATATCCGCCTGATGAGCTAGTGGGCGTGGACTATTACCGGCCCACCGCTCACGGCGCGGAGAGTCCGATTGTCAAACGGTTGGAACGTTTGCGGGCGATCATCCGCAGCAAATCTCGACGAGCACCCGGCGATGCCCGCAGTTAGAGTCACACACTAGGATTCTGGGTCTCTTGTGAGCACGGAGCGAATCGTGAATTCGGAGTGTTTCGAAACGGTCTTCGAAGCGGTCATCGTGGGGGCCGGTTTTGGGGGCATCGGCGCGGCGATCCAGCTCAAGCGCCTCGGGTATGAAAGCTTTGTCATTCTCGACCGGGAGGCCGACCTGGGCGGCACCTGGCATGTGAACCGCTATCCGGGCCTGGCCGTTGATATCCCATGCACCACCTATTCGTACTGGTTCGAGCCCAACCCATACTGGTCACGGTTGTTCGCGCCGGGTGCTGAGCTCAAACGCTATGCCGAGCACGTCGCCGACAAATACGACGTGCGCCGCCACATGCGGTTCAACCAGATTGTCGAAAGTGCCCGATGGGATGAGGACACCCACGTGTGGCAGGTGGCGCTGGCCGGCGGCCAAATCCTGACGACCCGCCTTCTCATCACCGCGACCGGCTTCCTGTCCCAACCGCGCACACCCGACATCTCCGGGCTCGACAGCTTCGACGGCAGGGTGATGCACACCGCCGCATGGGACGACAGCTACTGCTTTGCCGGGCGTCGAGTTGGGCTGATCGGGACGGGGGCGAGCGCGGTGCAACTCATCCCCGAGCTGGCCAAACAGGTCGCCGATCTCACCGTCTACCAACGCACCGCGATCCACACGGTGCCCAAGATCGATTTCGCGTTACCCGCGCTGATGCAACGGCTGTTCGCACGACTGCCCGTAACGCAGCGCCTGTTCCGCTGGATGACCGACACCTTTTTCGAGCTGATCACGGTGACTGCGGTGTACTACCGGCAGTTTCGGCGGCTGGGCGTCGATGGCGGCGACCTGGCCATGATCCACCAGTTCGTGTCGATCCGCGATGCGGAGCTGCGCCGCAAATTGACACCGGACTACAACTTCGGTTGCAAGCGGCCCGCCTGGTCCAACGACTACTACAGTGCCTTCACCAAACCGCATGTGCACCTGCAGACAAACCGGATCGAGCGGATCGAGCCGGACGGTGTCGTCACCGCAGACGGCCGCAAGGACGTCATCGACGCCCTCGTGCTGGCCACCGGTTTTGACGTTTGGGACGCCAATTTCCCGGCCATCGAGGTTATCGGCCGGCAGGGCCGCAACTTGGGAAAGTGGTGGCGCGAGAATAGGTTTCAGGCCTACCAGGGCGTGTCCGTGCCCTGCTTCCCCAACTTGTTGAACCTGGTCAGTCCGTACGCTTTCTCCGGGCTGTCGTTCTTCAACACCATCGAATATCAGATGCGACACATGGATCGGCTGCTGGGCGAGGTCAAGCGCAGGGGCGCAACCACTTTTGAGGTGACCGAAGAGGCCAATGCCCGATTTCTCGATCGGATGACACAGTTGCTGGGCGACTCGGTGTTTCGTTGGGGCAACTGTGCCACGTCGCGGTCGTACTACTTCAACCCCAGCGGTGAAGCAACGCTGCTGCGGCCGACGTCCACACGAAACGCGGTGCGGGAAGCCTCGACCTTCCCGCTGCGCGACTACAAGATCGCCTAATGCGGCCGCGCCGTCGCGGCAGTATCGGCCGGATGAGCTGGGAGCGTGACCACGGACAACAAGGAACGCCGATGAGAACCTTCACCGACGAGGAGATGGGCCAACTGCTGGCCAACGCCAAGCCCTACAGCGTCGTCATCCTCAAGCAGGGCCCCAACTTCCGCGACGACACGGCACCGGCGGTCATCTGGGAGCACGGACGCCGCAACTTCGGGCTGCGCGACGACGGTGTACTGGCGGTGGTGCTGCCGGTCACCGACGGGTTCAACGTATGCGGCGTCGCGGTGTTCGCGGCAACCATCGACGACACCACCGCGATCATGAACGACGACCCCGGAGTGGCGGCCGGAGTGTTCACCTATGAGGTGCACCCCTGCCGCGGATTCCCCGGGGACTCGCTGCCCTGACTCCGGGGCGTCTGCGTCCCGACGTCACGCTAGCGTGACACTCGGCGGCCGCCGTCACGCTAGCGTGTCCCCCGCAAGCGGGTGGCTCAGACCAGCTCGGGCACTCGCAGGTGGGCGATCGCCAGCTCGAACTCGACCACGTCGAGCACCTCGGCCCCCAAGTCCCGCACTCGCCTGCTGCGCAGCTCGGTCGCCCGGTCGCGGTTTCGGGCCATCGCGTCCATGCTGTCGAACGTCGAGCACGACACCGCACGCCGGCATGCGGGGTGGTCGACCATCAGGCTGGCGCTGCAGAACCCGTCCAGATTTTCCAATTCCGGAAGCACCGACGTCCGGTAGAAGTCCACGGATCGGCTGAGCTGATCCGGCACCACCTTGAGCCAGGTGGCCCGCACGCATGCCCCCTCGTGCGATGGGTGGTCGCGATGCAGCAGAGCGATGTCCCATTCTTCGACCCGCGCGCTGCCGTCGAACATCATCGCGGCCCGGTCACGAACGGGAGCCACCGGCTCGGCGCTGGCGCGCATCCTCTCCAAGCTCGTCCACGAGCTGGTGGCGATGCATGTGCCGGACTGCCGGTCGACCAACAGCGACAGCCCGACATACCCGTCAATCCCCTGGAGGGCGGGCATGACGACATCGCGAACATGCGCAATTCCGATGTCGACCGACAAGGGTTGTGCCTGGATGGTGGTAGAACGCGCGTACACGATCACCCCTCCTGTCTCGGGGCAGCGCCCCGGTGGCGCCACCGGTCCTACCATTTACCTTCCTCCTGCCAGTTACCCGTCGCAATGGTGTGGCTGCGCTCACAATCAGTTGACTTGTCGTGGGCCGTCACCGTCGCCCCGCCGTAGGCTTAGCCGGATGCAGACCGATGTGCTGGATGTGGACACCGCGACTCGTCGCGTCGTGGACCTCACCGATGTGGTGCGCAGGTTCTGCTTCAGCTACGGCGACGGCCTGTGCAACGTGTTCGTCCCGCATGCGACGGCCGGGGTCGCGATCATCGAGACGGGTGCCGGCTCCGACGACGACCTGGTCGATACACTGGAACGGCTGTTGCCGCGTGATGAACGGTACCGGCATGCGCACGGCTCGCAAGGCCACGGCGCCGACCATCTGTTGCCGGCGATCATCGCGCCGTCGGTGACGGTGCCGGTCTTGGGTGGTGAGCCGCAGCTCGGCACCTGGCAAAGCATCGTGCTGGTCGACCTCAACAGGGACAATCCGCGGCGGTCGGTGCGGTTGACCTTTCTAGAGGGTTAGCGTCTCGGTGCTTCGAATAACCCGGCGAATAGGCTGGGGATGGACGTCGACCGAAATAGGGAGAAGCGGACTCAAGTGCAGACACACGAGATCAGGAAGCGGTTCCTTGATCATTTCGTGAAGGCGGGTCACACCGAGGTGCCCAGCGCCTCGGTGATCCTGGACGACCCCAACCTGCTGTTCGTCAACGCCGGCATGGTCCAGTTCGTGCCGTTCTTCCTTGGGCAGCGCACACCGCCGTACTCGACGGCCACCAGCATCCAGAAGTGCATCCGCACCCCCGATATCGACGAGGTTGGCATCACCACCCGGCACAACACGTTCTTTCAAATGGCCGGCAATTTCTCGTTCGGCGACTACTTCAAGCGCGGGGCGATCGAGCTGGCCTGGGCACTGCTGACGAACAGCATCGACGACGGCGGATATGGGCTGGACCCGGAAAGACTCTGGGCCACGGTGTATCTGGACGACGACGAGGCGGCGCAGCTGTGGCAGGAGATCGCCGGTCTGCCGCCCGAGCGGATCCAGCGCCGCGGCAAGGCGGACAACTATTGGTCTATGGGCATCCCCGGGCCGTGCGGACCGTCATCGGAGATCTACTACGACCGCGGGCCCGAGTTCGGGCCCGAGGGCGGTCCCATCGTCAACGAGGACCGGTACCTCGAGGTCTGGAATCTCGTGTTCATGCAGAACGAGCGCGGCGAGGGAACGACCAAGGAAGACTACGAGATTCTCGGGCCGCTGCCCCGCAAGAACATCGACACCGGCATGGGTGTGGAGCGGGTCGCGCTGGTGCTGCAAGGGGTGCACAACGTCTACGAGACGGACCTGGTCCGGCCGGTCATCGATCTCGTCGCCACCCGGGCGCCTCGCCCCTATGACGTCGGTAACCACGAAGATGACGTGCGTTACCGCATCATCGCCGACCACAGCCGCACCGCCGCGATCCTGATCGCCGACGGCGTCAGCCCCGGCAACGACGGCCGCGGTTATGTCTTGCGCCGGTTGCTGCGCCGGGTAATCCGGTCGGCCAAGCTGCTCGGCATCGATACCCCGATCGTCGGCGACCTGATGGCCACCGTGTGCGACGAGATGGGCCCGTCGTATCCCGAGCTGGTCAGCGACTTCGCCCGGATCAGCCGCATCGCCGTTGCCGAGGAGACCGCGTTCAATCGCACGCTGACATCGGGCTCGAAGCTGTTCGACGAGGTGGCCGGCGCTACCAAAGCGTCAGGCTCCACGGTCGTTTCCGGCTCTGATGCCTTCACCCTGCACGACACCTACGGGTTCCCGATCGAGCTCACTCTCGAGATGGCGTCGGAAGCCGGCCTGACGGTCGACGAAGCGGGTTTCCGCGAGCTGATGGCCGAACAACGCAAGCGCGCCAAGGACGACGCCGCCGCGCGCAAACACGCGCATGCCGACCTGACCGCCTACCGCGAGCTGGTCGACGCCGGCCCCACCGAGTTCACCGGATTCGACGAGTTGACTTCCGAGGCAAGGATTCTGGGGATCTTTGTCGACGGCAAACGGGTCCCGGTGGTGACGCATGGGGAGACCCCCGACGGGGATCGCGGAGATCGAGTCGAACTGGTTCTGGACCGCACACCGCTTTACGCCGAGTCCGGCGGGCAGCTCGCCGACGGCGGCACCATCAGCGGAACCGGCGCGGGCGAGAACGCCCGGGCGGTGGTCACCGATGTGCAGAAGATCGCCAAAACCCTTTGGGTGCATCGCGTTAACGTGGAATCCGGGGAATTCGTCGAAGGCGACACCGTCGTCGCCGCGGTGGACCCGCAATGGCGCCGGGGCGCCACTCAAGGCCACTCGGGTACCCACATGGTGCACGCTGCGCTACGACAAGTACTGGGGCCCAACGCAGTTCAGGCTGGATCGCTGAACAGGCCGGGCTACTTGCGCTTCGACTTCAACTGGCAAGGGCCGTTGAACGAAGACCAGCGCACGCAAATCGAGGAGGTTACCAACGAGGCCGTGCAAGCCGACTTCGAGGTGCACACCTTCACCGAGCAGCTCGACAAAGCCAAGGCGATGGGAGCGATGGCGCTCTTCGGCGAGGCCTATCCCGACGAAGTGCGGGTGGTGGAGATCGGCGGACCGTTCTCGCTGGAGCTGTGTGGTGGAACCCACGTGCACAACTCGGCGCAGATCGGCCCGGTGACGATCCTGGGCGAATCGTCGATCGGCTCCGGGGTGCGCCGGGTTGAGGCCTACGTGGGGCTGGACTCCTTCCGTCACCTGGCCAAAGAGCGCGCATTGATGGCCGGGCTGGCCTCGTCGCTGAAGGTGCCGTCCGAAGAGGTGC
>Ga0209040_10000815_pt1 | contig 24209 bp, 27 predicted proteins | sample BogFormECP12_OM3_FD_188240 | JGI IMG/M metagenome (GOLD analysis project Ga0209040, IMG submission 188240) | Bog forest soil microbial communities from Calvert Island, British Columbia, Canada - ECP12_OM3 (SPAdes) (version 2) | ecosystem: Environmental > Aquatic > Freshwater > Wetlands > Bog ... | reverse complement strand
GCGCGATGCGCCGGGACTTGCCGAGTGTGCCCAGGGAACCGACGCCGCCGGCGACGCCCAGCTTCGTTCCGATCGTGAGTGAAGCCATTCCGGCTGCAAGGCATTGGCCGATGGCACAGATCGCAAGGCAGCCGTCATACAACACGCCCAGGGTGGCGTCGCACAGAGAGTTGACACGCTTGGCGTGAAGGTCCTGCTCCGGCAAGCCACCAAGAACATCGCGAATTGCCTGATACGAGAAGCGATCCCCGATGACCATAAGTACCTCCCGAATCGGTGTCGGGAGGCAGACTCGCCGCTCGGCACGGAACGGGGAATCGCCGCCACCGGCTTTGCAAGGATCCATCGCCTGCAACGGCCACACGATCCTATCCGGAATCACCCGCGGGGCCGTATGGTCATTTTATGTCGCAGGGCATAATGAGGGGATGCTTGAAAGCTGTTACCATAACTTTGAATGAGGTAATAGCTGGCTTGGATCCCAGGAAGGTACGCATTAGTGGTGGTGACCTCATGAGCCAAAGTTCCGCGACCCTCGCCACGCCAAGACCCGCGACCGGACCGTCGTTCCATTGGTGGCGCGCTGCGATACCGGTGGCGATCACGCTGGTTCTGGCCGCGCTGCCGCCCCCAGGCGGCGTGGCGCAGCACGCCTGGACGTATTTCGCCGTCTTCGCCGGCGTGATCGCCGCGCTGGTGACCGAGCCACTGCCCAATCCCGCCGTCGGCATGGTAGGTCTGGCGCTGATGGCCCTGCTGTCGCGCTACACGCTCTACGCACCGGCCGACCTCGCCAAGCCCGGCTTCAACGTCACCAGCCAGACCATCAACTGGGCACTCTCGGGCTTTTCGAGCACCACCGTCTGGCTGGTCGGCGGTGCGTTCATGTTCGCTCTCGGCTATCAGAAGACCGGCCTCGGCCGCCGTATCGCGTTGCTGTTGGTGGGGGCGCTGGGCAAGAGCACGCTGCTGGTCGGCTACGCCACCACGCTGGCCGACGCCGTGTTGGCCCCGTTCACGCCATCCAACACCGCCCGTAGCGCCGGTATCCTGTTCCCGATCGTGAGCAACCTCCCGGCGCTTTACGACTCACGGCCGAACGACGCGTCGGCGCGGCGGTTTGGCGGCTACATCATGTGGACGACGTTCGCTGCCGGCTGCGTCACCAGCTCGCTGTTCATGACCGCCTGTGCACCGAATTTCCTGGCGATCGAGTTCATCAGGAAGATCGTGCATGTCGATATCAGCTTCCTGCAGTGGATGCGAGCCTCGCTGCCGTTTGCCCTGCCGCTGCTGCTGGCGCTGCCGTTGCTGGCCTATTGGCTGTATCCGCCCGAGATCAAGCGCAGCACGGAGGTATCGGCCTGGGCGGGCGGCGAGTTGGACAAGATGGGCGCGATCTCCACGCGCGAGATCATCCTGGCGGTACTGGTCACCGCCGCGATCCTGCTTTGGGTGCTCGGTAGCAGCTTCATCGACCCGACTCTGACCGCGTTCGTGGTGATCGCGCTGATGCTGGTCTGCGGCGTCGTCTCGTGGGACGACATGGCGAAGAACCACGCCGCCTGGACCACGTTGGTGCTGCTCGCAACCCTGGTGACGCTGGCGGACGGTCTGTCGCGCGCCGGCTTCGTCAAGTGGTTCGCGGACTTCGTCGCGGCGAATGTCGGCGGTCATTCGCCGACGCTTATCCTGGTGCTGATGGTCGCGGTGTACTTCTTCTCGCACTACATGTTCGCCAGCCTCACCGCGCACACCACGGCGATGATGCCGCTGATGCTGGCGGCGGGCATGGGCATCCCGGGGCTGGATGCACCAACGCTGGCGATGGCGCTCGCGATGACCACCGGCATCATGGGGGTGATCACGCCATACGCCACCGGACCGGGCCTCGCCTACTACAACAGCGGCTATCTGCCGCCAGCCGATTTCTGGCGGCTGGGAACGATCTTCGGACTGATCTTCCTCGCCGCACTGCTCGTGATCGGCGTGCCGCTGCTGGCGATGGGGTGACGGAAGCGCGGGTTCAGCTCGGCGAAACGCCGTCCCACCGCGCAGCAATACCCAACCGCCGGCGGTGCGGCGCGGTTGGTTGCATGCCCCGGACCCTGCCGGTAACGTCCGGCGCGCACAACGGGATTCGGTCCGATGGACATGACAGGCGAGCGGCGTATCGAGGCGCCGCGCCAGACCGTATGGCAGGCGCTCAACGATCCTGTCGTGCTCAAGGCCAGCATTCCCGGCTGCGAGACCCTGGAGAAGCTGTCTGATACGGATATGAAGGCGACCGCCGCGGTGAAGATCGGGCCGATCGCGGCGCGGTTCAGCGGCACGGTGCATCTCTCCGACCTTGACCCGCCGAACAGCTACACGATCGGCGGCGATGGCCAGGGCGGCGTCGCCGGCTTCGCCAAGGGCGGCGCCAAGGTGCGGCTGGAAGACGCCGGCACCGCCACGCTGTTGCGCTACGAAGTGCACGCCCAGGTAGGCGGCAAGATCGCCCAGCTTGGCGCCCGGCTGATCGATGCCAGCGCCAAGCAGATGGCCGATGCATTCTTCGATCGGTTCAGCAAGGAGGTCGCCCCGCCGCCGGCGCCCGCCGCCGAACCGCGGCCGGTGGCACCACCGCCACCCTCGGCGATCAACCCGTTCGCTCTGGTGCCGCGCGAGCCGTTCGGCCTGCCGCTGGTCGCCTGGATCGGCAGCGCGATCTTTCTGTTCATGCTGCTGCTGATCCTGGGAAGCATGCTGTAGTGGCCGAACTGCCTGCGACCGTCGCCGATACAGAAAAACTGCTCGCCGACCAGGGCTACATCGCCGATCCGGAGCTGGCGACCACGGTGCACCTCTCGCTCGCCATGCGCCGGCCACTGTTCCTGGAAGGTGAGCCGGGCACCGGCAAGACCGAGATCGCCAAGGTGCTGGCGGCGGGCCTCGGCCGCCGGCTGGTGCGGCTGCAATGCTACGACGGCATGGACCTGTCGGCGGCGGCCTACGAATGGGACCACGCGCGCCAGCTCATGGCGATCCGCCTGGCCGAGGCTGCCGGGCAGACCGACCCCGGCGAACTGGGCAGCGACATCTACACCCGCAAGTACTTGTTGGCGCGGCCGCTGCTGTCGGCGATCGATCCGGACCTGCCGCCCGCGGTGCTACTGATCGACGAGCTCGACCGCGCCGACGAACCGTTCGAGGCGTTCCTGCTGGAGCTGCTGGCGGACTTCCAGATCACCGTGCCGGAGTTCGGCACGGTGCGGGCGCGGACGCTGCCGGCGGTGGTGATTACCTCGAACCGCACCCGCGAGGTGCACGACGCGATCCGGCGCCGCTGCCTGTACCACTGGGTGGACTACCCGAATGCGGCGCGCGAACGCGCGATCCTGGCGACCAAGGCGCCGACGGTCCCGGCGCATCTGTCGGCCCAGGTGGTGGCGTTCGTGCAGCGGCTGCGGAGCGAGGACCTGTTCAAGCTGCCGGGCGTCGCCGAGACGATCGACTGGGCGCAGGCGCTGACCTACCTGAACCAGAAGGAGCTGGCGCCGGCGGCGGTGGACGAGACGCTGGGCGTTCTGCTGAAATATCAGGACGATATCGCCAAGATCCGCGGCGCCGAGGCAGCGCGGCTGGTGGCTGAGACGCAGCAGGCAGCGGCGTAGGCCGCTATTGCCGGATCGCGGTTTGTCTCGGGTTTGTCTCAAGAGATTGCTGTATGAGACAATGGCGCTCTGGGTGAGACCAGGACGGAGTTGGAGCACTCGCTCGCCTGCCATTCCGCCCCAAAAATTCCTGCAGTCCTCGCTGTTCATGGGGTCTTCCCCCCACGGGTGCCAAGGGGGTCGACACGGCCCTTGGCAAGGGCACGCCGGATGCGGCCGGATGGCAAGCATGCTGCGCCAACACGGACGTCATTACCGCGAGGCCCCCGCGAAGATGGGTTCGGCGGCGGTGCGCTGCCGGAGGGTGGCGGCGAGTTCGCGGCCATAGTCGATCAGCTTGGGGACCAGGCTGAGCAGGCGGCCACTGCGGCTGGGCTCGGTGGTTGGGGTGCGAGTGCTGGTCGCGGCAGACATGAACGGAACAAGAACACTCGCGACGCCTGATGTCAAGTAACATAACGTGTGTTGTTCGACTTAGCTGCGGATCAGCCATCGAGATTTTGGCGGGTCCACACAGATCTCAAGTCCTCGGAGGGCGCGGCGTAGCCCACCGACCCCTCACGAACTGCGGCAGCCGTCATCGGTCGTTCTTCTTCCGAACGGCAACACGAATGACGCGGCGTTGACCTGTCCGGTCACTGGCAACCATCCCGTCAAGATAAGTTGCCAGCGCCAGCAAAGCTTCGGGGCCGCTGGCCGATTTGTATGGCTCCTTCTCGGCCAACTTGCGGGCCAGCGCCGCGATATCTGCGACGATACCGGTTAGAGCCGCAGCTTCGCTGGTCTCGGTCAAGGTTCAAGCTCCTTGCAGATCGACATCGCCCGACCCTAGCAGAATCCCGGGACGCCACCTGTCGTAGCGGTCCGTCAGCTTGGCCGGATCACTCCGCGGCAAGGTCGATTAGCGCGAACCCTTCCTTCCGCATCGCGTCGGCAAGGCGTTCGTCCAGCGTGATCACCTGCAGCGATACGGGACGGCGTTCCGCGGCAACGAACGCGGCGGCGAGCTGCAAGGCATCGGCCGCCGGCAGCGGATGCACGCGCATGAACCGTACCGCGCTTTCGCGGACCAGTTCGCTCGGTTCGATCTCGTGCCAGGCGTCGGCGATCTGCGTCAGCCGCCGGAAAGCAAGCTCGGCGGCCTTCGCGTCGAGTGCCGCATCGCGTTCGAGACCGGCCAGGGCCGGGACGCACTCCACTGCCGATCCCCACCATGCCAGCATGTCGGGATCGCGTTGCGCGATCGCTTACAGGCGCCCTGTCGTCTGCTCGGCGACCAGCAGCGGTAGGATCGCCGAAGCGTCCCAGAACTTCACCGCCCTTCCCGACGTTCCCTGGTCAGCGCATCGACGCCCGAGACGCCGGCGCGAACGCGCGGCGGCTGGCTGCTGAACAGCGCCCGCGGTGGATCGGCGCGACGCGGCCGAATGACGCCATCACGGAGCAGCCGCGACAGCCTGCCGTCCTGCTCGTCTTCCGCGCTGCCGGTCACGGGCTCGAGCCGCGCGACGGGGCGTCCCCGATCGACGATGAGCACCGGCGAGCCGGCCTTGAGGCCGTCGATCAGGGCGCTCAGGCTGTTCTTGGCCTCCGTGATGCTGGCGATCTTCATCAGGCCCGGTTTGCTCTATATGATAGGCTATTCAACTTTGGAAGCCCAGGTTGGCCGTCGCCATCCAGCAATTCTCAATGCGACTGAGTCGCGTTGTGAATTGGCGGTCGGTCGGTTGGCCGTGCGCCGATGTGCTGCCGACAACGCCCGAGGGTGAGTCTCAAATGCCACAACTTGTTGTTTTCTTCCCATCTGCCCCAGCATACGCGGCGATCCCCGCTTGCGGCGCGCCTCGATCCAGGATTCGACCGTGGCGTGAGCGCCCTCGAGGAACGGATCGCCGAGCTGCATGAGGTCTGTGCCGGTCTGCCGGATCGCCGCAAGGGACCGCGCCGTGACCGCGACTACACAATGGCGGACATCGGCCTCTCGGCGTTCTCGATCTTCTTCATGGGAAGTCCGTCGTTCCTGGCGCATCAGCGCGCCTTGCAGGAGGGACACGGCCGGTCGAACTGCCAGACACTGTTCGGCATGGCGGCCATCCCGTGCGACAATTATATCCGCCTGATGCTGGACGGCGCCCCGACGGCGGCCTTCGATGCGCTGTTCCTGAAGGCGGTCGAGACACCCGATGTGTTGGCCCCGTTCCAGCGCCTGGGCGGGCGGGTGCTGATCGCGCTGGACGGCACCGAGCACCACTGTTCCCGCAAGGTGCATTGCTCGCGCTGTTCGACGCGGCAGCGCTCGGACGGCGGCACGGAGTATTTCCACGCCTTCCTCGGTGCCAGCATCATCGCGCCAGGCCACAAACACGTGCTGCCCCTGCCGCCGGAGTTCATCGTGCCTCAGGACGGCGCGGAGAAGCAGGATTGCGAGCGCAATGCCGCCAAGCGCTGGTTGGCCAGGCATGGCGCCACGGTTGCTCACCTCCGGCCGGTCTATCTCGGGGACGATCTGTTCGCCTGTCAGCCGATCGCGCTTGCTATCGGCGATGCCGGCGGCAACTTCATCCTCACCTGTAAGCCCGCCTCGCACAAGACCATCACCGAGTACCTCCACGGCGCCACACTTGAGGAGCATCGCGAGACCGTCCGCAAACGCGGCAAGCGCACCACCACCATCTACCGCTGGCTCTCGAAGCTGCCGCTGCGGGCCAGCGAGGATGCCCTGGAGGTCAACTGGTTCTCCATCGAGGTCCGCAACGGCAACGGCAAGCGGACGTATTACAACAGCTTCGTCACGGATCTGCCGGTCACCGCCGGCAATGTCGCGGAACTTGCGTCGTGCGGCCGTGCCAGATGGAAGATCGAGAACGAGACCTTCAACGTGCTCAAGTGCGGCGGCTACAACCTCGAACACAATTTCGGCCACGGCAAGGACACCTTGGCCAGCGTGCTGGTGGTCCTCAACCTGCTGGCCTTCGCCTTCCACACCGTCGCTTTGCTCGCCGTGTTGGCCTGGCGGGCCGCCGTCATCGCGCGCGGCGCCACATACCGCTTTTTCGAGCATCTGCGAACCATCACCACTTACGTCGTGTTCCAGGACTGGCCGCATTTGCTCCGCTCCATCGCCGCGGCAGCCATACGACCGCCGTGACCAGGCCGACCATCCCGGCACCCGCTCAACCCACCTGGACCATGGAGCCTACTCACGAAAATCACTGCGGATGTTGGATTTAGAATTGCTGGTCGCCATCAGGTCCGGCGCGGCGGCCGAGGCGGTGGACAGGAGGAGTATGTACCTGTCCTCCAGCATGACGGATCCTCATCGCGGAAGTTACGGAACATGCTGTAAGTCAGAACGCAGGGTCGCGGAACCAGACGGACTCCCACAGGATGCCGAAGTGGCGCAGTAGCCACTCGGTCCAGTTCGAGGGTGCCGGGTCGATGCGTCGGTGTTGCGTTTCAAGGTCGGCGGCACGGCCCAGAGCGCGGGAGGCCAGTTTCGACGCGCTATCTACGAGACCGTCGTCGAGGTACTCCACTGCGTCCCACCACCGCCAGCCGCCGGCGTGCGCGACGAACTGGTTTCGCAGGAAATAGACGTGTTCGGCCAGTGCGGCAGTACGGTTTCCAAAGCCGAGGGCGCAGCACAAGTCGACGCGAGAACGATGCGGGTTGCCGGGAGCCCAGGACCAATCCATCGCCTGCAGGGACTGGAGCACGCAATCGAATGCGGCGAGGGCCTCAAGCTCGAATTCGGCTTTAGCAAGGCTCTGGGCCCTCAAGAAGTGGAAGATGCCCTGGTGGATGGCAGGATCGAGCGTGTTGCGAGAACGCCACCTCGATTTGCTTGGCGTTGGCGACACGTCAGCTGGGCCCCAGGTCTCGTCAATCTTGCTGTCAGCCCAGTCCAGCGCCTGCCGAGGTGTCACGCTCCCCGTGACTGCACCATAGCGCGTGAACATGCCTCCCGAACCGAAGGGGTGGAGCACGACACCGTGCTGCTCCCAGCCGATCATCAACACCTTCGCGATGTTGGAGCGGTGGATGTACTGCTGGGCGTAGTGGCCTAACCACGACAGCACTTGATAGACGTGCGCCTCCTGGAGGATCTTGGACCAGCCGAACCCCCATCCGGGAACGACGGAGCTCACCGCCAGCCCGTCTCTACACGGTCGCGCACGCCAATTCGCGCCTGACGCCCGTATCGCTGGCGTGCTTTCGTCGCCGAGCATCGTCGAGAGGCATTCCGACCAGGCCGAGCGCTTGCTAATCTCGTCGAAGAAACGATCTATACCGGTGCTGAGCTGCCGGCGGGCCCTTGGCTCTGGCGCGCCGCCGTCGAACCATTTCAGGACCATCGCCTTTGCGCGCGCCCGCTCAGTCTCCATGCTTGCAGATCAGGTCCTCAAACCAACTCGCGGTCAAGTTCTTTCTAGGAACACCCAATTCGGACCTTGATCCGGCCGGGTCAGTCATATTTATCCGCCCGCTCCTGGTCGATTTCTCTGAGGTTAGACCGCACGCCGAGCGCGGCGATGTCACTGCGCCCACTCGTCATCGGGACCGAAGAGGTTTGCCAGAGCGCGTCTTTGCGCGATGGGGTCCGCGGGGGCGAAGCTATTGTCAGCCATATCTTTCAGGTGCTCCAATGAAGGTTGATGAGCCTTGGCGATCCAGGCAAGCGAGGCAAACTCGTACGCTGCCCGGGCAAAAAACTGACCCGAAACGCCGAAATATGCTTTGGTCGGATGATGCAGGCATTGGATCGGATATTCGTGATCCGGCCTGTAGCGCACCGCCCATTCGTCGCTGCGCATTGCGCCGCAAAGTACCTCTGCGTCGATTAACACGATCAGAAATAAGCGTCCTTCGATGAAGTCGAGAAGGTGCACCTCATCGCGTATGCTGAGTACGAACGGTGTGTAGGGCGCCCAGGCGTGTTCGTTCTTGTCGCTGTTGAGGATGAACACGGTGGGGGCGTCACCCACTCCCTTCGACAGGACCGCATCGAGGTCGGGCTTCCCATAGATTGCTACGTAGGTTACCCCGGGTTCGGGTTGAACCACGCATTGCCCGTCGCGATTCGCCCGAGCAATGCAGTCATTCAGCGAGTCGATGTGATTCCGTTCGGGTACGGCCAGATCAACCCGCTTGGTTATCCCCGTGAGCCCACGGAAGTTGGATGCGCTGTCCGTTTCGAGGAAGTCGTGCAACTTTTGCAGCTTCGCTATCTGACGCTTGCCGCGCCGGTTCAATTTGGGATTAGACTTGACCTCGAAGAGGAGCGGGTCCGAACCGCCCAACAAGCACACATCACCGTAGCGGAGGGTGTTGGTGATGTCGCAGAGTACCGCTGGTACGCCGTTATCGATGGCCCCGAACAAGATGGTTATCTCCTGCGGCAATCCATCCTTGCCGGATAACATCCCAACCGCTGCCTTGATGCCCCTATCATCGGTTTCGAAGAAAGCGTGCTTAATGGAAAACTTATCGAGATAGACATAGGCAAGCGCGTCTCCAAAGCACTTCCAGATGAAGATCTGGTCTTCCTGCGCCTCGATGTAGCTGGCGACACGACTCAGCCTAACCCGGATTGCGGCCGACGCCTCCCTGCTTCCACGTCCCGTCTTAAGCTGCCTTTTTAGGGCGCGCTGGGTTTCGCGGTGGCGCAGGATGGCCTGCTCAGCGCGGAGGACCTCCTTGAGCGCGAGCAAGTTAAGCTCGCGCACCGAAACCAAATCCTCGTGGTCGGCTTCGACGGCTCGAATCAGCCGAAAGAGCTGTCGGAACGCCTTCTTGCGCCCGATGTGCATAAGAGCGCGGGCTCCTACTGGCTGGCGTGATTGACGACCCGCGAGCGCGGTCTCCGCTTGCGTGTCGAGCCGTTCTAGCTCGGGCTTCGATATCAGATCAAGCGCACGTAGACGGCATCAAGAAGTCGATCTCGTTGGACCGACAGAGGCCTCAGGCGGCGGCTCTCTCCCCCTGCGCGCCCCTCCCGACGCGCGCCATCATCGCCGCCGCATTCCGGTGCAGGATCAACTCCCGCGCTGTCTCGCCAATCTGCGCGGCCTCTAGCGCCTTCCTGGTCCAGTCGACGCCGAACTCGCTGCCGTCGGTGCCGCACACGATGCGCTCGGCGCCGTAGAGGCTCGCGACCGCCTCGGTCGCCCGCGGGCCGAACGCCGCCATCCTTCCTTGAAAAAACGCGCAAAATGCGTAAATCTCGCGGTTGAAAGCGAGGCACCATGCGCGAAGTCCCAGCAACCGAATTTGCCCGGAACTTCGCTCAGTACCGGGAAATCGCCCAGCGCGAGCCGGTCGCCGTGACCAGTCATGGCCGGCCCACGGGGTATTTCGTGTCCGCCGTCGAATTCGAGGAAATGCAGCGGCTCAAGGCGTTCGTCCGGCGCAGCCGTGCGGTTACCGATATGACCAAGGACGAGATCGACCAGATGACGGCGGGCAGCATGGCCGCCGAACACGACCATCTCAATGCACTGCTGGATAAGGAATAGACAGCCGGCTCATGGCGCTTCCGGAGCCTCAGCTTGGGCTGGTCATTTCCTACAGCTACCTCTGGCACCATGAACACAACGCCGGCCGGGACGAGGGCACCAAGTCCCGCCCCTGCGTCATCGTGCTTGCGATCGAGCGACCGGTCGATGGCACAATCATGGTTCGCGTCGCGCCCGTCACCCATAGCCCGCCCAGCACTGCCGCTACCGCCCTGGAGATACCCAGGGCGGTCAAGCGCCACCTCGGCCTCGATGATGAGCGCTCATGGATCATTCTCGACGAGGTGAACGAATTCGCATGGCCTGGTTTCGACCTGCGTCCGATTCCGCCGTCCCGAGACCGCTTCACCTATGGTTTCCTGCCCCCTCGCCTGTTTGACCAGATGACGGCGAGGCTGGCCCTGGTCTGGACAGAAGGGCAGGGCAAATCCACGCCACGAGACTGACGCGTGATCCGCCTCCGGTAGAATGGTTGCGCGCCAGGACCCGCGGCTGAGCGCAACAGTATCAGGCAGCGGCTCTTTCCGCATGCACCGTCCCCGCGACCCGCGCCATCATCGCCGCAGCATTCCCGTGCAGGATCTGCTCGCGCGCCTCCTCCCCTATCTGCGCGTCCGCCAGCGCCTTCCGCGTCCAATCCACGCCAAACGCGCTGCCGTCGGTGCCACACACGATACGCTCGGCACCGTACAGGCTCACCGCCGCCTCGATCGCGCGCGAGCCGAACGAGTTGCAATCCACATACACCTTCGCCTTGCGGAAGCGCGACGACGGCAGCTCCTCGTCCGGCGTGTCGAGCAGGCTGCGGTGATCCATGCGCTCGACCTCGTAGGGAATGTTGCCGCCCAGATTGTGGACCTGGATCGACACGTCGGGATAGGGCGCGAGGATGTCGGTGAGACACAGCGTCACCATCACCGACGACAGGCTCGCCTGCATATCCAGCGTGCCGTTGCGGCGGCGCGCGTTGTCGGTGTCGCCCGCGACCTTGGGGAAGGCGTCGCCCGGCCGCGGGCCGTGGTGGATCAGCAGCACCGCGCGGTGGCGGTTGGCAACTTCCAGCAGCGGACGCACCGCTTCGGCGTCAGCGCGCGTGAGGAAGTAGTTGCCCGGTAGCTGTGCGCCGATCATGCCCGGCAGCCCGAGCGCCCGCTCAAGTTCGGCGGCGGCGGCGGGCGTGTCGGTCAGCGGCAGCGCGGCGAACGCGGCGAAGCGGCCGGGATGCTTCTGGCAGATCAGCGAAAACCCGTCGTTGACGCGCCGGCATAGCGGCAAGGCCACTTCGACAGGCTGGGATTCGATCCAGCAGAACGTGCCGAGCAGCGACAGCACGCTCATCTCCACACCCAGGCGGTCCATCTGCGCGAGATGGGTATCCACGTCGTCGAACGCACTGGCGAGCGACTGGGCGCCCATGCGGGACATCAGCACCTCGACCCCGTCCTGATCGCGGCCGATGCGCGGCTCCTTGGTGCGGGCGCGCAGGGCGTCGGCGACTTCGGCGGGCTTCCAATGGGCGTGCATGTCGATCATGGCTGTCATGGCTGTTTCCTCCAGGGGCTGGCAGGCAGCTTAACCCCACCGCGGCTCGCCGCAAATCAGCCCCTTGCACCCCTTGCATCGCGACGGCCGAAACGGTCTTCTGCCGCAACGCGATGAAGCCGTCCTCCGTCCCCTCCGCTGAACCGGATCCCTCCCCCGAGGGTGCCCGCATCGTCGTCACCCGCCAGGCCTTGCGCGACGGCTCATTGCTGGCGCTGGCACGCCAACGTCTGCTGCCCGGCACCGTGCTCCGCTCGGACGCGGAGATCGAGGCCGACCTGGACGCAGCGCTCGCCCGCCATCCGCGCGGCAACGATGTCTGGCTGTTCGGCTACGGCTCGCTGATGTGGAACCCCGCGATCGAATTCGCCGAGTGCCGCGCGGGCATCGTGCGCGGCTGGCATCGGCGTTACTGCCTGTGGCTGCACGTGGGCCGCGGCTCGCCGGAGAACCCTGGGCTGATGCTGGCGCTGGATCGCGGCGGAAGCTGCGGCGGTGCGCTGTTCCGCATCCCGGCGGAGCACGCGCGGGCCGAACTGCTGCTCGCCTGGCGGCGCGAGTTGTTCACCGGCGCCTACGACTCGCGCTGGGTCACCGCGCACACGGCGGACGGTGCGGTGCAAGCGGTGACGTTCGTCGCCAATCGCACCTACCATCGCTACGCGGGGCGGCTCGACGAAACCCAGATCGCCGCGCGCCTGGCCACGGCGAGCGGCGCGCTGGGAAGCTGCCGCGAATATCTCAACGAGACGCTCGATGCACTGCGAACACTCGGCCTGCGCGATCGGACGCTTGAGCGGCTGCATCGGCGCTTATGACCGCTGCAATCGCTTTGCTCTTGCACCGACGCAGCGCGCGCGGTCTTCTGCCGCGGCCCGATGACGACAACGCCCCCCACCCTCGCCGCCAATGTGATGCACTTCGCGCACCTGCTACGCCGGGCCGGACTGCCGGTGGGGCCGGCCGAGACGCTGGCGGGGCAGCAGGCGCTGTCGCTGGTCGATCTCGGCAATCGGACCGAGGCGCGCACCGCACTGCGCACCGCGATGATCCATCGCCACGAGCATCAGGACGTGTTTGAGCAGGCGTTCAGCCTGTTCTGGCGCGATCCGACCGCCGCGGAACAAGCGGTCGCGATGGCCCTGCTCGAGGCGCAGAAGGACAAGCGTTACGAACGCCCTCCCCCCGGCAGCCGCCGCGTCGCCGAGGCGATGGCGAAGCCGCGCGAAACGCGGCCGCGCGCCGAGGACGAACCGCCGGTGATGGACGCTGTGCTGACCGTGTCGGACCAGGAACGTCTGCAGCGCATGGACTTCGAGGCGATGAGCGCCGAGGAGATCGCCGCGGCGAAGCGCGAAATCCGTCGCCTCGTGTTGCCGCTCAGTCTGCGCCGCACCCGCCGGCTGCGCACCGACCCGCTGGGTCCGGTGACCGATCTCCGCCGCACCATCCGGCAGAGCCTGCGCCAGGGCGGCGAGATCCTGACTATTGCGCGCAACCGCCAGGTGACACGCCCTCCGCCGCTGGTCATGCTCTGCGACATCTCCGGATCGATGTCGCGCTATGCGCAGATCCTGCTGCATTTCCTGCACGCGGTAACCAATGACCGCGACCGTGTGCATGTGTTCCTGTTCGGCACACGGCTGTCCAACGTCACCCGCCAACTCCGTCATCGCGATCCGGAAGTGGCGTTTCAGATGGTCTCGCATGTGGTGCCCGACTGGTCGGGCGGCACGCGAATCGGTGAGGCGCTGGAGAGCTTCAATCGGTTCTGGGCGCGGCGCGTGCTGGCGCAGGGCGCGGTCGTGCTGCTGATCACCGACGGGCTGGATCGCGACGGCGCGCGCGGGCTGGCGGAGAACATGGATCGGCTGCATCGCTCCTGCCGGCGGCTGATCTGGCTCAATCCGCTGTTGCGCTGGGCCGGTTTCGAACCAAAATCACAGGGGATACGCGCTATGCTGCCGTACGTGGACGATTTCCGTCCCGTGCACAACCTGGCCAGCCTGCGCGCGCTGGTCGATCTGCTGTCCCGCCCCGCTCCGCGACGCACACCCTTGGCGGCGGCGGCCGAGCCTGAAAGGATGGCATCATGAGCTATGCAGAATCCGAGGACGTGCTGGGTACTGCCGCCGCGTGGCGCGCCGCCGGCGAGCAGGTGGCCGTCGCGACGGTGACCGAGACCTGGGGCAGTTCGCCACGCCCCGCCGGCAGCCAGATGGCGGTGACCAAGTCGGGCAAGATGGCCGGTTCGGTGTCCGGCGGCTGCATCGAGGGCGCGGTGGCGGATGCGGCGATGAAGACGATCGATACCGGCACGCCGCAACTGCTGGACTTCGGCGTGACGCATGAGCGTGCGTGGGAGGTCGGGCTGGCCTGCGGCGGCAAGGTGAAGGTGTTCGTGGAGAAGCTGTCGTGACACCGGAGGTCCTCGCCGCCCTGGAGGCGGCGAAACGCGACAAGCGCCCGGTGGTGTTGGCGACCCGTCTGCCGGACGGTGCCCAGCGCCTGTTGCCTGACCCCACCGCACCCGCCGACCTGAACGCCGCCGCCGAACGGGCGCTGCAATCGGACGAAAGCGGCACGGTGAAGTCCGACGGCACCGACTGGTTCCTGCACGCGCACAATCCGCCGCTGCGCCTGATCGTCGTGGGTGCGGTTCATATCGCCCAGGCGCTGGTGCCGTTTGCCACGCAGTGCGGCTTCGCGGTCATCGTGGTGGATCCACGCCGGTCGTTCGCCTCGGACGAGCGCTTCCCCAATGTCACGGTCTCCACCGCCTGGCCGGACGAGGCGATGGAGGAGCTGAAGCCCGACAGCCGCACGGCGGTGGTGACGCTGACCCACGATCCGAAGCTGGACGACCCGGCGCTGGACCGCGCCCTGAAATCGCCCGCCTTTTACATCGGCTCGCTCGGCTCGCGGCGCACCCACGCGGCGCGGCTGAAGCGGCTGCGCGAACTCGGCCACGGTGAGGCGGCGCTGGCGCGCATCCAGGGTCCGGTGGGCCTCAACATCGAGGCGGTCACCGCACCGGAAATCGCGCTCTCGATCGTCGCCGAGCTGGTCGCGGTGCGGCGCGGCGCCAAGTTACCGCAAAAACAACCTATTGCGGCATGAAATTCGGACCGGTCCCGCTGGACGAAGCCCGCGGCGCCATCATGGCGCACTCGCAGCGCATCGGCGACCGGATGATCCGCAAGGGATCGGTGCTGGACGAAGCCGCAATCACCGCGCTGCGCGACGCGGGCCGGGAGGAGGTGATCGTCGCCCGGCTGGAACCGGGCGACGTGCCGGAGGACATCGCGGCCGACCGGCTGGCCCAGCCGCTGGTCTCGCCGCTGCTGGCGCGCACCCGCGCGGCCACCGGGCGGGTGAATCTAGCTGCCGAGGTGCCGGGTCTCATGCGGGTCGATGCGGCGATGATCGATCGCCTGAACACGATCGACGAATCCCTCACCATCGGGACCTTGCCGGACTATGCGGTGGTGGCGCCGAAGGACCTCGTGGCCACGGTGAAGATCATCCCGTTCTCGGTGCCAGGCAACGTGCTGGCGGTGGCCGAGGCGCTGATCCGCCAGGCCGGTTCGCCGCTCGCGCTGCACCCGTTCCATCACCTGAAGGTCGGCCTTGTCGTCACCGAGCTGCCCGGCCTGAAGGACAGCGTCACCGAGAAGACCATCGCCGTGACCGAGCAGCGGGTGACCCAGCTCACCGGCTCGCTGCTGCCGCCGCTGCATGCGCCGCACGAGGAAGCAGCGATCGGCAAGGCGCTGGAATCACTGATTTCCCAGGGCGCCGACCTGCTGCTGGTGGTGGGCGCCTCGGCGGTGGTGGACCGGCGCGACGTCGGCCCCTCCGGCATCGTGCAGGCCGGCGGCGAGATCCTGCACTTCGGCATGCCGGTGGACCCCGGCAACCTGATCTGCCTCGGCCGCATCGGCACGCGGCCGGCACTGGTGCTGCCCGGCTGCGCGCGCAGCCCGAAGCTCAACGGTATCGACTTCGTGCTGACCCGGCTGTTCGCCGGACTGCCGGTCGGCCCCTCCGAGATCATGAAGATGGGCGTCGGCGGCCTGCTGAAGGAGATCGACACCCGCCCACTGCCACGCGAGAAGGCGCCCGCCACACCGCTCACTGGGGTTGCGCCACGCAGCGCGCCGACCATCGCCGCCGTCGTGCTGGCGGCCGGGCGGTCGCGGCGGATGGCGCCGCACAACAAGCTGCTGGTCGCCGACCGCACCGGCAAGGCGATGATCGCCCGCGTGGTGGACAACGTGCTGTCGTCCAAGACCCGCCCTGTGCTGGTGGTGACCGGGCATCAGGCGGAGCAGATCCAGCACGCGCTGGGCGGCAGGCCGGTGCGCTACGTCCATGCCAATGACTACGCGGAGGGGCTGTCCGCCAGCCTGAAGGCCGGCATCGCCGCGGTGCCCGAGGAGTGCTCGGCCGCGCTGGTCTGCCTGGGCGACATGCCGCTGGTTACCGGCCGAATGATCGACCGGCTGCTGTCGTCGTACGATCCGGATGAGGGACGGCTGATCGTGCTGCCGACGTTCCGCGGCAAGCAGGGCAACCCGATGCTGTGGGACCGGCGGTTCTTTGCCGAGATCCTGGGGATCACCGGCGACTCCGGGGCGCGCTTCCTGCTCGGCAAGCACCTGGAGGCGGTGGCCGAGGTGGAAATGGCCGACGATGCGGTGCTGCGCGATTTCGACACCACCGAGTCGCTGAACAGCCTGCCGCAGCGGCTGCGGCCGGAGACGATCGGCTAGCGCGATGACAGGCTGGCGCTCTCGTCCCCCGTCATGGCCGGCCTTGTGCCGGCCATCCACGTCGTTGGCGGAGCCGTCGAACGAAGACGTGGATGGCCGGCACAAGGCCGGCCATGACGGGAAAAGCAGTTTCCACGACTAGCCTCATGCCGATCTGCGAGGCCGATCCCTGGCGGTTTCAGTATTTCGAGCACGTCGAATGCCCGCCGGATGTGCGGATCTCGACCGAGGACCCGGATTCCTGGGAATGGTTCCCCGCGCATCGCTGGATTTACGACAAGCTGGCCGTCGCCCTGTCGCAGGGCCTGCAGGCCGCGCCGCATGGCGTGATGCCGCCTTCGTTCCCAGTGTTCTCCAAGCCGATCATGAACCTGCGCGGCATGGGCACCGGCAGCCGGGTGATTGCGTCGGCCGAGGAGTACCGTGCGGCGCTGACCGCCGGGCATTTCTGGTGCACGCTGCTGACCGGCCCGCATGTCAGCACCGACGTGGCGCTGGTGGACGGCGAGGCACGCTGGTGGCGGCACACCACCGGCGCGACGGGACCGGGCGGCACGTTCGATCACTGGCTGATCCACGCCGAGCCGATGCCGGAGATCGAGGACTGGTGCGGCGCCTGGGCCCGCCGGCATCTTTCCGGGTACACCGGCATGGCGAACTTCGAGACCATCGGCGGGCGCATCATCGAGGCGCATCTGCGCTTCGCCGACCAATGGCCCGATCTGTATGGTCCCGGCTGGGTCGAGGCGGTGGTGCGCCTGCACGTTGCCGGCGAGTGGGTCTATCCGGACGCCGACCGCGCCGACGGCTACAGCGTGGTGCTGTTCGGCCCGCATGGCCCGCGCTACCGCCATCCTCCCGCCGCGCTGGTCGATGAGGTGCGCGCCATGCCGGGCGTCTCCAGCGTGCAGATCACCTTCCACGAAGACAAGCATCCGGAGCACCATGCGATGCCGCCCGGCGGCTTCCGGCTGGCGATCGTCAATGCGCACTCGTTGAAGGCGGGGCAAGCGGGGCGGGAGAAGCTGCGGCAAGTGCTGTTGGGATAGCCGCTATTGGTCGAATCCGGAACGGCCGCTTCGGAGTGTCCAACGGCAATAAACAGACTTCGCTCTTGGAAATTCCTGATAGCAGGTAGCGACCAAACCTGGACATTCAGCGCGTCGCACATGGAGGTCCGCTCCTGCGAATAACTGCCGTTCGCGGCTCGTCGACCGCGTTCGGCGACTTCGCGCCCACCCCGGAGTTCCGGCAGCCAGTGCCTAGGGCCGGACATCCTGGGATAACATTTGCCGTAGGTTCTAATCGCGTGCCCGCAACCGACGATCCCATCATTTGACCGTCAAGATCTGAGCGGAAAGACGGGGGCAGATCTTGGACCGAAAAAAATTGGTCTCCGGCGGGCCGCCGCAGCTACGGGCGCGCTCGACCACCACCGGCAAGCTGCACAGGGTAAGTAGTTCTACTCTCCACTCCTCGGCATTCTGTCGTGGGCACCAGCCAAGCGACCCAGACGCTACCGACAGCAGCGGACAAGGGGCTGGCAGCGCCGATCTCCGCTCAGTGCCGATCTTGTTGAAGAAGTCGGGCCGGGTGCATTGACGACGATCTGAATCGTTTCGTAGTTACAAATAACCAGAATAGCCGCTTAACTGACAGTGTCGCCATCTGATATTGAGGCGTTGCTATTCGGTCTTGCGAATGTTGGGGATGGCAACCTTAATGCGGTTGTCCCAGCCAACCGGGTTCAAGACGATGCCGGAGCGGGGTCAGTCATGTTGTCTCCGGTGCGAATTATCGGCTACTTGTACGTGAAGAAGCGTAGAGTTGATTCCAAGGGCGTGCAACGTTCTGTTGCAAACCGCCGGGAGGCGAGAATGCGCAAGTTCCTACCATGGAATGTCCAAGGTGATCACGTCCGTCTTGCGATGGTGCTGGCTTGGTTCACGGTGGCCGGCGGGCTCGCCATGGCTGCAGATCAGCCGGTCGGCGTCGGTGTCGAGCCGTCGACGATCCGGCTGGCGTGGAAGGAGGACCACAAGTCGGGGCACATCGTCGTCAGCACGACGGCTTCGGCCGGGTTGCCGGCGCTTTATGTGCGGGCGAGCGCGCTGAAATCCGCGGAGAATTTCGCCGCGATCGGGTTTGCGGGGAATGCAGGGCGGGATTGGATCGAGTTTCCGGCGGGCTCGGCGCTGCGGCGGGACATTCCGTTCGACGTGACCGGTCTGGACGTGCCGGCGCCTATGAGGGTCAGGTGGAGGTGACGGCGCCGGGGGTGGCCGCGGTATCGGCCAAGGTCGCGGCGGTGCGCGAGGCGGCGAATTTCGCACCGGTGATCGGCGGGGCCGCCTTCAAGGACGGGCGGATCGTGTTCGCGGCGCCGGACGGCGGGGCGCAGGCAAGTTTCACCGTGCAGAATCCGGCTGGCGCGCGCGCGCGAAGAGTTGAGATTCTGTTCGCGCCGCCGCTCCAGCATGCGCTGGCGGTGACGCCGAGTGTTTTCGACCTGCCGCCGGGCGGGCAGAGGGTCGTGTTCCTGACCGATGCAGCGCTGGCGCAGGGACAGACGACGGGGACGATGACGATCCGAGATGCCACGGAGCCGGCGCTGGCGGTGGATGTACTGGTGTCGGCAAGCCGCGGGTGGAGCGCGGTGCGGCGGACGGCGGTGCTGTTCGTGCTGGTGTTCTTCGGCGCGTTGCTTTCGGTGGTGCTGAACAACATCTTTCCGGTCAGCCTGGCCAAGCGGCTAACGCGGGAAAGCCTAACCGAGGCAGAGTCGGTCATCCAGGGGTTGAGCGGGGCGAGTTCCGTGCTGCAGGCTGCGCTGATGGCGGAGACGGCGCGGCTGCGGCTGTTGAACGGACAGTTCAGTTGGTACACGACGACCAAGGCCGAGCAGATGAAGCAGGTGGAGGTGCTGCTGGCGTCGCTGAAATCATCCATCGCGATTGCCGATTCGATCGCGCGGCTACGGGCGGCGATCCAGCTGGGCGGGCGGATCGCGACGCGTGACATCGTGGCGTTGGAGGAACGGCTGTCGGATGCTGAGGACAGCCTGATGGACGGTAAGCAGGATCTGGCGAAGGCGACGGTGGACGAGGTGGCGCATCTGCGGACCGCGGCGCTGGCGGACGCTGCGCTGGCCGGCCTGCGCGAGCAGTTGGTGCGGGACGTCGCGCAGCTGCTGGCGATGCCGGCGTCGCAGGGCAATCGACCGCAAGCGATCGAGCAGATCCTCGCCGATTTGCGGCAGTCGGCGCCAACGATCGGCGGGCTGTCTCGCGAGGATCTGCTGGACCTGGAGGGCGACTACCAGATCGCCCACGTGTTCATCCGTGACTTTGAGCCGCATCTGGAGAGGGATTCCAACCTGCTGCTGTTCCAGGACCGGTTCGTGGCGATGCTGCGCAGCGATGTCGCAGCGGCACAGACGCGGCTGCTGGTCGCGCTGGCGCGGCAGGGGTTGGCGCCGGAGGATATCGCGCAGCGGATCGGTGCCGGCAAGGGCGAAGTGAGCTGCGCCGACAAGGTGCGGGTCTATCGGATGGCCGAGTTCGCGTTTCGCTTCAGCGACCCAGCGATCCAGGTGATCGTGGCGGCACGGCGGCTGTGCAGTTATTCGTGGGATTTCGGGGATGCCTCGATCACGCCGCCGCATGACCGGTGCCAGCACTTCTTCACCTGGACAAAGGGCGATGCGGTGCAGACTGGATGGGCGCCGGTGGCGCGGGCGATGCGTTTTCTGCAGTCCAACCAACCGCAGGAAGAAGAGGGGGCGGCGATCCGGCGTGTGGCCGTGACCGTGACCGTGACCGTGACGCCGCCGGTGGGGACGAGCGTGTCGCCAAAAGCTTTCACCCGCAACATCGTGTTGCTGCCGAAGGCGGAGCATGGCTGGGGGGCGATCGGGATGCAGGTGTCGACGTTCTTCGTGTCGTTCCTCGTGGCCGTCTGCGCGGCGTATGGCACGCAGTATGCGACGCTGCCGACGATCGATTCGCTGTCGTCGTGGTTCGCGCCGTTCCTGTTCGGCTTCAGCCTGGATCAGGTGCGCGACCGTACGACGAAGACGTCCTGACGCGCGCACCGGCGCCGCATCCCGAAGTCCGTTTCCGTGTCGTTGCACGTTGAGCAGGCCCGCACCGTGCGTCCCTCCTTCCGTTACGATGGTTGTGAGCTCCACCCACGCGGCCTACGCCACCAAGGTCCTCCTATTCTGACTGGAGCAAGGCAGCCCCCCACCAGAAGACTTACCGCTCAGTACGCTCACTTACTGGATCGACCCTTGGCATCGTAAATGCCGAGATAGTCTTTGAAGCCAAACACGGGCGTCACGATCTCGCCGACGCTCTGCACCTCGCCAGGCGGTGGCGTCCGCTTGCGACCGCGCTTGATCATCCAGCGCCCGTCGCGGTCGATCTGCCGCGTTCGCGCTCTCGACCAGCTGAATGGCGTGCCGCCGCCGCGCACAATGGATTTCTCCTCAGCGTTCAGTCGCGGACGATAGGCTTCGACAGTGTGGCATCAACAATCTGCCCGCCCATCGCCGTTTGCCCCGCTTCCAGCGTCAGCGCGTTGCGGACCGGCATTCCGGCGCCCAGGATGGCGCCAGCGCGGCTTCGGCGATGCGCGACGCGTTCATGCCGGCCGCGCGCACCCTGGCGTAGAGATCGCCGTTGAGTGTCAGACTGACCGTCCGCTTCCGCGCCCGGGTTTGGCCGTCGGCTCAATTCGGCACCGCCGCCACCGTCTGCACGTCAGACGCGCCCCGCCAAGCCCGAGAGCACCACGGCCAGGCGGTCGCCGAGGCCCCGCTGCGGCGGAAATGCCGGCGCCCGCCGGAGATCGCGCCGCGCCAGCACCGCCGGCAATCCCGCGGCGACCGCGCGGCGCGCCAGCCGCATGGGTTGCAGCAACGCCAATCCCTCCTTGGCAAGTCGGTTCACGGCGGCACGCGCCGACGCCGGAGCGGCAATCACCTGTTCCGGTATCAGACCGTGCTCGGCCAGCACATCCACCGGCAGCAGGCAGCGTCCCTGTCGCGCATGGGCGGCAATGCTGCGCAGCACGCCGGCAATGCCATAGGCGGCACCGAGCGGCCGCAACGCCTCGGCGTCGGGCACACCCAGCAGCCGCCCCGCGGCGACCGCCACACCGCCGGCACTGCCGAACAGATAGGCGCGCCAGTCCTGCACCGTCTCGAACCTCGGCTCCGCCTCGGCCTCGCGCGCATCGATCAGCGCCAGCAGGTCGCCGCGATCGAGATCCCCGGCCGCGATCGCGACGCGCAGCGGTTCGGCGACCTCGTGACGGCGATGCGCGCCCTCCACCACCTCGCGCCACCATTGCAGCCGGATCAGCGCCAGCGGCGGCTCCGACACCACCTCGCGCGCCCGCGCCAGTTCGTGATTGAACGCATACAGCGTCAGCAGCGCATCGCGCTTCTCGGATGGTGCGAAGAGCGCGGTCAGGAACCGGTCCGGATCATGCCGGCGAACCAGCGCGGCGATCGCCGCGTTCATGCGCCCAAGGTGGCGTCGGTCGCAAACCCGTGCCAGCTTGACGCGTTCCGGCACGGGTCATAGCTAGAGGCCACTCCCGTCGAACGGCATCGCTTCACTGCAACCAGCGGAGGACGCTCCATGGCATTCGAACTACCTACCCTCCCCTATTCCAAGACCGCCCTCGCGGCAAAAGGGATGTGCGAGGAAACCCTCGACCTGCACCACGGCCGGCACCATCAGGCCTATGTCACCGCGCTGAACGGGTTCGTCGATTCCAATGACACGCTGAAGGGCAAGTCGCTCGAGGACATCGTCAAGCTGTCACACAACAAGCCCGACATGGCGCCGGTGTTCAACAATGCCGGCCAGCACTGGAACCACATCCAGTTCTGGCAGTGCATGAGCCCGAGCGGCGGCGGCATCCCGGGCGCGCTGGAGAAGAAGATCATCGAGGACTTCGGCGACGTGACGAAGTTCAAGGACGCGTTCAAGGCCGGCGGCGTCGGGCAGTTCGGCTCCGGCTGGGTGTGGCTGGTGCTGGCGAGCGACGGCAAGCTGAAGGTGACGCGCTCGCCGAACGGCTCCAACCCGCTCGCCACCGGCGAGGGCAAGGCGCTGCTCGGCTGCGACGTGTGGGAGCACGCCTATTACCTGGATTTCCGCAACCGGCGGCCGGACTATCTGCAGAACTGGGTGGACAAGCTGGCGAACTATGAGTTCGCCGAGGCGCAGTTGAAGGCGGCCTGATGCGGTAGCGCCGCGGGTGCGAATACGCGCCCGCGGCGGACCGCCCAGGAGCGAGCCGCGAGCGCCCCGTCACGGCCGGCGATGTCCCGTATCCTGCCGAAAGACGCGGCGTCATTGGACATCGGCACGACGATGGGCTCGGCTATGAGGTCGAGTTCAAGCAGCCTGGATTTCGCGTGATCACCCCGACCGCAGGCGAGCGCCACTTCGGAAGCTGGCGCCGCCAGGAACCGCTTCTTCGCTCACGGAGTTGTCACTTTGGGGTGGAGTAGTTCTGTGCGATACAACCCGACGTTGCCATCCCGAGGTTTCCTCGGACGGTATCGCAAAATTTAGACCAGACAATATGGCTCTCAGGGCCCCCGGTGTTGAACCATGGTGTCAGTAGACCGGCGTATCGCGGTCCGAATCCGGGGGAAACGGCGCGCGCTTGGGCTCGAGCAGATCGATCTTGCCAAGGCTCTCGGTGTGGAACCCGACGTTATAGAGGCATACGAGCAAGCTACGATGCGGGTGTCGCCGGAGCGCCTGATCAAACTATCAGCCCTCCTCGAAGTGCCCGTAAGCTTCTTCTTCGAGACTAAATTCCGCGTCGAGACAACACTTCACCCTCCTGCACGAATGCCGGCAGGCGGCCCAAAGGAGGTCGAAGGCCACATATGTCTGGCTGATTAGGGCCAGCGCTTCGTCACGTTCGCCGGCCGCCAGAGCTTGATCCGCCGCTCGGGCAAATCGGCAGGGATCGCCGAGATGCGCAAGGGCCGGGCCGAGGCCGCAGCCCGGTGGGGCCAAGCATTTCATCGATTGTGACGTTTCCGTGGCGATCAGGGCCGCGATGAACAACCAATGGCGCTGCACGTCAAGCCCTCGCCGGGTATCTGCCCTGCAATTTTCGACTGCCATGCGCTCGCACTATGTTCCCGCTCGGACTGTGTGGCAGTACCGCTTCGGCAACTACTGGCTGGTGACCGCCTATCCCTTCGGATAATCGAGCATTACGAAACCTTCTCTTTCACCGGCTTGGGATCGTTCGCCGCGGCCGGCCGCACCACGCTGGAGATCGTGTCCCGCAGCACCGTCACCCGGATATTGGGCGCGATCTCCACCTCGATCTCGTTGGACGCCACCTGCTTGCCGTCCTTGTCCGCCACCATCGGCACGCGCTGCACGGTGCCGATAATGCCGCCGCCGGTCACCACGCGGTCTCCGCGCTTCAGCGCCGCGATCATCGCGCGTGACTCCTTCTGTTTCTGCTGCTGCGGGCGGATCAGCAGGAAGTAGAACACCACGAAGATCAGTACCAGCGGGAGGAATTGCGTTGCGCTTCCGAACATGCCGGTGATGTCCTGCGCATAGGCGGGCGAGATGAGCATCGGCATGGGTTCCCGGGTTGCCTGGATTGGGGCGGGACCATACTTTCCGCCCCCCTCCCGTCAAGCTTACCGGACCCGCATCGATGGACCA
>Ga0209040_10000812_pt1 | contig 24254 bp, 24 predicted proteins | sample BogFormECP12_OM3_FD_188240 | JGI IMG/M metagenome (GOLD analysis project Ga0209040, IMG submission 188240) | Bog forest soil microbial communities from Calvert Island, British Columbia, Canada - ECP12_OM3 (SPAdes) (version 2) | ecosystem: Environmental > Aquatic > Freshwater > Wetlands > Bog ... | reverse complement strand
AGCATGCACGCCGGGCTTTCCGAGAGCCGACGCGGGGACTCGAACCCCGGACCCCTTCATTACGAGTGAAGTGCTCTACCAGCTGAGCTACGTCGGCATATGCCCTGCTAGTCAGCCCTTTTCCGCGTCTTCGCCGGCGGCAGTTTGGCCGCCGTGGGCCCAGGGCTGGGCCCACCCTGCGTTCGGGAGGAGGTCACGGTCTGGGTTGAAAGCAGCGACAGTGCCTGAACCTTAGCTGCCCGATACCGCTCGGCGAGTCCCAGCGGCGGGGAGCACCCCTCCCCGCGGATCGTGCGGCCGTAGGTTCGCGATGCTCTAGTGCCGGGAGGTGCGTCGTGGCGTGCAGGCACTCGCGGGGGTGCTCCTCCCCTCGGCGACAGTGTTCCTGCTGCTGCTCTGCAACGACAAGGACGTGCTCGGGCCGTGGGTGAACACCAGGCGGCGGGCTGTCAGTGCAGCTGGTCGATGAAGGTGTAGAGGACCATGAGGCTGACTAGCACCACGAACACGCGAAGGGCCCACAGCCCGGCTGTGGCGCGTGCGCTGAGTACGGCTCGCGGCACGGGCCTGGAGGTTTGGGCTACGAACTGGTCGCGCTCGAGGTGCATGATCAGGTCGTCCTCTAAGCGCTCCTGGGGCTGCAGGTCCCGCTCTCGGATGGCGGAGCCATTCGGTGCGTCGTTCGCGAGGGGCGCTTCTGCGTTCATGAGCCGATGAGATGGCTCGCCAGCAGGAAGGAATCGATGCCGTATGCGGCGCCGCAGATCCCAACGAAGGAGATGACCGCGATCCCGATCGCGTTGGTTGAGCGCTTGTTCGTCCAGCGGCCCATCAGTCCCTTGTCGTTGGCGAGCATGACCATGAAGACCAGGCTGACGGGGAGCAGGACGGTCGCGAGCACGTTGGCGTTGAGAACGATCGAAAGCAGCGGCGCACCGGGAATGAGGATCACAACGGCTGCGAGCAGCGCGACCCCGATGTTCGCGGCGTAGAAGACCGCTGCGCCGCGCGGCGAGGTGTTGAAGCTGTGGGATGCGCCGATGCATTCTCCGGCGGCGTAGGCGGTACTGGCAGAGATCGTGAGGATGGCTACCGCTCCAGCCTCTATGAGTCCGAGTGCGAACACGGTCCCGACGGCGCCGCCGGCGACGCGATCGAGCGCCTCAGGGAACCCGGCTCCCGGGGAGAACCCCTGGATGGCCGATCCGTTGTGGGTGAGCAGCGCCGCTCCGGCGATCAATGCCCCGACGCCGAAGATCGCGGCCAGAACAGCGCCCGCCGCCGTGTCATAGCGGCCGTGTTTGATGTCGCGGGGAGTCATGCCCTTGTCGGCGGAGGCGCTCTGCTGGAAGAAGATCATCCACGGCGTGACCGTCGCGCCGATCGTGGAGGCCAGCAGCAGCAGCAGGGTGTTGAAGCTGCCGCCCGGAAACGGGCTGAAGTCAAACGAGCTAGCGATCGCGCCGACGTGGGGTTTGACGAGGATCGCGGCCAGTAGGAACAGGCCGTTGAAGAGGGCCAGGCCGAGCACGATCCGCTCCCAGCGCCAGTAGCGTCCCCCGCTGAGCGTGAACACGACAAGCGCAAGTCCGAGTGCGACGGCCACACCGGCGCCGAGGTGGAAGTAGGCCAGCCCGACGCGGATCGAGACGAACTCGGCTACGAGCGTGACGAGGTTGGTGAGGGTCAGGTCGCCCGCGCCGAACCAGCCCCAGACCCTTCCGTAGCGCTGCAGGACGAGCTCGCCATAGCCGCGGTGGGTGACCGCGCCGACGCGCATGCACATCTCCTGGCAGACGAAGGCCATCGCGAACAGCACCGGGATGAAAGGAACGAAGAACCCGAGTCCGTACTGCGCGCCGTCGGCGGCGTAGGCGATCATGCTCGGCCCGTCGTTCTCGCCGAGCATCGCAAGGATCCCCGGGCCCACGAGCAGCCACATCAGGTACCAGCGCCTGCTGTGTGTGCGGGCGTGGTGAACGCGCGAGCGATCCCGAGATCGTGCGGCGTCCTCCCCGGTCAGCGGCGGCAGGGCAAGGCCGGGCGAGGCCGCGAGGTCAGTCGTGGACATCGGCCCGTGCTGTACGCCTGTGGGCGCGGGCCTTCTGCGGCGCCTGATCGACCTCGACGCGCATCGCGCTGGCCAGCCGGCCACCGAGCGCGTGTTCGCGCTTCCCGAAGCGGACGAACAGCGGGCCGCCGAAGGGTTGGCGCTCGCGCACCAAGAAGCGATCGCCCGGCGAGATCCCGCACCCGTCCAGGTAGCGAAGCATCTCCGGGTCGGAATCCGAGACACGCACGAAGCAACCATGGTCGCCGGGCTGCAGGCTCTCCATGCTGCGCGTCAGGCGCTCATCGAGCTCAAGGTCGGCGCTGGGGATCGGGTCACCGTGAGGGTCCACCGTGGGGTGCCCCAGCTTCGCCGCGATCAGCTCCTCGAGATCCTCGGAGAGAACGTGCTCGAGGATCTCAGCCTCGGCATGCACCCGATCCCAGGGCATCCCCAGCGCATCGGCGAGGAAGCTCTCGAGCAGCCGGTGGTGGCGGGTCACCTCCAGCGCAAGGCGCCGTCCATCGGCGGTGAGGCGCACTCCCCGGTAGGGAACGTGAGTCGTGAGACCCAACTCGTCGAGCTTCTTGAGCATCGCCGAGACAGAACCCGACGTGATGCCCAATCGCTCGGCCAGGGCGTTCGTTGAAACCGGCTCCTCGCCGCGGGACTCCAACGAGAAGATCGCCTTGGCATAGTCCTCCACGGCTGGCGTCCGCGACAACTCTCGTGTTCCCATCAAACAAAGAGTATGGCACACCAAGAGATTCGTCAAGGCGCGTCAGAAACACAGCCGTGGCGGCACGACGGTGGGGGATGTGGCAACAGCCAGGCCTGGACCCGCTCCTCAGCGCCGCGCGCCCCGCAGGATCAGCGCCGCGGTCAGCGCGAGCAGCGCGCTCGCGAGAGCGACGACCGCGTCCCGATGTCCTTCCTCGCCGAGGATCGCGCCGTCGCTTGCAGCCGACAGCACCGACGCCCTCGCCTTTGCCGAGAGCACCGAGCCGAAGGATCCCGCCGAGCCGATCGAGAAGGCCGAGCCGAACGAGCCGATCGAGCCAATCGACAGCGCCGAGCCGACCGAGCCGATCGAGAGGAACGAGCCCCTGGAGGCGATCGACAGGAACGAGTCATCAGACCAGAGCGACAGCTTCTCCACGTGGGTTCAGATCGGTTCGTAGCTCGTATAGAAGCTACGCCATCGGCGAGCCCGATGGCGCCCCGATCGCCGCGAGCTCCTCGAGCAGCGACTCGCCGTGGCGCTCGCAGAAAGCGGGGCCGACACCCCTGATCGCGATCAGCTCGCGCGCGCTCCCGGGGCGGCGGCGCAGGATCTCTTCGAGCACCGCGTTCGGCGCGACCGTATATGCCGGCAGGCCGTTCGCGCGCTCCATGCGCCACGCGCGCAGCGACTCGAATGCCCCCTCGTCGACGGGCGGCTGCGGTGGCTGTGTCTCGCTTGCCTGCCCCTGCTCGGCGAGGGTGCCCGCAAGGCTGCGCTGGTCAAGGCCCCGAGTCGCACGCGCACCGCCGCGTGATGCGCCCCTGGCGCCGCGGGCCGAGGCGGCAGAAGCACCCTTACGGGCACGAGCGAGCGCGCGCGCCAGCCCCGGATCGGGGTCGCAGACGTCGCAGCAGCGCCCGGAGGCCGCGGGTGCCTCCTCGTCGCCGAAGTGCGCGAGGATCTGCGCGCGCCTGCAGGTCTCAGCCTCCATATAGCGCTCGATCGACCTATAGGACTCCCACGCGCGGTCCCGCGCCGCGCCTATCGCAGCCCGTGCCAGGCGCGGGCTGCCGCGACCGGTGGCGCGCACGAGCAGGCCCTCGCTGCCGCCGGGCTCGAGCTCGACGGCGCCTGCGCGCTCGGCGATCGACAGCAGCACGCGGTCGCGCTCGGACAGCTCGCCGTGGCCGATCGCGACGGTGCCCTCGTGCGCTGCGCTGCGTATGCGGGCGACGTAGGCGCGCACTTCCGCCACGCTCGTCTGGCGGTCGTTGATGAACCTGATCAGCCGGCCGAGGTCCACGCGCGCGCCCAGCAGCAGCGCCCGCGCCGGCGCGCCGTCGCGCCCGGCCCTGCCCGCCTCCTGGTAGTAGGCCTCGAGGCTCGTCGGCAGCGCCCAGTGCACGACGGTGCGAACGTCGGCCTTGTCGACACCCATGCCGAACGCGTTCGTCGCGACAACGACGAACGCGTCGCCCTCCATGAACGCGCGCTGGCTCTCGGCGCGCGCCTGCGGGCTCATGCCCGCGTGGTAGGCCACCGCCGAGACGCCCTCGCCGGCGATACGGCCGGCGAGCTCGTCGGTGTCCTTGCGCGTGCCGCAGTAGACGATCGCCGGCAGGCTCGGCGGCGCCTCGGCGGCGGCCTCCGGGTCGGGGCAGCCGCCGGCTTGCACGCGCCCGCCAGGGCGTGCCCGTGAGGGTGCGAGCACTCCGATCAGCGCAGCCCACTTGCGCGCCATCGCGCCCTTACCCTCGACGCTAACGACGTCGAAGGCGAGGTTCGGGCGATCGAAGCCGGAGCGCACCGAGACCCAATCGCGCAGCCCCAGGCGGGCGGCTATCTCCTCGGCCACGCGCGGCGTCGCGGTGGCCGTCGCTGCCATCACGGGCGGGCGGCCAAGACCTTCGATCGCATCGCCTAGGCGCAGGTAGTCGGGTCTGAAGTCGTGGCCCCACTCGGCAACGCAGTGAGCCTCGTCGACGACGAACAGCGCCACCTTGCGGCGCGCGAGCGCCCGCGTGAAGGCGCGCGAGGCGAAGCGCTCGGGCGCCGCGAGCACGAGCTGGGCCTCGCCCGACTCGATCTCCCGCAGCGCCTGCGCATTGTGGCCCTCCTGCATGCCCGAGGCGAGCATCACGCCGCGCACGCCGGTCTCTTGCAGCCGCCGCCACTGGTCGGCCATCAGCGCTATCAGCGGGCTCACGACGACCACGAGCGGGCGGCTGCTGGGATCTCCCTCGGTTGCACCCTCGCGCGCGCACCCGAGCGCGGGCAGCTGGTAGCAGAGCGACTTGCCCCCGCCGGTGGGCATCACGACGAGGCTGTCCCTGCCGGCGAGCGCCGCGGCCACCGCCTCGCGCTGTCCGGGGCGAAACGTGCGCAGGCCAAACTGCGCGAGCAGGGTCTCGGGTTGCATGCTCGACAAGCTATCCCTCGCCGCGGCCGGGACGAGCCTCCCGTCTGCCTGGCTGCGCGCGTCGGGATGGCCTTGCGGAGGCAGGATGCGCGCCGTGGCGGCCACCGCGCGAGCCCTCCGGGCCGCCCTCAGAGGCGGCCCCATCATCGACTCTCAGGCAGCCCGCAGGGCGGCCGGCGCCGCGTCGCGACGAGGCGCGGTATCGCTGCGCCGCTCGCGCCCCTGCCAGACGATGCGCGCACCGTCAGCTGGCACGAGCGTGATCGCGCGGCGCCTGATGCGCTCGCCGCGCCGTCCGCGCTTGTGGGCCGGAAGCGTCGGCTCGAGCTTTTCGAGCGCCGTGCGCAGGATCAGCTTCATCTCGAGCATCGCGAACGACGCGCCGATGCAGCGCCTGATGCCGCCGCCGAACGGGATCCAGGAGAACGTCTCGGGCGCGGAATCGAGGAAGCGCTCGGGGCGGAACTCCTCTGGCTGCTCGTAGATGCGAGGGTTGCGGTTGGCGAGATAGATGCACGGCGCCACACGCGTGCCCGCCGGCAAGACGCGCCCGCCGATCTCCATCTCGCCCGTGAGCACTCGCACGACGAGCGGCACCACGGGGCGCACGCGCAGCGTCTCGTGGACGACGCCCATCAGGTACTCCTCGCCCTCGCCGGCGTCGATCTCGGCGAGCAGGCGCGCAAGCTTCTGCGGGTGGCGCACGAGGCGCTCGAGTGCCCATGCGACCGACGTCGCGGTCGTCTCGTGGCCGGCGAGCAGGAGCGTGACGAGCTCGTCGCGCAGCTCCGGGTCGCTCATCGCGGCGCCCTCCTCATCGCGAGCCTGCAGCAGCAGCGAGAGGATGTCGGCGCGCTCGCCGAGCTCCTGCGAGCGCCTGCGCGCGAGCTCCTCGTAGATGAGCGCGTCGAGCCGGTCTAGCGCCTCGCCGAAGGCACCCGTTGGCCGGCCTGCACGCGGGCGGCTGAGAGCCATGCGCAGCATGCGCACGCCGCTGACGGGCACCATCAGGCCTTCTATCGCCGAGCGCAGCGGCGCCATCCGCTCGGCCTCCACGCCGAAGACCGCACGCAGGATCACCTCCAGCGTGATGCGCCGCGAGTGCGCCTGCATGGGCATCTCCGCGCCGATCGGCCAGCGCGCCATGTCGCTGCGCGTAGCCTGCACGATCACGTCTTCGTACTCGCGCATCCGCTCGCCGTGGAAGGAGGGCAAGAGCAGCTTGCGCTGGCGCATGTGCTCGGGTCCAGTGAGGATCACGACCGAGCTCGGCCCCATCACAGAGGCCACCGGCGAGCTGCCCGCGCCCGACGGCGCGAGCTCGGCCGGAGCGGTGAACAGCGCCTTGATCGCCTCCGGGTCGCTCACGATCACGAGCTCGATCCCGCTCGGCCACATCCTCAGCGTGAACCACTCGCCGATCGAGCGCGCGCAGTGGTCGAGCACCCACGTCGGAGCGAGCGCCCAGGCGGCCGTCAGCAGCAGTGCCGGCCCCCTCGGGGTCGGCGGCACGCCGGGCGATCGGCGCGGGTCGCCCAGATCCCCTGCGCGAGCCGCGCTAGCCGTCGCTGCCATGCCCTACAAGCTACCCCGTTCCCGCCGGAGCTCGGGGCGGCGTCGCCACGTGAGCGGCGTGGTGGCCCGCATGCGGCCGGGGATGAGCCTTGCGCTTTACGCCCTCGTCGCGGTCGAAGACGCGCACGACGGCGCCTTTGACGCTGTGGGCGGCGTGGCCGACGGCGTGCCTCACGCCGGGCGAGATCGCATACGCGACCAGCGAAGCCGCGATGCCGATCACGACGAGCGCCAGCACGATGCGCGCGCGGCGCGCCTCGCTCTGCGGCGAGCCGGGGCGGGCTTGGAAGGGGGAGATGGACATGCTCTGTACTGAAACTACCGACCTCTGGCGGGCGCTCATGCCGGCAGGCCTCTAGCGGATCAGCTGCCAGCGCTCGTGCACGGCCCTGCTGCGCGCTTTGTGATCGCGCAGCGCATGCGCGATCAGCGTTCGCGCCTCGTGCACCTCCGCCGCGGACAGCTCGCAGGATTGGCGCTGGAGGTAGCTCACGAGCATCCTCGCCGGGATCACGCGCACGCCGCGCCTGCGCGCGCCGGGGCGATCGACCCAGGCGCGGCTGTAGACGATCAGCGGCTCGGCCTCGAGACCCGTTGCGCGCTCCAGCGCGACGCTCTGCGCGCGCGCCTGGTTGAGCGTCGCGCCGTGCACGCGGCCCACCCTGACCGGCCCCGGGTGGCTCTTGGTCTCGACCGTGAACACCCCAGGGGGGCCGACGAGGATGTGGTCGATGTTGCCATGGCCGAGGCTCGCGTCGTGCATCACCGCCCAGCCGTGGCCTTCGAGCGCCCCCAACAGCGCGCCCACGTGCTCCTCGCCGCGCGCGCCGCGGTCGTGGCGATCGACGAGCGGCAGCACGTAGCGCGAGATCACGAACATGCTCACGAGCAGCGCTACCTCCGATCCGAGGAAGCGTACGTCGTGCAGCCCGAACGCCCTGCCGAGCATCGCCGTTGCCACCGCCAGCGCGCCCAGCGTCACAAGCGTGCGCATGCGCAGTCGCCGCACGGTCGCGCGCGCATACTGCCCCGGCGTGCGGCGGGTCGGGTCGGCCAGCGCTGTCCTCATGGATCCTTCCTGCTAGGGGGGGCCCTTTCTCTCATCATCGGCCGCGCGGGCGCGCTTTCTTGAGCCGTATCCGCCCCTGTCCGCCGGCGAGCGGCGCGGGGGAGCGGCTGGAGGTGGCACGCCGGTTTGCGGCGCCCGGAGAAGCGTGGAGCGCGGGGGCCGAGTTCTAAAGCAGCGACAGACGCGCGACGATGCAAGAACAGATCGACAACCTCCCTCGATCTGCCCCCCGAGAGCACGGATGCCCCATGGAGTGCAGTTCCGATAACTCGTACCCTTCTGACATCTGCCTGATGCTGCGCTCGCACGGAGAGCAGCACTGGCTCGTGTCCCAGGTGATGCCGGTGCTCCGCCAGGTCGAGCATCCGCGCCTAGTCCCCGAGGACCAGCTCGGCGCGGCGCTGGCCTATCTCGAGGTGCTGTGGCTCGACGCGCTGCGGCGCTCCGCCGAGACGGAGGCCGCGCTGCGAGAGCTGCTCGACTGCGATCCGCGCGCGCAGCGTCCCTTCCACGCGGAGGCCCGCCGCTACGAGCGGGCGGTATGCGCTCTGCGCAAGTCGGTGGGCGCGCGCGTGAAGCGCATCATCGCGCCGCGTAACGGCTCCCACCCGCACCCTCCCTCCGGAAGGGCAGGCGAGCGGGCGACCGCCTGAGACGATCGCATACGCTGCCGCGGATGTCGCTGCGCTTCGACCTGCAGTCGCACTCCACCCACTCCGACGGCGCGCTGCCCGCGGCCGAGGTCGTGCAGCGCGCTGCCGAGGCGGGCGTAGAGCTGCTCGCGCTCTCAGACCACGACACCGTCAGCGGAGTCACGGAGGCCCTCGCGGCGGGCGAGCGCGTGGGCATACGCGTGGTGCCCGCGGTGGAGATCTCGGCCGTCGACGAGGGCGCGCCGGTGGGCCGGGAACTGCACATCCTCGGCTACAACATCGACCACACCGGCGCTGTGCTCACGCGGCGCCTTGGCGACTTCCTCGCCGACCGCGAGCAGCGCACGCTGCGCATGGCCGCTGCGCTGGAGGAGTGCGGCTTCGAGCTGGACCGCAGCGAGCTCGAAGCGCGCATCGCGGCCGAGCAGCCGATCGGGCGCCCGCACCTCGCCGCTGCCGTGCTGGGCGCGCCGGCGAACGCCGAGCGCCTGCAGCGGGAGGGCATCGACGACGTCGGCTCGCTGATCCGCGGCTACCTGATCGAGGGCAAGCCGGCGTTCCGCCTGCGCCAGACGCCCACCGTCGCCGAGGCGATCGACGCGATCCACGAGGCCGGCGGCGTTGCCGTGTGGGCGCATCCCTTCTGGGACATCTCCGAGCCGGAGGAAGTGCTCGCGAGCATCGACCGCTTCAAGGCGCTCGGCATCGACGGCGTAGAGGCCTTCTACGTCACCCATACGCGCGAGCAGACCGAGCTGATCTGCGCGCGCTGCGCCGAGCTCGGCCTGCTCACGACCGGCTCCGCCGACTTCCACGGCCCGGATAACCGCCAGTTCTCGCGCTTCATGGCCTTCGACACGTACGGCATCCAGCCGAACCTCGGGCCGATCAGCTAGCGCGCGAGCGTGTCCTGCAACCTGTACGCGAGCGCCTCCAGGGCGAGCTCCTCGGAGACGTTCACGTCGAGACTGATACGGGTGTCCGAGACGAGCCCGGCGCCCGCCGCTAGGCCTCTGGCATCGCGTCCCTGCGCGTCCCGCTCGAGCTCGGCGGTGCGGTCGACGGCGAGGATCAGCTCGGGGGCGCCCTCGCAGATGCAGAGCATGTCGCGCAGCCACAGCTCGGCGAGCCGCAGGCCGCGGTCGAGCGTTTGCGTGCGCGCTCGCCGCTCGCCGCGGCGGCGGCCCTCGGCGGCTTCGCGTTCGTAGCGCTTGCGCTCGCTTGCCTGCCCTTGCTTGGCGAGTGTGCCCGTACGGGTGCGCGCCGACAGCAGCTCGAGCTGCTCTTCGAGCTTCGCCTGATGGCGCTCGCCGGCCTCCGCGCCGGCGGCCCTGGCGGCGTCGAGCAGCGCGATCCACGCGCGCCCCTGCGTCTCGCCGGCGAGCGTCTCGCGGATGAAGCGCTCGGCGACGTCTCGAAGCGCGCCGCCGTGGGCGCCCGCGAGCAGCTCGGCCACGGCGGCGTCGCCCTGGGCCAGGCGCGCGCAGGCGAGCGCCCGCGCCGGCTCCACGCCAGCGAGCTCCGCGGCGATGCTGGCCGCGGGCAGCGGGTCGAAGCGCACCTGCTGGCAGCGCGAGGCGATCGTCGCGAGCACGTCGGAGCGGCGGTCGGTGATCAGCACGAGGTGCACGAACGCGGCCGGCTCCTCGAGCGTCTTGAGCATGCGGTTGGCGGCCTGGTCGTTCATGGTGTCGGCGGCCTCGATCACGAACACGCGCCTGGCGGCCTCGAACGGCGTCAGCGCCGCGGCCGCTACGACGGGCTCGTCGACGTCCGCGACGAGCATCTCCGCGGCGCCCGACGGCGCCACCCACGTGAGGTCGGGGTGGGTTCCGCGCGCGACCCTCGCGGCGCTCGCGCGCGGGTCGGCGGCCCCGTCGCTGAGCAGCGCCGCGGCGAACGCGCGCGCGGCCGCGCGCTTGCCCGTGCCGGCGGGGCCGTAGAAGAGGTATGCGTGCGAGGGCCTGCCCGCGGGGGGCAGCGCGGGTGTGAGCACCGCGCGCGCATGGGGATGGCGCTCGATCGCCGCGAGCACGTCCAGGGCGCCGTCCGTGGGGGGCGAGGATCGCTCTGCGGTAGGCATCTGGTGATCCTAGAGCGAGTACGGTGGCGCCGTGGCGCGCGGCACGCTGATCACGATCGAGGGGCTCGACGGGGCAGGCAAGTCGACGCTCGCCGCCGGCCTCGTGGACGCGCTCTCGCAGCGCGGCGTGACCGTGGAGCTCCTGCGCGAGCCCGGGGGCGTGGAGCTCTCGGAGCGCATCCGCGCGCTCGTGATGGACCCGCAGCTGACCGTCGGCGCGCGCGCAGAGGCGCTCCTCTATGCCGCGGCGCGCGCCCAGCTCGTCCAGGAGCTGCTGCTGCCCCTGCTCGAGGAGGGCGCCTGCGTTGTGCTCGACCGCTTCGTCGACTCCTCGCTCGCCTACCAGGGCGCCGGACGCGGCCTCGGCGTGGCCGAGGTGCGCGCGATCAACCGGCTCGCCACCGGCGAGCTCGTGCCCGACCGCACGCTGCTGCTGCGCATCGACCCGGCGCAGGGCCGCGCTCGTCAGCGCGAACGCGCCTACGCCTACGCCGACGCGGCCGCCGGCCCGCCGGACCGTCTGGAGCGCGAGGGCGATGCCTTCTTCGCCGCGATCGCTCGCGCCTACGACGAGCTCGCGCGCTCAGAGCCGCAGCGCATCCGCGTGCTCGATGCTACGCGCGACCCCGAGCAGGTGCTCGCCGACGCGCTCGCCGCGATCGCCGATCTGCCGATCGGCGCGAATGCCGGCAACGAGCCCGAAATACCCTGAGACGCAGCGCTTGCCGTAGCGGCGTGCCCGTGCGGGCACCCTCGCCAAGCAAGGGCAGGCAAGCGAGCGCGGCGGGCGGCCGTGCGCACGCCTAGCATGGTCGTGAATGATCGACCCGCTGCATAGGACCACGGCCCAGCGCGGCACTGCGCGCCGCGCGTTTGCGGCGCTCCTCGCGCTCGCGCTCGCGCTCGCGCTGCCCGCCCCTGCGCTCGCCGCCGAAGGCGGCCCGGCCCTCAACGTCCCCGTGCCGGCCGGCACGAAGGGCGGCACGCCCCCGGTGGGCACGGTCACGGCCAAAGCGCCCGCGAGCGCCGCACAGGCCGCCACGACCCCGGCGGCGACGACGACGACGCCGGCCAGCAGCGCGCACCCCGCGACGCGTTCGAGCGGCGTCTCCAAGACCGCGATCGCGCTCGCCGCGGCGGGCGTGCTGCTGATCATCGGCTGCGTCGTCTGGGCGCTCGCGCGGATGAGCGGCTATGAGCCCCGCTGGACGCTCTCGCTGCGCTTTGCGCTGGCCGAGGCGGGCTATCGCGCCTCGGCGACGTGGGCCGAACTGGGCGACTGGATGCGGCTCGGGCGCTGACCGCCGGGCCTCGGCGGAGGAGCCGGAATGCCGCTCCCACCGCCGTTCGGCGTCCCCGCTCGGGACACCGGAGCCTCTAAAATTGAAGGTCTTGAGTCTGCTGTTTCGTGACCCCTTTCCGTCCGATCCGCGCGGGACTATTCGCGGCCCGAGAAACCCACTTCAGTGGTCCTCACCACGCGGCGCAGCAGAGGAGGAAGGCCGATGAATCCACCCAGCAACCAGATCATCTCCAGCGAGGCCGCGACAGGCGAGGCGCTGTCGATCAGACGCCGCTTCACGACCGAGGGCAGGCATCCGTTCGAGTCCGTCGAGTGGGAGCTCCGCGACGCGCGCATCGGCCACGGCGACCGCGTGGCCTTCGAACAGCGCGAAGTCGAGTTCCCCGAGACCTGGTCCCAGAACGCGACCAACATCGTCGCCCAGAAGTACTTCCGCGGACAGGTCGGCTCGCCCGAGCGGGAGCACTCGGTCAAGGAGATGATCAGCAGGGTGGCCGGCACGATCACCGGCTGGGGTCGTGAAGGCGGCTACTTCGCGAGCGAAGAGGACGCGAGGACGTTCAATCACGAGCTCACGCACATCCTCCTGCACCAGATGGCGGCGTTCAACTCGCCGGTGTGGTTCAACGTGGGCTTCGAGGAGAGCCCGCAATGCTCGGCGTGCCTTCCGCATCACGCACTCGTCTCGACCCCAGAGGGAATGATCCCGATTGGCGAGATCGTCGATAGCGACGATGTCGGCCGCGCTGTCTACGACTCCAACGGAGTTACGCGCATCGTGGCCGTGAAGGACAACGGCCGCAAGCCCGTCTGGCGCGTGACCCTGCGTAACGGCAGCTTCATCGAAGCCACCGCCGATCACGTCGTCAAGGCGGTACCTGGCCGCCGCACCCAGCCTCAGTGGGTGCGAGTCGATCAGCTCCGTGCGGGGATGCGTATGCACTTGCATCCTCATCGCGCCAAGGTTGCCGATCCGGTGCGCGTCGCGGTCGGCGCCGGTGGCGGAGAGGCCGCCTTCGAGACCTTGGACGAGGTTGATCGCGTCGCCGTGGCCGAGGCCACGCTGGCCGGCTGGCTGCAAGCTGACGGATTCGTGGGGCAATACACGGCGGGGACCGATCGTTCGCTGACGGTCGAGTTCCAGGTCGCCAGCGATGACGAGTTCGACTGGATCACCGAGAACCTCGATATCGCATTCCCCGACGCTCATCGCGAGGTTCGCGAGGCCGACACGCAGGAGACGCGCGTAAGGCGCATTCGACTCTACGGCGAGGTTCTTCGCGAGTTCGTCGAGCGCTGGGATCTGCTCGTGCGCGGCGCGGAGATGCGTGTGCCCCAGCGCCTCTTCACCGCTTCTTGCGACGAGATCGTCGCGTACCTACGCAGTCTCTTCCAGGCCGATGGCTACGTCTCGCTGCGCCGCAGTGACGATGGTGAGAGTGGGCGCGTCGCCTTCGCGGTGATCGGCGAGCGCTGGGCGGAGGACATCCAGCTGCTGCTTGGCACGCTCGGTATCTACTCACGTCGCAGCCACGAGCACGAGAAGCGCAGCGATCGTCACGACCTTCACGAGATAACTATCTCGATCGGCTCCGAGCGAGCCCGCTTCGCCGAGCTGATCGGCTTCGTCGGACACGAGAAGCAGGACAAGCTGTTGCAGTCGTTGACGCTGCGCAACCCCAAGCGCTGTCCCGACCTGCGCGAGGAGGAAATCGTCTCGATCAGCCTCGTCGGTGAGATGGACGTCTATGACATTCAGACCGAGTCGAATGAGTTCCTCACAAACAACATCGCGGTCCACAACTGCTTCATCCTCTCGGTCGAGGACACGATGGAGTCGATCCTCGACTGGAACACGAAGGAGGGGATGATCTTCCGGGGTGGGTCGGGGTCGGGCATCAACCTGTCGAAGATCCGCGGCTCGATGGAGCCGCTGGCGAAGGGCGGCACGGCATCGGGGCCGGTGTCGTTCATGCGCGGCGCCGACTCGTGGGCAGGCACGATCAAGTCGGGTGGCAAGACGCGCCGCGCGGCCAAGATGGTCGTGCTCGACGTCGACCACCCCGACATCAAGGACTTCATCTGGTGCAAGGCCCACGAGGAGGACAAGGCTGCGGCTCTGCGCGACGCCGGCTTTGACATGTCGATCGACGGGGACGGCTTCAAGTCGATCCAATACCAGAACGCCAACAACTCGGTGCGCGTCACCGATGAGTTCATGCGCGCGGTCGAGGAGGACGGCGAGTGGCAGCTGATCTCGCGCACGACCGGCGAACCAGTCGGAGAGCCTGTCGGAGCTCGGGAGCTGATGCGCGAGATCGCCGAGGCCGCGTGGCGCTGCGCGGACCCGGGCGTGCAGTACGACACGACGATCAACCAGTGGCACACGTGCCCCAACAGCGGGCGGATCAACGCGTCGAACCCGTGCAGCGAGTACATGCACGTCGACGACTCCGCCTGCAACCTCGCCTCGCTGAACCTGATGAAGTTCCGCCGCCCCGACGGCACGCTCGACGTGGAGTCCTTCGAGCACACCGTCGACGTCATGCTCCTGGCCCAGGAGATCATCGTCGGTCCGTCGAGCTATCCGACCGAGGAGATCGCCGCCAACGCGCGCGCCTTCCGCCAGCTCGGGCTCGGCTACGCGAACCTGGGCGCGTACCTGATGAGCAACGGCATGCCCTACGACTCGGACGCGGGGCGCGGCACGGCGGCGGCGATCACCGCGCTCATGACCGGACGCGCCTACAGGCGCTCGGCGAAGGTCGCCGGCGCGATGGGGCCCTACGAGCGCTACGCGGAGAACCGCGACGCACAGAACAAGGTCATGCGCATGCATCGCGACGCCTCGTATGCGATCCCCGATCAGAGCTGCGCCGACGGCGAGCTGCTCGCAGCAGCGCGACGCTCGTGGGAGGAGGCCGTCGAGCTCGGCGATCGCGCTGGCTACCGCAACGCGCAGGCGACGGTGCTCGCGCCCACGGGCACGATCTCCTTCCTGATGGACTGCGACACGACCGGCGTCGAGCCGGACTTCTCGCTTGTCAAGTTCAAGGAGCTCGTGGGCGGCGGCCAGATGACGATCGTCAACCGCACCGTGCCGCTGGCGCTGGCGACGCTCGGCTACTCCGACCAGGAGATCGAGCAGATCGACGCCCACCTCGCCGAGCACGGCACGATCGTGGGCGCGCCCGGGCTCAAGGAGGGGCACCTGGCGGTGTTCGACGTGGCGGTGGGCGAGCGCGCGATCTCGCACATGGGGCACCTGCGCATGATGGGGGCGGTCCAGCCGTTCATCTCCGGCGCGATCTCGAAGACCGTGAACCTGCCGCAGGAGGCCACCGTTGAGGACATTGCCGACGCCTACCTCCAAGCCTGGCACCTGGGCGTGAAGGCGCTCGCGATCTATCGCGACGGCTCCAAGACCGCCCAGGCGCTGCGAACCGATGCGAAGGAGGAGGCCAAGGCGCCCGCCGACGTCGACAAGCTCGTCGAGGCTGCCGTGACGAAGGCGCTGGCCGAGGTCGGACCCCGCCGCAGGCGGATGCCCGTCGAGCGTCAGTCGATCACGCACAAGTTCTCGATTGGCGGCCACGAGGGCTACATCACCGCGGGCATGTATGCCGACGGCACCGTGGGCGAGATCTTCCTCACCGACATCGGCAAGGAGGGCTCGACGCTGCGGGGCATGATGAACTCGTTCGCGACGGCGATCTCGATCGCGCTGCAGTACGGCGTGCCGCTGGAGACGCTCGTGAAGAAGTTCAGCTACATGCGCTTCGAGCCCGAGGGCATAACCGGCAACCCCGAGATCCCGTTCGCGAAGTCGATGCCCGACTACATCATGCGCTGGCTCGCCTCGCGCTTCCTCGACGCGGACACGCAGGAGGAACTCGGCATCCTCACGCCTGAGGTGCGCGCTCGAGCCGCCGCCCAGCAGACCGCGCAGGCGGCCGCCTCATCCGACACGGCCGGCCCCGGGGGCTCGGCGCCAGAGGGATCCGCGCAGCAGACACAGGCGACGCCGGCGGCGGCGGCGCTGACGGACTCCCCGCCGGTCGTGCCCGCGCGTTTGCAGGGACTCGACCTCGGTCCGGCCTGCAGCCAGTGCGGGGGCATGATGCAGCGGACGGGCAGTTGCTACACGTGCTCGTCGTGCGGCAACAACACCGGCTGCGGCTGACGGCCGAGGGTCGGCGCGCGGCGCGTCCTCGGTGGCCTAGGGCGGGCCGCCATTGAAGCCAGGGAGCGAGGGGGCGGAGGGCGCTTCGGCCTGCGTGGACTGTTCGTTCCAGGAGACCGAGAAGGAGCCGTCGGCGGGAGAGGCGGATGAGGGGGCGGCGGCGATCAGGGAGGTGCTGAGGCCGAGGCTTCTTCTCGAGCCTCCCGGGAGAACGTGGCCCGCGTCCTGGCGCAGTTCAAGCGCCGTGGCCGACCAGTCGGCGTCGTCGATCGTGCCGGTGTGGCCGGCGGCGGTGGCGGTGGCGCTCGTGAACTCGACGCTGCCGAAGTCGGTGAGCGGGAGCAGACCGCAGGAGCCGGTGCTGAAGCAAACCGAGGGCGCCTCGACGATCCACTCGGCCGAGGAGACGTCGACGTTGGCAACACCGCGGGTGGCCGTGAACCGGGCGCCGCTGCTGAGATCGCGGATGCGCAGCGTGACGTCGTGCGCGCGCACGGTGACCGAGGCCGACATCCGATCGCCCGGGCGAACGCGGATCGGGACGCCCACCGGCCCGGCGGGTATCAGCTCATACCAGGCCGAATAGGAGGCATGGCCCGAGCGGCTACAGTCGGCGTCGGTGCCGACCTGCTCGAGCGCCTGGGCGTCTTCCCTGTCGCCTCCGAGCCCAACCCAGACCGCCGAATAGCCTTCGCGGCCCGCGCTGCAGACGGCGCTCGGCTCGCGCCACGAGCCCGAGACGCTGCTGAAGCGCTTGGCGACGCTTGGCAGCGGCGAGGCAAGGTACCCGGCCCAGTTGCTGCTGACGCTCGCCGCGCTCGCCGTCGAGGCGATCGTGGCCCCCGCGGCCAGTAGCGCCGCGCACGCGAGCACGGCGGGCTTGACCGCCGAGCCGATCACGCTTTTGAGGTTCATCGCGGCAAGGATCCCCGCCGTACCTTAGGAGGGCCTAGGGAGCACCTAAGGAGCGCCTATGAATGTGCCCGCCCGTCCCCCGAGCCCAAGAGTGCACGCGGGTATTGGTCTCGGGCGCATGCCTTCGGGGAATGTACTTTGCCGCTGCCCGAGAATGTTGAGACTTCGACGCCGAGGGTGCGCGTGCGGGGCGATCGTCACCGGCACTCTAGGATGCTCGCGTGGCAGGCGCGCAGATGCCCTCTTCACAGGAACCGCTGCAGGGCGGCTGCCTGTGCGGCGGCGTGCGCTACGAGATCACCGCCCCGCTCAGCTCGGCGGGCTACTGCCACTGCACGCACTGCCAGCGCCGAACCGGAACCGCCTCCTCCCTCAATGGCCGGGTGCCCCAGGAGGGCTTCGAGCTGCTGCAGGGCGGCGAGTTGCTGCGCGCCTACCAGCCGCCCGGCGGCAGGCCGAAGCTGTTCTGCGCCGACTGCGGCTCGGCGCTCTTCAGCGGCGAGCCCCTGACCGATGAGCAGGTCACGGTGCGGCTGGGGACGCTCGACGGCGACCCGGGCATCAGGCCGCAGTACCGCCAGTTCGTGGCCTCCGCCGTGGAGTGGGAGCCGATTCCCGAGGACGGCCTCCCGCGCTATCAGCGCTCGCGATGGGCCTGATCGCCGCGGCTCAGGCCGCCACGCCACCGAGAAGCCGGACCGGCGCTCGTGGCGCGCGATCGGAGAGCCGCCGGGCGCGTTCGCGCAGCCAGCTGAGCGAGCACGGCTGTCCGCAGCGCTCGCGCCAGCCCTCGAGCGCCGCGTTTAGGCGCTCGCGCTCGCCCACCTCGGCGAGCACCTCCACGACACCTCCGCCGGACTCGGCCGGGCCGAGGCGCACGAGATACAGCTCGCCCGTGTCGCCGATCCAGGCCGCGCGGTGCAGCGGGCCGGTCGGGTCATCGCGCCACCACAGCCCAACGTCCAGCTCGCGCGAGCCCAGCCGGCGCGGATCGGCCTTGTAGAAGCTCGCCAGCGAGCGATATCTGCGCGCGGGCCCTGCGCGGCGGTCCTCGAGTCTCATGTGCGGCGCCTCGCTTTCGAAGGTAGGCGTTCACTGCAAGGCTCGCCGCTGCTCCTAAGAGTCGTGTTACGACTTGATAAGGATTTCCTACGTACGCCGTTTGTACGAGGCGCGCCGCCCCGGAGCCCGCTGGCCCGCGCCCGACCGCGGCGCGCGCGTGCCGATGGCGGTGGGGCCGGTCACGCGCGGATCGGTCCCGGTGCCCAGGGGTCACCGGCCCACGAGGGGCCGGTGACCCAGGGACCCAGGAGCGGGATCAGCCGTTGAGACGCTTCTTGAGGGCGCTGGCGGGAGAGAACTTGGCCGCCTTGGAGGCGGCGATGTTTATCGTCTCGCCGGTCGAGGGGTTACGCCCCTGGCGCGCTGCGCGGTGGCTGACGCTGAACTTGCCGAAGCCGGCAAGTGCGACCTCACCCCCAGCTGCCAGCTCGCTGGAGACAGCCTCGATCGCCGCCTCCACTGCCTGCCGGGCCTGGCTGGCGGCCATTCCAGTGCGCTCCGCGACCTGCTCGGCTAGCTCGTTCTTGGTCATGCCACTCCCTTCTTGAGTGTCGTTGCTGCGAGCAGGCTAACCGCTCGCAAGGACGGCGATCGGGCCGCCGTCCCCCACAGCCCCGCGAATAAGCCCTAATTTCCGCCGAACTGTCAACGCGCGGAGGCGACCAAGCCGCTGTCTAGGGCCCTCTCGGGCGCTGCGACAGCGCTGCGACGCGTCACCGGCCCGGCCGCCAGGGCGGCCCAAAGCACAGCGATCCAGCAGCAGCAGGCGAGCAGAACGTGCACCCACACGAGCTCCGTGGGCAGGTGCGTCTCGTACTGGTCGAGCCCCACGGCCCCCTGCAGCGCGAGCAGCCAGCAGAGGATCGTGAGAGGGCGCTGCACGCCCGCCGGGGCGTGGCGGCGGCGCGCGAACCACCACAGCCCGACCGCGGCGAGGCTGAAGAGGAGCGCGATCTCGGCATGGCGGTGGATCACGAAGTCCATCGTGCCGCGACCGTCGAAGCTCAGACGATTGATCTTCTGCCCGGGCGAGCCGCCCGCGTGCGGGCCCGCGGCCGTCGCCGCGGTGCCGGCGAACACGGTCACCGCCCCGAGCGCCACGAGCCCCCGGACCCACAGCACGAGCGTGCGCTGGCCTCGATCTGGTTGCGCCTGCGCCGGCTCCTGCTCGACGGCAGGCTGGGGCGCCTCGCCTGCGGCCAGTCGCGCTCGCCAGACGAGCAGCACGGCGGCGACGAGGATCAGCATCGAAAGGGCGAAGTGGCCCATCACCCAGCCGTAGTCGAGCGCGCCCTTGACGGTGAAGCCGCCGAGCACCGCCTGCGCGATCACGCCGAGCGGCAGCAGCGCCCCCAGCCACATCAGGTCGCGGCGGTAGGGGCGCCGGCGCAGCGCTCCCAGCCAGGCGAAGCCGGCGGCGAGCACGACCGGGAAGCTGATCACGCGGTTGGAGAACTCGATCACGGCGTGGCTGTTGAGCGGCGGATAGAGGCTGCCGTAGCACTTCGGCCACGTCGGGCAGCCGAGGCCCGAGCCGGTCAGGCGCACGGCCGCGCCCGTGAGCACGATCAGCGTGAGCGCGATCAGCGCCGCGTAGGCGATGAGCACGTACTGGTGCGGCGTGACCGTACATCCGTTCGTGCGCTCGCGCAGTCGCTCTCGCCGCGTCGACATCGCTCTAAGGATGCCACCGGAAGGGCAGCTCGTCGACAATCTCAGACAGGCGCGGCGCGGCGGCGTCGCGCGGCGATACGACCAGCTCGGAGGCCGGAAGCGGCCACTCGATCCCCACGTCCGGGTCGTCGTAGGCGATCCCGCGTTCGACCTCGGGGTCGTAGTAGGCGGTCTGCTTGTAGAGCACGTCGGCGATCTCGCTGAGCACGCAGAAGCCGTGCGCGAAGCCCACGGGCACGTACAGCTGACGCATCGACTCGTCGTCGAGCTCGACCGCCTCCCAGCGCCCGAACGTCGGCGAGCCGCGCCGCAGGTCGACCGCGACGTCGAGGACGCGCCCGCGCGCGCAGCGCACGAGCTTTGCGACGCCCGAGCCGACCTGGAAGTGCATGCCGCGCACCACCCCCCGTGCCGAGCGCGAGTGATTGTCCTGCACGAAGCGGTCCTGCTCTGGGATCCCCCACTCGGCGTGGCGCTCGAGCCGATAGGTCTCCACGAAGAAGCCCCGCTCGTCACCGTAGACGGGGGGCTCGATCACGGCCAGGCCCGAGAGGCTGCTCGCAAGCGCGCACACGGCGGCTGAGATTAGCGGGATCGAGCCCGTCGGCAAGCGCCTGCGCCGCCGACGCGGAGCGGCCTCAGCGCCATATATTCGCGAGATGCGCAGGGCGCGATGAGCAGCATCACGACGCAGCCCGCGGCTCTTGCGGCGCGGCCGGCGGCCGGCCTGCGGGCGCCCGCGGGGCGGTGGAGGCCCGGACCGGACACCCCTCGCCTGCCCAGCCGGGCTGTGCACGTCTGGCGCGCCGATCTCGATGCGGCCGGCGAGGAGCTCACGCGGCTGCTCAGCCCCGAGGAGCTCGCGCGCGCGAGCGCGATCGCGATCGAGCGCGTGCGCACGCGCTGGAGGCGCAGCAGAGGCCTGCTACGCGCGCTGCTGGGCAGCTACCTGGAGGAGGACCCGCGCTCGCTGCGCTTCCGTGCCGGCCCGCACGGGAAGCCCGAGCTGGCCGGCGGCGGGACACTCGCCTTCAGCGTCACGCACTCGCATGCCACGGCGCTGTACGCCCTCGCCGCCGCGGGGCCGGTGGGGATCGACGTCGAGATCGCGCAGCGCAGGGTCGCGAGGACGGCGCTCGCAGAGCGCGTGTTCGGCGCGCGAGAGGGCGAGAGGCTGCGCGCGCTCGAGCCCGCAGCGCGCGAGCGGGAGATCCTACGGCTGTGGACGCGCCACGAGGCGAGGCTCAAGTGCCTCGGGGAGGGCCTCGCCGGGGGCGCGGGCCTCGCGGGGGGCGCCGGCGCGGGCCTCGCCGGCGCTGCGAGCGGCGGGTCCCAGAAGGGCGTCTGGATCCGCGAGCTGGAGATCAGCCCGGACGGCGTGGGGGCGGTCGCGGCGCTTATGCCGCCCGGCGAGCTTCGCTGCTGGCAGTGGCCGGGCGCGCGCGCCCCGGCCGCCTAGAGGATCTTGACGTCGAGAGTCTGCATGATCGTCGTGTGCCTGGAGGTGGCCACGAGCGTCGCGGCGATGCCGTGATCGCGGCGGATCAGCGCCATCACCGAGGACGCGAGACGGATCGGCAGGTGGCTTGTCGTGTTGCCGGTGAGCGAGAAGCCGGCGTGGCCGATCCTTTCGCCGTCCAGGGACACGCTCGCGCTGCCCCTGCAGCCGGCGGTCGGGCGGCAGTAGATCGCGACCGAGACGATACGCGCCGCGTTGATGCCGTCGGTCTGCGGGTGCACGTCGATCGCGCCCAGCACGGGCGGGGCGTCCTTGCTGCCCCCGGCGCATACGTAGCGCGCGTCGGGGCCGGTGCCGAGCGTGACCTGCATCATCAGCTCCTCCTGCGGGTTGAGCGCGAACCCTTCCATCGCGCTCGAGACCTGCGGGGATATGAGGGAGCCGTTGCCGGTGCCTTCGTTCCTTATGAACGAGTCGAACGAGGATCCGGGCACGGCGCCGAGGACCTTGTAGCCGACGCCGCTGCGGTAGTACCTTTCGACGAACCCGCCCTCCTCGTTGAAGGCCACGTAGTCGCCGCGGTTGACGCACAGGTTGATGGGTTCGTACGTCGACACGGTCGCCCCGCTCGCCCCGCCGACGCCGCAGACCGGCATTTCGAAGGCCTGCGAGGAGAGCTCGACGCGGTACTTGCCTCTCGCGAGCGGGTGCAGCGTCTGAAAGTGAATCTGCGTCAGCGGCGGCGGACCGCCGGGAGCCGGCACGGCACAGCCCTCGAGGCTGATCTTGATCGCCTGCCCGGCTGCGGGGATCGCGGGCTGGCCGCTGGCGAGCGCGGTGTTCCACATCGCCCCATCGGCGCCGTAGTGGTAGGTGTGCACGATGCCCGTGGGGAATTCCGCGTTAGGGGGCACGGCGGTGTTCGTTCCCGTGTAGCTGAGGTTTTCGGCCGTGTTGAGTGTCGCGGGCACCGACAGCGGGCTGCCGACGGTCGTGATTTCGGCGGAGCTGGCAGCGGGGAGCGCGAGCGCGAGAAGAGCAGCGAGCAGGGCCGTCGCGGCGATCCGCGCGCGGCGGGTTGGGCGGGGATCTACGGTCTTGGCCATCGAGTTTTGATCGACGGGGGTTGGCGGATTCCTTAGAGCGCTGTTGGCCTACCAACGAATTGGCGCTACCCGCCGCCTCGGCCGCTCAAGCGCAGCTAGTTCGCGTCAGCGACGCTCGCCGGCGCCGGCGACCTGCTCACGCGGATGCCAGGGCACGACGCTCAAGCCTGGGGAGGCTCCGCAGTGGCCCCGGGCTTGGCATGAAAGATCGCGTTTCGAAACAGCAGGAAGTTTGCGCTGACCACGAGTGCAACCGTCGCCAGGTAGACCACCTCCGCGGAAACACCCAGCAGAGCGGGGAGCACCGCGGTCGATGCCGCCGTGATGCCGTACTGGATCGCCGCGAGCATGAGGTAGCGGCCCGCCTGCGCACGGAGGGGCAGGGCGAACTCCTCGTGATGTATCCATACGAACGTTCGCTGCAAGGTGAAGTGGGTCAGGAGGCTGATGCAGAAGCCGATCGCCAGTGCCAGCTGAAAGGGAAGACCCACGACTTCGGCGAGCACCGTCGTAGTGGCGAGATAGACCACCGCCACGGTGCCCCCTGCCATCGCAAAGCGCACACCCTGGCCCATAAGGCCCGATTCGGGCTCACCCAGCCTGCGTGCGGCCGCGCGCGCTCTCGCTCTCCTGGTCGGCGTCCGGATTCCCGCGTCGCTCGGCATGATCAACACGCTAGAGGAGCGAGCGGAGGCGGGGCTTGGTGGCGCCGGCGAACGACGCGCGGGGTCAGACGCCGAGCGGTTCAACTTCCCGACCACTGGGCGGTCGTGGCCGGCAGAGCTCTTAGGAATGCATCCGTCTCCCGGAGACCGGTCGGTGTTCCGATCTCGTAGAAGCGCTCGCTGGCCTCGAATCCGAGGAGCTCTCCGCGCTCGGCCAGGCGCTTGTAGAGCATGGACAGGTCGCTCTCAGATGAGTCGACACGGTCCAGAGCGTCGGCCGTGAGCCCTCCCAGGCCATAGTCGATCCAGTGCATCTGCGACGAGGGCGCCCGCTTGTCGTAGCGAGCGACCAAGCCACCCTCGAAAACGACATTGGAGGTGTCCCAACGGCCCTCGTTGCGCAGGACCGTCATGACCGCCGGGAGGCCGCTCTCGCGCCACGCGCTGGCCACGCTGGCGTAGTCGATGCGCAGGTAGGTATCGCCGTAGAGCACGAGGAAGCGCTCACCTAGAAGTCTCAGCGCACGGCGAATGGCCCCGAGCGTCCCGTCGAGTCCAGGCGCATCAAAGCTGTACTTCACGCTCATGCCAAAGCGTCGCGGGCCGATCCGCGACTCGATCTGCTCGCCGAGGTAGCCGACGCACAGCACCACCTCGCGCCCGCCATGGGCGGCGAGCAAGCGCAGCTGATGGTCCAGGAACGGCTCGCCCGCGACCTCGAGGAGAGGCTTGGGAATCTCGCGCACACGCTCGCCCAGGCGCGTGCCGAGACCTCCGGCGAGGATGCAGACGGGGGGCAGAGCACCGACCTCACCCTGAGGCTTCGCGCTCAGTCGCCCCACCCGTGACGCGACTCGATTATGTACTTGGGCCGATCTCGGGACTCGTCGTAGATGCGTCCCACATACTCGCCAATCACTCCCAGCGACAGCAGCTGGATACCGCTGAAGAAGGCCACGACGATCACGATCGTGGGGTTGCCCACCGGGAAGTTCAGGCCGCCCAGCTTCAGCCCGAGATACACGATCGCGAGCAGGAACGCGAGCATGGAGATGATGACGCCGACCATCGAGATCAGCTGCAGGGGATAACGCGAGAAGCCAACGATGCCGTTCAGCCCGATCACCAGCGAGCCCCAGAAGCGGTTGTACTTGCTGCTGCCCGCCGCCCGCGGATCGCGGTCGTAGAGCACGCTGGTCTGGCGGAAGCCGACCAGCCCGACGAGCCCCCGGAGGAAGCCGTGGCTCTCCTTGAGAGCCACGACGTTGTCCACGACGCGCCGGCTCATCAGGCGAAAGTCCCCTGTGTTGGGCG
>Ga0209040_10000810_pt1 | contig 24309 bp, 13 predicted proteins | sample BogFormECP12_OM3_FD_188240 | JGI IMG/M metagenome (GOLD analysis project Ga0209040, IMG submission 188240) | Bog forest soil microbial communities from Calvert Island, British Columbia, Canada - ECP12_OM3 (SPAdes) (version 2) | ecosystem: Environmental > Aquatic > Freshwater > Wetlands > Bog ... | reverse complement strand
ATTGTCCGATGGTTTCACGTCGAGGTTGCCAAAGCTGACATACACGCTCTTCGCCAGTAATGGCGAGGCGAGATGCAGGACATAGGATTCTCCCGCTTTATTCGCCGTCAACTCGCTCGCGATCTTCGCCTGCGGCAGTTGCATATCTTTCTTGGGAACGAAGAACAGCGTGTTGCTCGACACCGGCTTGTTGTCTACCAGCAGATCGGTCACGGCGAAAATCTTGCCGAGATCAGCATTCGGCAGGTTGGTGATATCGAGCATTGGGATAGTGAGGTACACCTTGCTGGCGAGCGGCGCCACCTGGATGGTCTGCGATTTGTCGCTCAGTGATGCGCCGTCGAACCCCAGGATGCGCACCCGCAGCGTGGCCACCATCGGCGCGGTCTTGTCGGAGACGACATACACTGCGACGTTGCCCTCCTCCTGGTGGGGTGAGACCAGCACCGGTGCGTAGAAGCGGCGGGCATAGTAGTGCAGGGCCTTCCAGCGTCCGTAGTAGTCAAGGCTCGACCACGAGGCCACCGGCCAGCAGTCGTTGAGCTGCCAGTAGATGGATCCCATGGTGCGCGGACGGTTGCGCCTCAGGTGTTCAGCGCCAATCTTGATGCCTTCGGCCTGCAAGACCTGGCTGGCGTAGAGGAACGAAGCGAAGTCCTTGGGCTGCGGATAGTCGCGCAGCATGTAGTCGCGGATTATGGCGTTTCCGGCAAGGTTCTTTTGGTGCGCGAGCATGACCGGAGTGAAGATGTCGGCGCGGTCTTCGGGAATGGTGAAGCTCTCCACCGTGCGCATCTCGGGGAACGACTGGAAGCCGTACTCGGTCATGAAGCGCGGGTTGTGCTTCTCGTAGTCGGCGAAGGGCACGCGGCCGTGCCACACCGACCAGTCGTGCATGTCGCCCGACTGGTACTTATCGGAGAGCTCCTCATAGTCGGCGCTGGGAGAGCTCGGCCAGTACGGCGTCTCAGGCGCCAGGCGGTTGACTGCCGAGGCGAGAATGCCGCTGAAGGTGGTGAGGTAGTCCTGCCACATCTGGTACCGCACGTCGGCGGGCAACTTGTCGCGGTCTTTCCAGGCGAGCGCCTCCTCCGTTTCGTTGTTTCCACACCAGATCACGATGCTGGGATGGTTGCGCAACCGACGAACTTGATCTTCGGCTTCCCTGGCGACGTTGAGCTTCCAGTCATAAGCGCCGGGCTGCCAGTCGTTGCCGAACATGAAGTCCTGCCAGATCATGATCCCGAGTTCGTCGCACAGGTCGTAGAACTCGTCGGTTTCGTAGTAGCCGCCGCCCCAGTGGCGGACCATGTTCATGTTGGCGTCCACCGCCGACTGCAGCACTTGGCGGTACTGCTGCGTGGTGACGCGGGTGGGGAAACTATCGAAGGGAATGACGTCGGCGCCTTTGCCGAAAACCGGGATGCCATTGATCACGAATTCGAACGAGCGTCCCCACTGGTCGGGCTCGCGGCGCAGTACCACCGAACGCAGACCGGTTTTGGCTGTGGCCTCGTCTGCCATCTGCTTGCCCGTCTTTAACTGGACTTGAAATTTGTGGATCGGTTGAGCACCGTATCCGGCTGGATACCAAAGCTGAGGGTTGCTGATGTCGATGGGTAGCGTGACGTGATTTACTCCGGGTTGTAGCTGCACACTGCGAGTCGCCTCTAAGCGTTTCCCCGTCAGCCCGTATTCCACCGAGATCGTCGCGCTTCCGGCTTCCGAAGCAGTGACTTCGACCTCCGCAAGCAGATGGGCGACGGCGCTGCTGACATCAAGCTGGCGAATGTGGACATTCGAGATGCGAGCCGTGTCCCAGGCTTCAAGCCGCGCGGGACGCCAGATGCCGCTGGTCACGAAGCGCGGCCCCCAATCCCAACCGTACTCGTACGCGGCCTTGCGAAGGTAGGTCTTAGGCTCAGTATGGGTGCGTTCCCGCCACGGATCGTTCGTTGCGATTTCGGATGCCGCCTTGATCGGTGAAGGGAACACGACGCGTAATAAATTTGCGCCCGGCTTGAGGTCGGCTTTCACATTGACCCGCCACTCGCGAAACATATTGTCGGCGGTCAGAATGAGTTTGTCGTTGAGATACACCTTCGAGTAGGCATCGAGCCCTTCGAACACCAGTTCAACGTTTTTCTGCGCGAGCAACGCAGGGGTTGCCTGCACCGTCGTGCGGTATTCCCAGTCGGCGTTCTCGATCCATTGCAGCTTGGCTTCGTTGTCGCGGTAGAACGGTTCGGGGATTAATTTGTTGCGCAACAGATCGAGATGGACACCGCCCGGAACTACTGCCGGACGCCACTGAGCCGTGTCGTTGGTAGCTGCGGTGCCCGCCTGAGCTGGAGTCGCAGCAGGGACTTGGCGGAATTCCCATCCTGAATCGAGTGGGACGATCTGCTTTTGGAGCGTGGCGGCCGGGGCAGGAGAACCCAGGCAGAGGACGAAAGCGACGAGCAAAGTGAGCGAACACAGTTTTCCAAACAAGGGTGCGGCTCCTCTTCGGTATGCGCAAATATGATGCTGCACGAGTCGCTAAATAGTAGCAAGGAAGCATCGCGGTGGCTGTGATTTCGTAGGATCCGTCCCGAAATTTGGGGTGGGGACGGGGCCGGAATACGGGAAAGTCCGCGCCAGACAGCCAGAACGCGGCGATTAAGGTAGCATGCGGCCGCTATTTCAATGTTTTAACCTCAGGTGATACTCTGTTTTCACGCGGAACGACCACAGGTTTCCCGTACAATTGTGCTTCGAGGCGAACCGGTCCCCCGGTGGCGGGCAGAGCGGACGAACTCGAAATGCCGTGTAGTCGTGATGATGTAGCGGTCCGGAGCAAGCGGGCCGACCGGTCCTGCCGGCGGTGTCCTCGCAACGACAAGACTCTGGAGTTGCAACACTTTCGTCATCCCTTATGTTTGCGGATGAGGGCATCGGGTTGCGATCACGCGGATGTAGGTGTGGAATAGCTTTGGCAGGAACATTCTTATATTCATACGGTCCTCATAGAAAGAAGCAGTCGTAATGTCATCCAACGGATTCCATAATCGTCCCTCGCGGGTCGGCAACATACGTTCGCTGTTCAGCATGTTCTCCAGCGATCTGGCCATCGATCTGGGAACGGCCAATACCCTGGTGTACGCCCGCGGCAAGGGCATCGTCGTCAACGAGCCATCCATCGTCGCCATCAACAAGAACACGGGAGAAGTGGAAGCGGTGGGCAAAGAGGCCAAGGAGATGCTTGGCCGAACGCCGGGCAACATCGTCGCCATCAAGCCGATGAAAGATGGCGTTATCGCGGACTTCAAAGTCACCGAGAAGATGTTGAACTACTTCATTCAGAAGGCGCATAACCGCAAGATGCTGGTGCATCCGCGCATCGTGATCGGCGTTCCGTCGGAGATCACACAGGTGGAAAAGCGAGCGGTCATGGACTCCGCGTATCGGGCCAAGGCCAGCGAGGTGCACCTGGTGGAGCAGGCGATGGTGGCTGCGATCGGCGCTGGGCTGCCCATCACCGAGCCCAGCGGCAACATGGTGGTGGACATTGGCGGTGGGACCACCGACATCGCGGTGATTTCGCTAAGCGGCATCGTGTACTCGCGCTCCGTCCGCATGGCCGGCAACCAGATGGACGAGGCCATCATGAATTTCATGAAGCGCAAGTACAACCTGCTGATCGGCGAGCGCACCGCCGAACTCATCAAGGTTGAAATTGGCTCCGCTTACCCGCTGGAGAAGCCGCTGACCATGGAGATCAAAGGCCGCAACCTGATCGAGGGCGTGCCCAAAACGATCACCATTGACGACAGCGAAATCCGTGAGTCAGTCGCCGAATGTGTTTCGACCATTATGAACGCCATTCGCGTTGCGTTGGAACGTACGCCGCCCGAGCTGTCAGCCGATATCAGCGATCGCGGCATCGTATTAACGGGTGGTGGCGCGTTGCTGAAGAACCTCGACAAGCGTATTCGCGAGGAAACCGGACTGCCGGTTTCGATTGCCGATGACCCGCTGTGCAGCGTGGTGCTGGGGACGGGAAGAATGTTGAGCGACTTCAAGCTGCTGCGCAAGATTTCGATCGACTAACGAGCGGCGGAGTTGGGGCGCTATGGGGCTCCTTCGACTCCGGTTCGCCAGCCAAGCGAACCTCCGCTCAGGATGAAAACGGAAGATTGTCCGGACTGCTGGTGCCGGCATTGGTATGGACACAATTCTCGGCCGCTATAAGAACCTCATCGTGCTGGCGGCCATTTTGTTCGCCCAGATCATCGCGCTCGCGATGCAAGTGCGGCGTCCAACGGCGGAGGGCGAAACCCGCCTGATCCGCCTCTGGGCGACAGCCGCGGTGACTCCCTTTGAGAAAGCTGTTGTGCACTCCCAGAAGTGGGTACACGACACATGGGACGGCTACATTTACCTGCGCCATGTGGACCAGGAAAACCAGCAGTTACGAGCAGAAATCGACCGTATGAAGTTGGAGCAGGCTCGGCTGCGCGAGGACGCCACCATGGCGCGCCGCATCCAGACGTTGTTGGCGTTCAAAGAACAGTATATTGACAGCACCGTCGCAGCGCAGGTGATCGGCACCAGCGGCAGTGAGCAGTCACGCGTCCTGTACATCGACAAGGGTTCGAAAGATGGCATCAAGCCCGACATGGCGGTGATCACACCAACCGGCATCGTGGGCAAGATTGTGCAGGTATTTCCCGGCTCGTCGCAGGTGTTGCCCATCAACGATCAGCTGAGCGGCGTCGGCGCGGCACTGAAGGCATCACGGCTGCAGGGAATCCTGAAAGGCGCCGCCAACGGCACGACCACGCTGCAATACATCATGAGCGATGAGCCGGTGAAACTGGGCGAGGAAGTCGTTACCAGCGGTGGCGATCGCATTTTCCCGAAAGGGTTTCCGGTGGGGACGGTGGCTTCGGTGGAGCCCGGGAAAGATTTGTTCCTGAATATCCGCGTGATCCCGTCGGCACGCCTCGACCGGCTGGAAGAGGTGCTGGTGGTAACCAAAATACAGGAAAAACTGCCTGACGCAAAAGATCTAGGGCCGATTCGCGCCTCGGACATCCTCAGTGAGCGGCTACCCGGAGTGCCGGTTACGCAGACCGTTGATGCAGCTGGGAACGCGGCAGGAACTGCGAGTGGCGCGGCCAATCCCGCGCAATCGAATATTCCGGGAGGCGCCGCAACCGCGAAGCCCGGTACGGCGACAACTCGCAATCCGTCAAATTCTGGCGCCGCCGGCACAACGCGACCAACGGCTGCTGCCTCTCCGGGTGCGTCGAGACCGATTCCTGCCCCGGCTACCAAGCCCGCCAACGGCAGCACAAACGCAGCGCCGAAACCCAACCCCGGCACCGGCACCGTGACTGGGGCCACGACCGCGAAACCGGTGCGCAAGCTGCCCGCCACGCTCCCGCCGGACACCGACCAGACACCGCCAGCACCCCCGCCCAAAGAGGGAGAAACTCCGCCGCAATGACGACGCCAGCCATGCCATTTCGCGGAAGCTACACCTCTCGGGAACAGGTTGCGGTCTATGAGTTCAAGTGGCTCGCCGTTATCCTGATTCCGCTGGTAGTCATTTTCATCCAGGCATTTCTGCCGACGAAGATCCGTTGGTTGCCGATTATCGATTTGCCGATGATGGTGGTGATCTTTTTTGCCGTGGCGCGGCGCAATCCGATCAGCGGTTGCATGACGGGCGCGATCATCGGGTTGCTGCAGGACACGCTGGGCGGCCCGGCGCATCCCATTGGCATGTACGGCATCACCGACACCATCATCGGATATATGGCCTCATCGCTCGGGGTGAAGATCGACATCGAGAATCCTGGATCGCGCTTCCTGATCATCTATGGTTTCTTTGTCATCCATCAGGCGCTGTACTACGGAGTCGGACATGGGCTGTTGCGGCAGGCGCTGCAATGGAGTTGGAGCCATGTCGCGATTTCCGCGTTGGCGAACGCCGTGGTGGGGGTTTTCGTCTTTAGCCTGCTGGACCGTTTCAAGCAACGATGACCTGTAGAAGCATGGTCAGCCTGTGGCCACCGGCCGATGAAGTTAGAGGACTGTCCGCGCACTGCCAGTACACTCGGCAGCCATGGGTACAAGGGATTTTTAACATCCACGCCGCGGCGAGTCGGACTACAATACCTGCAGGGGCTTGCGCCATTCTTCCAGCTGCGTGAGTGATGCCGAACTACAATTTGGCCTGTGCGTGCACGACAGCCAGCCGCCCGTGTACGGGTGCGGACGGAACAGGGTTAGTTTCACGACTCTGCAACTGATGATGGGTCCCGATAGAGAGTCGTAGTTACCGATGTTTGGTCGCGAGGAAAAAGTTTCTCCATTCCGGCTGACAGCAATACAGTACGTGCTGCTGGGGATATTTTTATTGCTGGCCTTCGGCTTGTGGAGGCTGCAAGTCGCGCGCAGTGATTACTACAGCTCACTGGCCGAACAGAACCGCATCAAACAAGTTCCCATCCTGGCGCCGCGCGGCAAGTTGCTGGACCGCGAAGGCCGAATCATCGTTGACAATTACCCGTCATTCTCCGTGCTTCTGTTGCGCGATCAGAACCATAATCTCGAGGTCGATGCGGAACAGATCGCCGAGGGGCTGCACATTGATCCAGATGAACTACGGGCGCGTCTGAAGCGCATGGCTGCGGTTCCGGGCTATCAGCCGATGTTTCTGAAGGACGACATTACGCCCGACGAACTGGCCTTTATTGAATCTCATCGCGCCGACCTGCCGGAACTCGACATCATCACCGTGCATCGCCGCTTATACCCCAAGGGTGGCTTCATGGCGCATGTGATCGGCTATGTCGGCCAGGTGAGCGAAGAAATGCTGACCCAGCCGCAGTGGGAACTCTATAGCCCGGGCGACGTGGTGGGCATGTCGGGAGTCGAGCAGTACTACAACGACATTTTGATGGGCAAGAACGGCTCGCGCCAGGTGCTGGTCAACAGTCGCGGCAAAGAAGTCGGCACGCTAAGCGATGTGCAGGCGATTCCGGGCAAGCAGCTTAAGCTCACGATTGATCTCGATCTGCAGATCGCCGCCGAACAGGCGCTGGAAGGCAAGCCGGGAGCGATTGTGGCCATGGATCCACGCACCGGAGAAATCCTGGCGATGGTCAGCCGGCCCGCCTTCGATCCCAACGCGTTTGCAGTACGAGTCACCCGCGACGAGTGGAACCAACTGATGACCGATCCCGGCAAACCGCTGCTCAACAAGGCCATCCAGGCACAGTTGGCGCCAGGCTCGGTGTTCAAGATCATCATGGCAACCGCCGGGTTGCAGGAAGGGATCGCACAAAACCTGGTCGTGAGTTGTGGCGGCGGCAAGAGCTTCTACGGGCGTTATTTCAAGTGTTGGATTGCGGCCCGGCACAGTACGCACGGCAGCGTGAATATCACCAAGGCGATCTACCAGTCCTGCGACTCTTACTTCTACACGCTGGCGGAAAAACTAGGCATCAGCCGCATCGCGAAATACGCCACGATGCTGGGTCTGGGGCAGAAGACGGGGGTCGACCTGCCGCAAGAATCCTCGGGAGTGATGCCATCCGAGGAGTGGAAGATCAAGAACTTCAAGCAGAAGTGGTACGCCGGCGAAACGATTTCCGTGGGCATCGGGCAGGGCGCCGTGGCGACGACGCCAATTCAACTTGCGCGCGCGTTTGGCGCGATTACCACCGATGGATCGCTGAGGCGTCCGCACATCGCCTTCCCCGAGCAGTTTCCTCCGGAGTTCAAGCAGGTTTCCAGGTACAACGACGAAACTAGGATCCCCATCGACGACAAGAACTGGGTGACGATCACGGACGCGATGGCGCAGGTCGTGTCGCCGATGGGGACCGCGGGAAGGGCAGCAGTTCCGGGAGTTGACATCGGGGGCAAGACGGGAAGCGCGCAAACGGTTTCCAACGACCTGAAGAAGAAGATGGGAGCCAGCGAGAAGGACCTCTACAAGGACAACGGATGGTTCGTTGGAGTGAGTCCGCGGCGGAATCCCGAGATCGTGGTGGCCTGCTTGTTTGAGGGAGGCGAGCACGGTGCATTGGCGGCGGCGGTCGCTACGAAGGTGATCAAGGCATATGTGGAGAAGCAGCGCAACCGCCAGACGCAGGTAGCGAAGGCGACCGGTGCGGCTGCCAACCAGGCTGAGGTGGCGGCGGTGTGGCATGAAGGAGACGCCAAGCCCAGCGATAACAAACTGCAAGGTGGGCACTTTACGGTGCCACTCGACGCCAAGACGAAGTCGGTAGCTTCAGCTCCGGGAATGTCGCAGAACGAAGTCACGCCGCCGGTGTCGGCGCTGGAGGCGACTGAATCGCACGCGGAGATGGCCAGTCCCGAGCCGGAGACTCCGCTGCAAGCTCAGCCGACGCAGCCTCCGCTACGGCAAGAAGGAGCGCCCGATGGCCAGACTCCGGCCGACCCAAATTCTAAGAAACCGGCTGCAAAGCCCGCGACTGCGCCCGCCGCGGCTGTTCTTCGCAAGAGCCAGCCGTGAGCCGATACGTCTCGTACCGCGACTTCGACTGGGTCCTGCTGGCGCTGGTGCTGCTGATCTGCGCTCTCGGCGTGGTGGAGATCTACAGCGCGACGCTCAACACCAAGTTCATGGGCGTGCACATCAAGCAGATCTACTGGGTGCTGGGCGGCGTGGCCCTGATGTTTGCCATGAGCATCGTCAGCTACCAAGCCTTGATTGAGCGTGTGCCAGTGCTCTACATTGTGTCGATCGCATCGCTGCTGGCGGTAGAGGTTTTCGGCAAGAAGTACCTGGGCGCCCGGCGCTGGGTGCAGATCGGATCGTTTCACTTCCAGCCCTCGGAGTGGGTGAAGCTGGTGCTGATTCTGGCGATGGCCAAGTATTTCGCCGATAACAAAGGCGAGTGTGACGCGCAGGACATCGTGAAGGCGGGCGCGCTGGTCGGGATCCCGATGATCATGGTCCTGGCGCAACCCGACTTGGGGACCGCCTTGACCTACCTGCCTATCGCCGTGATGGGCCTGTTTCTAGGTGGAATGAAGGCCAAGCACGCGCTGGTCATCGTGCTGATTGCGACCCTGTTGGCTCCGGTCGCGTGGCACGTGCTCAAGCCCTACCAGCGCGACCGACTAACCACGTTTATCGAGCCCGAAGCCGATCCCCAGCACAGGGGTTACCAGTTAATACAGTCGCTGGTGGCGGTGGGCGCCGGAGGCATCTTTGGCAAGGGAACGGCGCAGGGCAGCCAGACGCAAGGCCAGTTCCTTCCGGTTCCGCACACCGACTTTATTTTCGCTGCCTTTGCCGAGGAGCATGGATTCATAGGCGCTATGGGTTTACTGCTGCTATACTTTATCGTGCTGATGCGTTTGATTCAGAACGCTCAGACGGCTCCTGACCGGGCTGGTGCCTTCGTGGTTATGGGTGTGGTAGCGGTTCTAGCTTTTCACATCCTGGTCAACGTGGGCATGGTGGTTGGATTCATGCCGGTCACGGGTATCCCCTTGCCATTAATGAGTTACGGGGGATCATCGGTATTGTTCATGTTCCTGGCGCTGGGGATCGTGATGAACGTCCGCATGCGCAGATTCGTGAACTGAGTGAGGCAGCAACCAGTTTTGCTGTTCGTGAGATGACGCGCCAGCGAGACGCGGCTCGGCAGCAACCGGTGTCACCCGCCGGGGAGACTATCCGAAACAACGATTCGGGCCTCCAAAGAGTGACAAAAAGATTACGAGCGCCCTCACGTAAGAGGGCATGTATCGGCCGCGAGTTGAAAGGGCCGGACAGGATCGCAAGGCAGTTCGTAAGAGGCGGGTAACGACCCCTGGAGCTGAAGCTGCGGGTGTGGTCACAAACCTCGAACGGGCTGCCGAATTACCGGTGCAGACGATTCCACAAATTGCAGTTACTCCCATCGGGCAGCGAGCGCACCCAGGCATAAGCCCAGGTGTGCGCGGGGCCTGATCACCGTTGATTACCTTCTTGTCCGCCTCCTGAGCGCGCGCGCCGGTCCACCGGAGCGTCCATGAACAAAGAACTTTATGTTTCCTCCACACCCCACGAAACCAAAGTGGCATTGGTGGAGGACGATCAGCTTGCCGAAGTGTTTTTCGAGCGGGACAACGAATACACCCTCGCAGGATCCATCTACAAAGGCCGTGTTACCCGCGTACTTCCGGGAATGCAATCCGCATTTGTCGAGATCGGACTGGAGCGCGATGCGTTCCTTTACGTTTCCGACTTTCTCGAACTGGGCGACGAAGAGGAGTCCGAGGAATTTGGGGAAATTCCTACACCGCGCACCACGGTCAATATCAACCAGCAGCCGCAAAACGCTGGAGCGCAGACCGCGATTGCCGAGCCCCCAGTCGACGAAGCAGCCGAATTCCTGGCTGTCGTTGAAGGCGTCGCGCCCGTCGAGGCGGATGACGAAGCCGAGGTCGACGAAAGCTCGGTTTCTCCTGTCGTCGACCAGAATTCCGGGGAAGGCGCCCGCCGCTGGCGGGGCCGCCGTCGCCGGGGAGGTCGGCGCAGTGGTCGCGACGAGCGTCCTGAGCGCATAGAACCGAGGTTCGAAGCCGCCCGGGTAGAAGAACCGCCTGTCGAAGCAGTCGAGCCCGTGACGGAAACGCCGGCAGAACATCGTCCGGAGCCGCGATCGGATTCGCGCTACGAAGTGCGCGGAGAGAGTCGCTCCGGCCCGCGTGGGGAAACCCGTTCGCGTTCCGATTTCGGCCCTCCTCCGGGATACACGCCAATTGTGATGCCGGGAGAATCGATCTCCAAGTATCGCAAGCCGACGCCGCAGCCCGCAGTCGAAGCCGTTGCGGTAGTCGAAGAACGTGAGACTGCGAGCGAGACGGCGGGAGACGTCGCTGCAGGACCAGTCGAAGATTTCATCGCACCCGTCGAAGCACAGCCTTCGCAGGAAGCGAGTTACGCCGAGGCCGAAGAAGTAGTCGGCGCGCCTCTGGAGCAACATGAATCCGCCGCCACAGCGGAAGAAGAAACGGTGCCTGCCAGTCAGGACCAGACGCACACCACGGCATTCGTGGTCTCCGATCCCGAGGTCCAACCGATCGATGTGCAGAACAATGCGGCGCAGGAAGAAGCCGTAGCGGCTTCGGTCACCGATGCTCCGCGGCATCATGCGCACATCGAACCATCTGAATATGGGACGATCGAGATTGTGTCCGACACCACTGAGGAAGAGCACTCGCATCCGGATTCCCAGCAATCGTCCCAATTCGCTTCCGAATTTCCGCAGCACAGCGCGCCTTCCGAAGCTCCCGAGGGGCGCACGCTGGAGCACGAAACGCTGGAAGACGACGAGATGGAGTTCCACCCGATGCCAGAGAACATCGAGGCGCTGAGTGAGGTTGCTGGCGACTTGGAACTCGAGCTTGAGGAGGAGACCCTCGACAGCAGCAACGGCTACTCGGATCGGTGGATTCCCAAGGTCGCTGACGTCGACGAAGACGAAGTCGTCGCCGCCGAAGAACGCGGAGAAACCAGGTACGCGGCCGGCGAAGAGGAAGAAGAGGGCGAAGGGGGCGAGTCGGGCGAGGAAGTAACCAATGGCCGGGCAGAGTTGAGGGCAGCGCCGCCTACTGCCGGTTACCAGCAACGCCCGAGTGAGCGGCAGGGATTCAATCGCCAAAACGATCGGGGTCGCTGGGGAGGTGGAGGACGTCGCAACAATGTCCGTACCAGTCCGCACTCCCACCGTCCCCAACCGCTAATCTCAGACCTGCTGAAAGAAGGACAGGAAATTCTGGTCCAGATCGCCAAGGAGCCGATTGGCAAGAAAGGCGCGCGCATCACCAGCCACATTGCGCTGCCAGGGCGGTTCCTGGTGTACATGCCGACGGTGAATCATGTTGGCGTATCGCGCAAGATCAATTCCGAGGAAGAGCGGCAGCGTCTGAAGCGTATCGTCAGCAGCGAACGTGAGAACGGCCTGGGCGGCTTCATTGTCCGTACGGCTGCCGCCAACATCAAGGAAGACGAGCTTCGTGCCGACATTCGTTTTCTGAAGCACCTGTGGGCGGAGATCAAGAACCGCGCCGAAAACAGCAAGTCTCCCGCGCTGATCTATCACGACCTCAACCTGGTGGAGCGCGTGCTGCGCGACCAGGTGAACGCCGACTTTTCGCAGATCTGGGTGGACAACGAAGACGAGTATGAGCGCGTAGTGCGATTTGCGCAGCGCTTCCAGCCATCGCTAGTAAGGCGCATCAAGCTCTACACGAAAACTGCCCCGCTCTATGAACACTTTGGCATCCAGGAAGAGATCAATAACGCCCTGAAGTCGAAGGTGTGGCTGAAGAGCGGAGGATCGATCGTAATCAATCAGACCGAAGCGCTGGTGGCGATCGATGTCAACACCGGCAAATATGTCGGCAAGACACAGCGGTTGGAAGACACGATTGTGAAGACGAACGTGGATGCGATCAAGGAGATCGTGCGGCAGATCCGGCTCCGAGACTTGGGCGGTATCATCGTGATCGACTTCATCGACATGGACGAGCGCAGGAACCGGCAGAAAGTGATGCAGGCGCTGGAAGAGGCCCTGCGTTCCGACCGTGCACCATCAAAGGTGCTCCAGTTCAACGATTTCGGCCTCGTGGCGATCACGCGAAAGCGGGTTAAGCAGTCGCTGGAGCGCACTCTGGGCGAATCCTGCCCGTACTGCGTTGGGGCGGGCTTTGTGAAGTCGGTTACGACCGTGTGCAACGAGATTTACATCGAGATGCGCAAGATGGTCCACGAACACGATCGTACCGATATCACACTGCGCGTAAACCCCGAGGTCGCCAAAGTCCTCAAGGCCGATAACGGGAAGCTCATCACCGAAATGGAAGATCTGACGGGAAAGTCGATCCTGGTGAAGAGCGATCCGATGCTGCACCAGGAGCACTTCGACATCCAGTAGCGCAGATTTGCGCAACACGAATAGCCGGGCCGAGCGCCCGGCTTTTTGTTGCAGGATTGACGCTCTATTGGAGAGGCGGTGACTTGGGTAAGTCCAACTTTCCGAGCAGCTGCTCGAAAGGTAGGAATACCGAAAACGCTGTTCCGGTTCTGCCGGGCCGCACGCTGCTGATGAAGTGGATCGTGCCTTCGTGCTTCTCGATGATTCCCTTCGCTACCCACAAACCAAGCCCGGTGCCGCCCTCGCCCTTGGTAGTGTAGAACGGCGCGAACAGGTTCTTGCGAACGCCCGGAGGGATGCCGGCGCCGTTATCCAGCACCGTGACTCTGACTCCCTTGCGTCCTGGATCCGATGCCAGGCTGGATTCGTAAATGTGCAAGAAAAGCTTGCCGCCGTCGGGCATGCTGTGGATCGCATTGACCACGAGGTTGGAGAAAACCTGACGCAATTCACCCGGGAACCCTCGCACTGGGCGGAGCGTGTCGAATCGTGATGTGACGGTTATGCCAGCGATGCTGATCTGGGGAGCATACAGCGTGAGCACGCTCTCCAGGACCTTGGTAAGGTCCACCTGGACGGGACACTGGGCCTCACGGTGAAAGGTCAGCAGTTGCCCGGTGATCTGGGTGATGCGCGCCAGTTCCTCGCTAGCCAGGTCCAGATAATGCTTCGTTTCGGGATTGGGGTACGATTCGTGCCGCAGCAAAAAAATCAAGTTGGACACGGTATCCAGGGGGTTGCGGATTTCGTGAGCGATAGTTGCGGCCAACCGTCCCACCTGGGTAAGGCGGTCGCTGGAGCGCAGGGTCTGCTCAGTCTGGCGGCGCTGCGTAACGTCGCGAAAGACCAGCACGACTCCCATCAATTGGCCGCCATCGTTCACGATGGGGGCACCATTCATGTCGATGGGGTATTCCTTCCCGGAGCGGCTGAGGAGGAGGACATGATTCGAGATGCCCACCACCTTTTCCGCACGGCGCACGATGTCGACCGGGTCGGTCAATTCATTGCGCGTTTGTTCGTCGATGAGCCGCGCCACCTCGCCCAGAGGCCGCCCTCTTGCCTCCATGTAATCGTTCCAACCTGTGAGTTGCTGCGCCACCGGGTTGATGTAGGTCACGCTACCCGCCGCATCCGTGGCAATGACCGCATCTCCCAGGCTATTGAGAGTGATCTGGAAACGCTCGCGGCTTTCCGCCAAGAGCCGGCTCTTTTCCTCCTCGGCGTAGAGGTGCCTTTCGTACGTGTTGGAGAGTTGTCGCAGCTCTCGTCGCGTCAGGGTGAATAGCAGACCTGCAACCACGACAGACAATCCGACTGCAGTAAAGAGAGCCACGCGGCTCAAGTATGTGGCCCGGCGGGTCCGCAAATGGAGCAATCGCTCCTCCTCGGCGACGATCTCCCTCTGCCGGTTCCGGATTTCTTCCATGAGGGCGTCGCCCTGCATCAACTCGTCTTCTGTAGGCTTCTTCTTGGCGTGTGCGGCAATCTCCTGTTCCGCCCAACGAATCCAGTTTTGGTCAAGATTGCGAACATCACGAATACGGGCCTGTTGTGGCGCGTTGTCAGCGGTCAATTGGGTCAGGGCAGCGATGCTTGCGGGCAACTGCGCTTCGGCATTCCGGAAAGGCACGAGGAATCGCTCATCCCCGGTTAGTTCGAAGCCCCGGGCGCTGGACTCCATGTCAACCATGTAGCGCATCGCCTGGCGGGCATTTGTGATAACCAGATCGGCGTGGTCAACAAGATGGAGCGACCCATTCAGGGAAACGATTTCGACTCCCAGGACAGCCGCGAGCAATACCAGCAGAGCCACGGGTATGGCTATCGTGCGGCGCAGCAGCTTGTGGAAACTGCGTTCATCCATGGTGGGGCGCTTTCCGGAGCTTGCATGCGGACCACCTTGATCATATCGCAACTGCAAGTCCCGCTTGTCGGAAGTGATTCTAGTCAGCTGCTACCGTGCTGCGGTCGATACGGGTGGTTGGCTTGTCCATTCGCTGCTGGACTGGCGTGTGCTGTGTTGCCCGAACAATCACGCGATACAGCAAGAGAACGCCGAGTATGACGGCGTAGATGAGCGGCACGCGGATGTCCTTTTTCACCAGCCAAATGTAGTGCACAACGCCGGCGATGGCGGTAACGTAGATGAGCCGGTGGAGTTTTTGCCAACGCTTGCCCAACCAGCGGATAGCACGTTGCGTTGAAGTGAGCGCGAGGGGAATCATCAGGACAAAGGCGGTGAAGCCGACGGTAATGAACTTCCGCTTCACGACATCTTTGGCGATGCTGTGCAAATCGAAAAACTGGTCGAGCCAGATGTAGGTGACAAAGTGCAGGCAGCCGTAGAAAAAAGCAAACAACCCAAACATCCGCCGGTATTGGATGAGCCAATACTGTTTCGTCAACTGGCGAACCGGTGTGACGGAAAGCGTGACCATCAGGAACACGATTGTCCACGTACCCGTCGACCAAGTGATGACCTGGATGGGGTTTGCGCCGAGCGCGGAGCTGTAGGCATTCCAGGCCAGCCGGCCCAGGGGCACAAGGCAGGCGAGGAACACGACCGGCTTAAGGTATTTCGCTTTCACGAGATCGTCTTTCAGAAGTTCTTCTTCAGGTCCATTCCGTTGTACATGTAGGCAACCTGGTCGCCGTAGCCGTTGTACATAAGCGTTGGTCGCTTCAGAAACTCGCCGATGCGACGTTCCTTCGCCTGGCTCCAGCGGGGATGATCAACATCGGGATTCACATTGGAGTAAAACCCATACTCATTTGGCGCGGCTTTTGTCCACGTTGAAATCGGCTGCTTCTCGACCAGCTTGATGTCCACGATCGCCTTGATCCCCTTAAAGCCGTACTTCCAGGGAACGACTAATCGAACCGGAGCGCCGTCCTGGTTGGGAAGGGTTTCGCCGTAAAGCCCGACGGCAAGAATGGTCAGCGGGTGCATGGCTTCATCCATCCGCAAGCCCTCCACATAGGGCCACTCGAGCACATTTCGTTGCTGGCCCGGAAATCGCTTTGGATCGTGGAGCGACGTGAATTCGACAAACTTGGCCTTGGAGATCGGCTCCACTTCACTCAGCAATGCGCTGAGAGGGAAGCCAATCCAAGGAATCACCATGGACCAGCCCTCGACGCATCGCATGCGATAAATGCGTTCCTCGAGGTGCTTCTTGAGCAGCGCGTCGACGTCGAATGTCTTCGGCTTGTTGACCAGGCCTTCGACCTTGATTGTCCAGGGCCGAGGATTGAAGTTCTTGGCGAGATCCGCCGGCTCGTACTTATCCGTGCTGAACTCGTAGTAATTGTTATAGTGCGTGATGTCGTTGAACGGGGTTTCCTTCTCGGAGGTGCTGTAGGAACTCTTACCGTAATCCAGCTTCGTGCCTGCGATCACCTTCTCGGAAGGCGCTATGATGTGGCTCAACTGGCGAGCAGCGAGCGCGACCCCAGCCAGCGCACCGGCGCCGGCAATAAAACTCCGCCGATTCAGATACAGGCCCTTGGGGGTGATCTCCGCTGACGGAATGTCAGACGGTTTCTTGATTAACATCTACCGCTCCTGGTCGATCCACCTGTCTTGGCGATCTAATTGCTATTCGTATTGATTCGCCAGCTTGGATTTCGTTACAAAGCCGAGGATGGAGGTTTTCCTGGGAGTTACGTCGCCTGAAGCGAATCTCTGGAGTTGTCAGCGGAGGGTTGCACTACTAGGATTGCGCGCCGTATTTGCCGCGGACGTAATGGCACAAAAGAGCCAGGTGAACCCCCGGTCTTCTCGATGAAACTTGATGAAACTTAAGGAACAAAACGTTGCCGACGCCCGTATATTTCATCAATCCAGTAGTGTACCCGGCAGGAGAGTGAACGTATGACCGTCCGCAAGTGCGCGATCCTGATGTCCCTTCTGGCGCTGATCATGGCTGCCCCCAGCGTATTATTCGCGAACGATGGCGGAGACCGAGTGCAATTTTTCCAGAGCATCACGGTTGGCGCTGACGATCGTGTTGGAGACGTAGTGTGCATTTTCTGCTCCGTCCAGATGGCCGGTTCCGGCGGTGACGTGGTGGCAATCTTCGGCAACATTGTCATGGACGGGACCGCGAGCGGAGATGTGGTGTCGGTCGGCGGCGGCATCAAACTGGGGGAAGATGCCAACGTAAGCGGTGATGCGGTGGCGATTGGACAAGGGCTTTACCGCCACCCCAACGCGGTCGTCAAAGGCGAGGTTGTAAGTCAGTCGGGGCCCGCAATCCTTCTGGGTCTGATCATTATTCCGTTCCTGCCGATAATTCTGGTGGTCGCACTGGTTGTCTGGTTGCTGCGGCGAAACCGGGACGTTCCTCAAACTCAAGTCGCCTACCGCCGCTAGTCTGACTCGCTCGGCACGTCACTTTTCGATGATCGGTTTCGCGCGCTTCCAAAGGTCACCCGCGTTCTGGCGACGGCGAATCTTCCGGTCCGTTGGGTAACCAGAGTCCAAGATTTGAACGAACTTGCCGGTCAGCTACGTTTGTAGGCGCTTTCAATTGCAAGGTTTCTGGATCTTGAGTTATGGATCGCACTAAGGTGTGTACAACCTTATAGCTATTGTCTACACAATAGTGGTACGTTACTATCGTCGATAAGTTTCAGGCCGCGCCAGCCTAGTTTCTTTCGGATGGAAGTCGGTCCGAGCTTGGAACTAGGTGGGTGCGGTCGATGACAGAAACCAGCCAGAGTCAATCTGACCGATCCGTCGCGGCACAACGGCCAGACCCCTTCTCCCCCACATGGCCGAAAGCTGCGGCAACGACGATCGCAATAGCTGCCGCTGCGGCTTACTACGCCGGTCTGCGCGTTACAAGCGACTCTACCGAGGGCTGGAACGATTTACTGCGAGCCGGTCCGCTGCTAATGGTCGTCGTTCTCGTGAGTGTTGTCGCATTTTCCATCCTTAAACTGCGCAGAAGCGAACTTCGCAATGCAGCCCTGGCGCAAGCCAATGCAGCCCTGGTGGAGACAGCCGCCAGCGCCCGTGAAACCGATGAGCGTTTCCGGCTGATGTTCCATGGAAACCCGATTCCGGCGTATGTCTACGACTGCGAGAGCCTGTGCTTGCTGGAACTCAATCAAGCAGCGGTCGACAAATACGGATACACACTCGACGAGTTTCTGGAATTGAGTGTTCCAGACATCCGACCGGGCGTAGACACCGCGGACCTCGCGCAAGAGTTGCAGAGCCGGCACGCGGGATTCAATCATGCGGGAGTCTGGCGTCAACGCAGAAAAGACGGCTCTGTGTTTTCCGCCGAAGCCACGGTCGTGAGGTTCGTGCGCGAGGGGCGCGACCAGGAACTGGTGCTGGCAACGGATGTAACGCAAAGGATTGAAGGGGAAGAGGCGTTGCGCGAGTCGAGGGCAAGACTCCGTTCACTGGTGGATCGGGCGCCTTTTGGCATCTGCCGGAGCGGGTACTTAGCAGAACGATTCGAAACAGTAAATCCGGCGTTCTGCGAGATGCTGGGCTATTCCGAGCAAGAGTTGCTCAACCTGTCACTCGAGACCCAGTTGTACACCAACCCAGGTGACCGAGGGCATTTTATGGAACTCCTGCGTCGTAGCGGGAAGCTTCAAGGACACGAACTGACGCTTCTGAGAAAGGATGGAAGTCCGATCCAGCTACGCGTGTCGGCAGTTCTCACCACGCACGACGACCCAAAATTGGACCGCGTGGAAGCTTACGTGGAAGACCTGACTAGGCAAAGCGCGCTCGAGCAGCAAGTCCGGGCGGTTCAGAAGCTGGAAGCAGTCGGCCGCCTGGCAGGCGGCGTCGCTCACGACTTCAATAACATTCTGGTTGTCATCAAACTGTCGACGGAAATGATGCTAGGCCAAGTCACGCCGGAAAGCCCCTTGTGCAAACCGCTCCTGCAGGTTTCCAAGGCGGCGGACCGCGCGTCGGCACTCACCAAGCAAATGCTGGCGTTCAGCCGCCGGCAGATGATGCAGGTGCGCGTGGTCAACGCGAACATTATCGTCAATGACATATCGCACTTGATTCGCCGGATCATCGGTGAGGACGTTCAGTTGGTTACCAAGATGGCAGAAAACCTGGCGAATGCCAGGCTCGACCCTGATCAACTTGGTCAGGTCGTCATGAACCTGGCGGTGAACGCACGGGACGCGATGCCGGGAGGTGGAACCCTCTGCATCGAGACTGCGAACGTTGAGCTCGATGAGGCGTACGCCAAGACCCATCCTCCGGTTCAACCGGGAAGCTACGTCATGCTGGCCGTCTCCGATACCGGAACGGGCATCGCCAAAGCCGACCTGCCGCGCGTCTTCGATCCCTTCTTCACCACCAAGGAATTAGGCAAGGGTACGGGACTGGGATTGTCAATTGTGTATGGAATCGTGAAGCAGAGTGGCGGATACATCTGGATTTACAGTGAGCCGGGGCAGGGCGCCACATTCAAACTATATTTCCCCAGGATCAATGCCCCTCTCGAAGTGCTTCCATCGCGAGCCGACGACGCGGGACACGCCACCGGTCAGACAATCCTTGTCGTGGAGGATGAAACTGCGATCCGAACCAATGTCCGGGATTGCCTCCATCAACTGGGCTACACAGTGCTGGAAGCCGACAGTGGCGAAGCCGCTCTGGAAATATGCGAGCAGAAAAACGGAACGATCGACCTGGTCATGACGGACCTCATCATGCCTGGCATTGGCGGACAGGAGATGGGGAGGCGGCTAACGGAGCGTTTTCCGAATGTCCAGTTACTGTATTCCTCGGGATACACGGAGGATTGTGTTGCCGGGCGCGAGATGCTGCAGGAGGGCACGGCGTTTCTGCAGAAGCCATTTAGCGTTTCCGAGCTCTCCCATGCAATCCATCGCATACTGGCGCTGCGAGCCCGCCAAGTAGAAGAACACAACTTGAAAGTCGCGGCACAAACCACAGCGTGACCTTCTCTGCAAAGATCACTTGGGCTACTTCGTGCCCGTAGCGGCAACTGAGAAGTGTGGGATCAACCGGCGCGGAACAAGCTCGACCACGACTCGTCCAAAGAGTTCCAGCGATCGCGATCCAGCGCATTGGCCGGCGACTCGGGCAGGTACAACACCCCGTGTCCCTGGGAACAAACCATCTCAGTTCCTGCCCAATTCAGCAGCACGGAACCCGCGCGTCCGATCTCGACTGGCAATTCCAGGCGCCGCAAACAGGTGCGGCAGCGCTTCTGCTGATCACGGACCGACCACGACAGGGTGGCGATTGTCAACGGGAGGAACACCCAGATCGAGAATTCGTCCACCATCGGATAAGCCGAACCCACCACCCATCGAGAGATCCAGTGCACCACGCACCACGCCGTTAGAGCGGCGATCGCCAGCAGCAAGGCCGACTTGACCAGGAAGAAGCCGAGCCACACCGTTCGACCACGGAGTCCTTCCGGGAGGCGGCCGAACGCATTGGCGGGGCGACGGAGGACGACGACGAACCCGGCGCAGCCGGTGGCGAGAAGCACCAACCAGATCGTGCTCAGAAAGTCGTGCCGCACTTGCGACGCAACTGTAGCGACCTGCAACTGCGAGGAGGGATGGACATAGCCCGCACTCTCGGTCAGGTCGGTCAAGTCACGTTGCAGGCGCGGGGCCGAGGCGTCGACGCGCAGGTGTGCCACGGCCCCGACACGGCGCTGGAAGTTCGTAAACAGCACGGACGAATCAATCAGGCTCCACACGGCGATGCCGGATGAAATCAAGCGGAATTCAGCGGGCAGGACTCCGATCACGGTCATGGGTGTGCCGTTCAGTGAGACCGGCTTACCGATGATGTTTGCGTCGCCATGGAATTCTTGCTGCCAGACGGCGTAGCTCAGCAGAACGCAGTTCGGACATTTGTGCACATCGTCCGGCGCAAAGGTGCGACCGAGAACGGCCTTCAAATCGAGCGCCGTGAAGAATTCCGGGCCAACTCGGGCGGTCGCTACCGGCAAGTTCCGGTCCTGAAGCAGCAGTTTGCCCGGAGCCCAGGAGAAAGGAGTGACGCCATCCACCAGCTTCGACTTACTCCACACCGAGGCCAGGTCGAGCAGCGTGTCGGAGCGAGTCCGGCTGAATTTTCCGTTCATTCCACTGCCGTCCAGCGTGATGAGGACGACCTGAGAGGGGTAGAGAACCGGCGATGAAAACACTAACCGAGCCGCCGGGACCACACCGCTACCCAGAACGAGCGCCGTGAGTCCCAGGGCCAACGCTGCCAGGAATGTCACGGGAGAACCGAGTACAATTCGCGAGCGGGAATAAAATCGTTCGCGATCGAATCGTTTCCAAAACGCGTCAGGAAACGTCGCCCAGCAGTGGCGAGCGATAATCAACTGATTCTGTGCTGTAAGAAGTCCCGACTCAGACAGGTAGTGGCACCAGTGCCAGAACTTCCTATCTTGTTCTGAACGCCAAAGCGCACGCTGATTGCGAGGCACCAACCAACTGGCGATCCGGACGATCGACTGGCATCGCCAGAGTGTCGTTCGCAAGCGATCTGGGAACCTCATTACCCCGCTCCTCGACCAACGCCCCACGGACAGCGTTGTCTGACATTCTAGCCTAGGTTTTCCTTTTCCTTAGACACCCCGCACGTGAACAAAGGTTCTGAGAAGTGACGACCACCGGGATGGCACCAAAGGCGAGTTGCTAGTGGTTTTCGATTATTGTTCAAGAGTTTTGACCGCGTTGTAATTCCCATAACCACGTTCTGCAGATGAGCATCCAAGCGCGGCACACGGATGGGGGTCGCTTTGTCTCGGAGCAACTGACGGTTGAGAAGATGCTTCGGGGCAGAGAGCGTAGGAACAAACGGAGAAAGAGTAGAGTAAAGACTACCCGGCAGCTCGCCCGCGCCATGACCACATCAACTTCCGGGTTGGGGGTGCGCGGTTTTGCCTGGCGCAAGCAGGGGTCGGCCAGCGGTTTTACTGGCGCGACACTGCTGGGTTGGAACCAGAAGCGACGGCACGGCGAAGTCGAGTCGGAAGCGGTGGCAACCCCTATAATTAAGGGAACTCTCGTCATCGAATCCGAGGAGACAGACTGAATGTTTGCACTTCTGCGCCGGTGTATGCCGGGCCTGGTCACAGCCTGCCTGTTGGCAGGCGCTGGTTGGGCTGATGCGCCACAGGTCCGCGCTGAGGCGGCCAAGCTGAATAACCTGGGTGTCGCGATGATGAACCAGCAACTGATGGATAAAGCAGTGGCCAAGTTCGATGCCGCGTACAAGCTGGATCCATCGTTGGCGGTCGCCGCATTGAATAAGGGGATCGCGCTGTTGAACCAGCAGAAGCTTCCGGAGGCAGAAGAAGCTTTGCAGCAGGCCGCAGCCAAAGAGCCGAACAATCCGCGGGTCTGGTACAACCTCGGACTGGTGTATCGCGGCGAGGGCAAGACGGCGGAAGCCATTGCCGACTTCCAGAAGGTGCTGAAGATCGATCCCCGCGATCCCGATGCCTATTACTTTCTCGGCACGTTTTACAGCCAGGAGCAGGATTATCCCCAGGCCATCGAGGCGTTTCAGCAGGCCCTGAAAATCAATCCTCTGCACGCGTCGGCTGAGTTTGGGCTGGCGCGCGCGCTGCAGCGCTCAGGCAATCCTGACGAGGCACGCGTGCACCTTAAGAAGTTCGAGCACCTGACCCGCGACAAGATTTCCGCTCCCATCACGCTGATCTACGGTGAGCAGGGTCGTTACTCCGTTGCTCAGGACGTGATCACGACGGAACCTGAGGTGGGGGCGATGATACCGATCACTTTGGTGCCACAGCCAATGGGTAGGACTGCGAAGGTCATTTCGACGGAAGCAGCCGGTGGTGGCATGTGCATGATTGATACGAATGGAGACGGCAACTTTGACCTGGTGACACTGAGCAATGCGACGCCGCACGCGATCCGCATGTACCACAACGTGGGAGGCAACTGGACGGAGGTACCGCCGCAGAATTCCGGCTTGCAAGCCAAAGGCGAGGGCGTCGCGTGCGCGGTCGGCGATTACGACAATGATGGCAAAGCCGACCTTGCGGTCGCCATCAGCGACCGAGTTGTTTTATATCGCAACATGGGGGGGGGCAGATTCGTCGACGTGACGGCAGCCGCTGGAATTCAGCCTACCGGAAGCGAGCCGGGCGGTCTGACGTTTATCGACTTCGATCACGACGGCGACCTGGATCTGTTCGTTACCGGTTGGATCAGTTCCGCGAAGGATGCCAAAGCGACTTCGCAGCCGAACGTCTTGTGGCGCAACAACGGCAACGGAACCTTTACGAACTGGACGGCGGAGACCGGACTCGGCGGTCGTGGGCGGCGAAGCTTCGCTGCCATGCTGTCTGACATCAATAACGATCGCGCGGTGGACATCGTGGTCGCGGAAAATGATGGTGTCGTCGCGTACTTAAATCAGCGCGAGGGAAAGTTCACGCCACTGCCAATCTACGATGCATCCGCCAAGTTGCCGCCGCCGGTAGGTGTCTATGTTCTCGACTTCAACAAGGATGGCTGGATGGATGTGGCCGTCACCCACGCCGGAGCGCCAGGAGTGACGCTTTGGCGGAACGCCGAAGGTAAGCGCTTCGAGCGCGTACCGCTGCCCGCGACAAATGCGGTCGAGGGTCTCGGCCTTACTGGCGTAGACATCGATAACGACGGTTGGCTGGATATTGCTGTTCTTCTTCGCACTGATCCGAAGGCAGTTGCTCAGCTTCATGTTCTCCGCAATCGTGGATTGGAAGGTTTCGAAGACGTTACAACGAAGCTGGGTCTGGACGAAGTGCAGCTGGATGCGCCGGTATCGGTTCTTGCGGCGGACGTTTACGGCCACAATGCGTCGGACTTGATCGTTTCGCAACTTGATAGCGGTCCCGTTGTTTTACGCAACGATGGCGGAAACAAGAATCATGCGCTGAAGCTCAGCTTCAAAGGACTGGCTGACAACAAGACCGGATTGGGAACGAAGGTCGAGGTCTTTGCCAACGGCTCGTGGCAGAAGTTCGAAGTGGCAGGAGGCTCAGGCTATCTCAGCCAGGGACCGCCGCAGATTCTCGCCGGGATGGGCAAGAACACACAGGCCGACATTGTGCGGATGCTGTGGCCCACCGGCGTGCTGCAGGACGAAATCGATGTCGCGGTGAACAAGCCAGTATCGTTCCTGGAACTCGACCGGCGAGGCAGTTCGTGCCCAACTCTGTTCGCGTGGAACGGCGAGAAGTACGAGTTCATCACTGACGTTATCGGCGCTGGCGTGGTTGGCCATTGGATTTCGCCGACCGCGAAGAACACTCCTGATCCCGACGAGTGGGTGAAGATCGACGGC
>Ga0209040_10000809_pt1 | contig 24314 bp, 21 predicted proteins | sample BogFormECP12_OM3_FD_188240 | JGI IMG/M metagenome (GOLD analysis project Ga0209040, IMG submission 188240) | Bog forest soil microbial communities from Calvert Island, British Columbia, Canada - ECP12_OM3 (SPAdes) (version 2) | ecosystem: Environmental > Aquatic > Freshwater > Wetlands > Bog ... | reverse complement strand
AGCTTCTTGACGAAGCTGCCGTCCTGGATGTCGCGCAGGATGCCACGCATCCGCTCCTTGGTGTCGGCGTCGATGACGCGCGGACCCGACAGGTATCCGCCGAACTCGGCGGTGTCGGACACCGAGTAGTTCATCCGGGCAATGCCACCCTCGTACATCAGGTCGACGATGAGCTTCAGCTCATGCAGCACCTCGAAGTACGCCATCTCCGGCGGATAGCCCGCCTCGACCATCACGTCGAAGCCGGTCTTCACCAATTCCTCGGTGCCGCCGCATAATACGGCCTGCTCGCCGAACAGATCGGTTTCGGTCTCGTCCTTGAACGTCGTCTTGATGACGCCGGCGCGGGTGCCGCCGATGCCTTTGGCGTAGGACAGCGCCAGCGCCTCGCCGTGACCGGTCGGGTCTTGGTCGACGGCGATCAGGCACGGCACGCCCTTGCCGTCGACAAACTGGCGACGAACCAAGTGCCCCGGGCCCTTCGGTGCGACCATCGCCACCGTGACGTCGCCAGGGGGCTTGATCAGGTCGAAGTGGATATTGAGACCGTGGCCGAAAAACAGTGCGTCGCCGGACTTCAGGTTCGGCTCGATGTCGTTTTTGAAGATGTCGGCCTGGGCGGTGTCGGGCGCCAGCAGCATGATCACGTCGGCCCACTTGGCCACCTCGGCTGGGGTGTCGACCTTCAGGCCCTGCTCCTCGACCTTGGCCCGCGACTTCGAGCCCTCCTTCAGCCCGACGCGCACCTGGACCCCGGAATCGCGCAGGCTCAGCGAGTGCGCGTGTCCCTGACTGCCGTACCCGATGACGCCGACCTTGCGGCCCTGGACGATCGACAGATCCGCGTCGTCGTCGTAGAACATCTCCAATGCCTCTGCTGCCACGTGAATATCTCCTTTATTTCTGGGCTCATGAATTCGAATGATTATTTGGCCGTGCCGATGCCGCGTGGCCCGCGGGACAGCGATACCACTCCGGACTGGACAATCTCGCGCACACCGAACGGCTCCAGCACCCGCAGGAACGCCTCCAACTTGCCGCGGTCACCGGTTGCCTCGATGGTCAACGACTCCGGCGACACGTCGATCACCTTGGCGCGGAACAAGTTAACCGCCTCAATGACTTGACTTCGGGTGCCCGCGTCGGCCCGCACCTTGATCAGCGCCAACTCGCGGGCCACCGACTTGTCATCATCCTGCTCGATGATCTTGATGACGTTGATGAGCTTGTTGAGTTGCTTGGTGATCTGCTCGAGCGGTGTCTCTTCGGCGGAGACGACGATCGTCATCCGGGACATGTCTTTCTGTTCGGTGGCCCCCACAGCGAGCGATTCGATGTTGAACCCGCGACGGGAGAACAGCGCAGCCACGCGGGCGAGCACACCGGGCTTGTCTTCGACCAGCACCGATAAGGTGTGCGTCTTGGTTGATCCGGTCATCAGGCGTGTCCCTCGTTGCCTTCGTCGTCGAAGAGGGGACGAATGCCGCGGGCGGCCTGGATCTCGTCGTTGCTGGTTCCGGCGGCAACCATCGGCCACACCTGCGCGTCGGCGCCGACGATGAAGTCGATAACCACCGGCCGGTCGTTGATCGCCCGTGCCTGGTTGATCACGTCGACGACGTCTTCTGCACGCTCGCAACGTAATCCGACACAGCCCAGCGCCTCGGCCAACTTGACGAAGTCCGGGATGCGGTGCGAGTGGGTCGCCAGGTCGGTCTGCGAATACCGCTCCTGATAAAACAGCGACTGCCATTGCCGCACCATCCCCAGGTTGCCGTTGTTGATCAACGCCACCTTGATCGGCGCGCCCTCGATCGCGCAGGTGGCCAGTTCCTGGTTGGTCATCTGGAAGCAGCCATCGCCGTCGATCGCCCACACTTCTGCATCCGGGCGAGCGATCTTGGCGCCCATGGCCGCCGGGATCGCGAAACCCATGGTGCCCAGCCCGCCGGAATTCAGCCAGGTGCGCGGGTTTTCGTATTTGATGAACTGCGCGGCCCACATCTGGTGTTGCCCGACACCTGCGACGTACACCGCGTCCGGGCCGGCAATCTCACCCAGCTTTTCGATGACAAGTTCGGGACTCAGGCTGCCATCGCTTTGCGGTCCGTAGCTCAACGGGTAGGTGTCCCGCACCTCGTCGAGGTATTCCCACCAGGCGGCGATGTCTGAGATTCCGGCGGTGCCCGTACCCCTGTCGTGACGCAGCGCCTCGATCAGATCGATGATGACGGCTTTGACGTCACCAACGATCGGCACGTCGGCGTTTCGGTTCTTGCCGATCTCGGCGGGGTCGATGTCGGCGTGGATGACCTTGGCCTCGGGAGCGAACGAGTCGAGCTTTCCGGTCACCCGATCGTCGAAACGGGTGCCCAGCGCGATCAACAGGTCGCTGCGCTGCAGCCCGGCCACCGCCGCCACCGTGCCGTGCATGCCTGGCATGCCCAGGTGCTGGCGGTGACTGTCCGGGAACGCGCCTCGCGCCATCAGCGTGGTCACCACCGGAATGCCGGTCAGCTCGGCCAATTCGCGCAGCTCCTCGGTGGCCTCGCCCCGGATGACGCCACCCCCGACGTACAGCACGGGTTTGTGTGCGGCGGCGATCAGTTTGGCGGCCTCGTGGATCTGTCGGTTGTGCGGTTTGGTGTTCGGCTTGTAACCGGGCAGGTCCATGTGCGGTGGCCAGCTGAACGTGCACTGGCCCTGCAGCACGTCCTTGGGGATATCGACGAGCACCGCGCCGGGCCGTCCGGTGGCTGCGATGTGGAAGGCCTCGGCCAGCACCCGGGGGATCTCGTCGCCGCTGCGGACCAGGAAGTTGTGTTTGGTGATCGGCATGGTGATGCCGGAGATGTCAGCCTCCTGGAAGGCGTCGGTCCCGATCAACGCACGCCCGACCTGCCCGGTGATCGCGACCACCGGGATGGAGTCCATCTGTGCGTCGGCCAACGGAGTCACGAGGTTGGTGGCACCGGGACCGGAGGTGGCCATGCAGACGCCGACTCTTCCGGTGGCGTGTGCGTAGCCGCTGGCAGCGTGGCCGGCGCCCTGCTCGTGGCGAACCAGCACGTGGCGGAGCTTTTGCGAGTCGAACAGGGGGTCATAGACCGGTAGTACGGCACCGCCGGGGATACCGAAGATGACGTCGACATCCAGCTCTTCCAACGAACGGATCACCGACTGTGCGCCGGTGAGTTGCTGCGGCGCAACGTGTTTAGGTTGCGGTGCTGGCGTCTTCGATTTGGCCAGCGTGCCGTTGAGGGGCTGCGACGGCTGCGGCTGTCGCGTGGTGGGAGCGCTCACTGGTTCCTCTTCAGGTCTTTATGGTTGATGCCGGATCGGTGACAACAAAAAACCCCCGCCAGCTCAGCGGCTGCACGAGGGTTGCGCGTTGGTGCTCGAAAGCTATCCCGGCGTGGGCTAGTCAGCAACCAACGCGCCGACCAATTACTACGAGCATTTCACGGCTGTCCATAACGCACGACGGTAGCCTCCGCACAGGTCAGACGTCAAATCCGTCCGGCGAGGGCACGAGCCGGGCGGTAAGTCATGGTTGCCGGCGCGAGTGCATCGCCCGGCGACGATGCGGGCTGCGCGCAGCCCGAGGAGAAGCCGGGCAGCTGGCGGGGGTGCCATGATGCACAGGTGGTTACCGGTTCATCGGACACGGCCGCTACGCCGCCGGTGGTGGTCAACATCTCACCAATAGCCCACTTCGCGGTGGGTTTCTTTGCTCTCGGGTTGCTTATCCCGGTCTTCACCTGGCCGGCAACGGCGCCGCTGCTGGTCATCCCGGTGGTCTTGTCGGCGTTGATCATTCGGCTTCGCACGCAGGCCGATCGAGACGGCGTGACCGTGCGCACGCTGCTTGGCAGTCAAACGGTGCGTTGGGAAGACATCGATGGGCTGCGGTTCCACAGAGGCTCCTGGGCGCGCGCCCAGCTCAAAAACGGCGGCGAGCTGCGGTTGCCCGCGGTTACGTTTGCAACCCTGCCGCTGCTGACCGAGGCCAGCGGCGGCCGGGTGCCCAATCCATACAGCTGATGCGGCTCAGGGCTCAGCTCACCGGGTTGGCGCCGTTGAGCAGCACCCAAAGGGCAATTCCGGCGCCGATGCCCACTACCAGCGCCGCAAACGATCCGATAAACGGCCGCCGCGCCCAGCCGCGACCTGCGTCGAAGCCATAACGCCCTGGCCCGACCAGGATGACCGCGGCGGCCATGACGATCAGGGTGATCTCGTATTCGTGGCCGTTCGGCAGGAAAAACGGAAAAGACCTCGGATTGTGCTGGGCTGACATCCCGGCGAGCAGGCTGTTGACCAGGTAGGCCAGCGCGCCCGCAGCGGCCAGCGGGGTGAATAGCCCCAGCACCAGCAGCATCCCGGCGGCGATCTCGCCGCCGGCGGCGCAGTAGGTCAGGATGTCGGCGTGCTGGTAGCCGATATCGGATAGCGAGTTTTTGAACCCGTTCAGTCCCTCGCCGCCCCACCAGCCGAACAGTTTCTGAAGTCCATGCGCGACGAGCACCGCGCCCAGCCCGACCCGCAGGATCAGCAGACCGAGGTGCTGCGTGCCGCGACGACTGGCGGCGCGTACCCGCTCGTCGTCCTCGTGGTGCTCGTGCTCGTCAATCGCCTCGGAGCCGAACGCTGAGTGCCGGCCGCTGGGCTGGGGCTGGTAGGGCAACGGCTCCTGCCCGCCGATCAGCCCGAATCCCGTGCTGGACGAGCGGACATTGCGTGAGTTGCCGGAGTCGCTGGAGTCATAGTGGGGGATCGTGGTCGTCTCGAAATCGCCTGCATATGTGGCCGACGGCAGGTCGTCCTCCGGGTCAACCAGGCTTGCGGAGGCCGGCCGCACGGGAGTTAGCGCCGCGGAATCGTCCGGCCGCTGCCAATGTGTGTCATTCGATTGACTGGTCACTCGTGTCAGGGTAAGGGCAATTCGGCCCGAATTGGGGATTTGAGCGGCGCTTTCGCTGTGCCGATCAGCGTGTCGCCGGACCCGGTTCCTAGTTTGCGGGCAAATCCGGAACACGCGCGCCACCCCGTCGCGGGCACCAGAGCCCGGATATCCGTAATCTGGCTGCTATGCAGTCGAGGTGGTCGGGGTGGCGCGGGCGGGCCGCGCTGTGCTCAACGCTGCTGCTTCTAGCCAGTTCCGTGGCCGGTTGCGCGCAGTTCAACAATGCTGCGTCGCAGCCGTTCACCACCGAGCCCGACCGCCATCCCCCGGCAAGTTCGACGCCTCCCCCGCCGCCTCCGTTACCTGACAAGCCATTTCCCAAACAGTGCCCGGCGCCAGGGGTCATGCAGGGCTGCCTGGAAGCCACCAGCGGCCTGCTCATGCAGCCCGACAGCAAGTCGGCACTGGTCGCCGAGCTGAAGACCGGCGCAGTCAAAGAAGTCTCCGTCAGCGCCGAGCCGAAGGTGAAGACGGTCATCCCGGTCGACCCGGCCGGTGACGGCGGGCTGATGGACATCGTGCTGTCACCGACGTACTCACAGGACCGGTTGATGTACGCCTACATCAGCACGCCCACTGACAACCGGGTGATCCGCGTCGCGGATGGCGATGTCCCGAAGGACATCCTGACCGGGATTCCGAAGGGCGCGATCGGGAACATGGGCGCGATGCTGTTCACCAGCCCCACCACGCTGGTCGTGCTCACCGGCGATGCGGGCAACCCCGCGATGGCCGCAGATCCCGCGTCGTTGGCCGGCAAAGTCATCCGCCTCGAGCAGCCAACGACGCTGCACCCGGCGCCGCCGACCACGGCGTTGAGCGGTATCGGCTCGGGCGGCGGCCTGTGCACCGACCCGGTCGACGGCTCGCTCTACGTCCTCGACCGCGCTCCCACGGCCGACCGGTTGCAGCGCATCACCAAGGACTCCAAGGTGTCCACGGTGTGGACATGGCCGGATCGGCCCGGTGTGGCCGGCTGCGCGGCGTTGGACGGCACGGTGCTGGTCAACCTGATCAACACCAAGCAGACGGTGGCCGTCCACCTTGCGCAGGGCACCGGCGCGGTCACCGGCCAGCCCGACGTCGTGCGTAAGGACACTCACGGCCACGCCTGGGCGCTGCGGATGTCGCCGGACGGAAACGTGTGGGGGGCAACGGTCAACAAGACCGACGGCGACGCCATGAAGCTCGACGACGTGGTGTTCCCGCTCTTCCCGCAGGGCGGCGGTTTCCCGCGGGCCAACGAGGACAAGACCTAAAGCGCGCCGGCGTGAGGCCGAACAGGCCCCCGTCGCCTTACTAGTGCGCAATTGTCCAATCGCCCGAGAAGGCTTGAACTGCGCGGTACGTTCCCGGTATTCGCTGGTCGGGAGGTCGCCGTGGCAAAAGTTGGTGAACACGCAGTAGTTCTTGGGGCAAGCATGGGCGGTCTGCTGGCCGCCAGAGTGCTTTCCGATTTCTACCGAACCGTCACGGTGGTCGAGCGCGATCAGATGCCCACTAGCACCGCTCAACGACGCGGGGTGCCTCAGGGCCGGCATGTGCACGCTCTTTGGCCGCGCGGGTCACAGATCCTCGACGAATTGTTTCCGGAGCTTCTGACCGAGCTCGTCACCGACGGTGGCAAGCTTTACGACGACGGGGATTCGTCCAAGTTCTATATGTCGTTTGGCGGACATCAATTCGTTCGATCCGGACTCTTCCCGCACTATCAGCGGCTGGCAACGTCGTATCAGAGCCGGCCGTTTCTGGAGGACCACGTTCGCCGACGGGTACGTGCCATCCCCAACGTAAATGTGATGGACGAACACGATGTGGTCGAGTTGACGTGCAACGAAGACATGAGCCGCGTCACGGGCGTCAGCATTAGCTCCCGGGAACATGACGAGAAGCATGCGCTCACTGCGGATCTCGTCGTGGATGCTACGGGCCGCGGTTCTCGAATGCCGACGTTCTTGGAATCCCTGGGATATGGCCGCCCTGCCGAGGACGAAGTCGTCATGCGACTCGCCTACACCAGTCAGCTGCTGCGGATACCGCCGGGCATGTATAACGAATTACTTGTGTTGACTGGGCCAGTCCCCGGACGCCCGACCGCAATGGCGTTATTCACCTACGAAGACAACACCTGGTTGCTCACCGCAGTGGGATTGGCCGGACTCGAGCCACCGGCCGACTGGGCGGGCATGCTTCGCTTTATCGCAGATCTCACACCACCTGAGGTTCTGTCTGCGCTGCAATCCGCCGAACCGCTCGGGGAAGTGGCCCGGTATCGGACTCCATCCAGTCGATGGCGCCGCTACGACAAGATGCGGCGGTTTCCGGCGGGTCTGCTCGTTTTCGGTGACGCGATATGCAGCTTCAATCCGATCTACGGCCAAGGGATGACGGTTGCCGCACTCGAAGCCGTGGCACTCGACCGCTGTTTGCGCCGCGGTCAAGACAACTTGGCGCCGAGGTTCTTCCGCGCTGCCGCCAAACCCATCGGTGTGGCCTGGCAGCTCGCCGTGGGAGGTGACCTGGCCCTGCCCGAGATCGAGGGGCCCAGGCCGTTATCGGTGCGGCTAGTCAACAAATATGTCGATCGGGTGCAGACCGCCGCTGAGACGAATCTTGCAGTGGCGGGGCAATTCCTGAAAGTTGCCGGCTTTTCCTCGCCTCCCGCAAGCCTTTTCGCGCCGTCGGTCTTCTTTCGGGTCGCCGCCGTCAACCGGCGGCGACGGCGGCCACGTAGTCGTCCTGAACTCGCTTCGACGTCGACACCCGGCGGCCTAGGTCGCTGACCTCACGCCTCGTGACCTGGTTCGAGGTCGGCGACGTCGGGGAAGCTGATCAGGTCGTCGGAGCTTTCAGGGGCATCACCGGCGACGGGTTCCAACAGGTAACCGATGTGGTCGCCGAGGTCGATCCGCTTCAGCGTCTTGCCGACGAACCACGCCACCGCGTCGTCGAGAATCGGCATGCCCTCCGGACCGGTCTGCCACGAGCAGTGCTCGAATTTGTTGACCTGGTCCCCGGTTTGGCCGCCGAACAGACGGGCCAAGTCAATGTGACGGCGCGACAACACATGCACTGCCAGATGCTCCGATCGCGCCGCCACCCGGCAGGTGTGGTTTGCCCTGGACAGCCCGGCCAGAAACCGTGGCGGTTGCATGCTGGTTTGGGTGGCAAAGCCGACCAGGCACCCCGACGGTTCACCATCGGCTTGGGTGGTCACCACGAACATCGTGTAGTCCAGCATCCCGACCAGCCGGTCAAAAGGTTCGTTTCCCACAATGCCATCATGGCCCAATATCGCCGAGCGGTTGACCGCCCTATTGGAAACAGAACTCCTCGACGAGAGTGCTGACCAACACGGGGTCTTCCAGGCCGGCAAGGTGAGCAACTTTGTTGAGCACACGAATCGACGAGTTCGGGATCGCGGCGGCCATCGCGATCGCTTCTCGCGGAGGGAACGTGGCGTCTTCGGCGCCCGCGACGACGAGCACTGGTGCGGTGATGTCGGCACACAACGGCCGCTGGTCGGGCCGGGCAGGCACCACGCTCTTCACCGCCCAGGAGGCAGAAGCGATATTGACCTCTTTCACCGCCGAACGAACTTGTGCCACAACGTCGGGACGCTCCCGAAAGGTTGTCGGCCCCAGGAACGCCTTGAGCACCGATCGGATCAGCATCGGTCCGATCTGCCCTTGCCACTGCGCCAGCCGCAGCAGCATCGCGTACTCGACCTTCTGACGGAGGCTGGCCCGGCCGGCGGTGCAGTTCATCAGCACCGCTCGGCCGATCCGGTCCGGGTAGGTCGCGGCGAATGTCGCGCCAATCATGCCGCCCCACGAGTTGCCGACGAAGTGAGTTCGGTCAACGCCGAGGCCGTCGAGGATGTCGACAATGCAACGCCCGCAGTCGCCGAAGCTGAACATGCCTGTCAGCGGCTGACTTCCGCCGTGGCCCGGCGGATCGACCAGGATCACCTGCGAGCGCCCGACGAGACCATCGGCCACCCCATGCCACATGTCGCCGGTCATCAACAAACTCGGCCAGAACATGATCGGCGCGCCGGACCCCCCGACCTGCACCCGCACTGTGCCGAGGGCGGTCTCCACCATCTGCTCGCGAAGCTGATCGCCAATGCCGGTCATCGCTCTCCACGATACGGTCAGCGGTCTGAGAGCTCCCTGGGTATCACGAACACGTCGACGAGGGCGCCGTTGCGCCACACCGTCATTTCGATCCGGCGCGCGATCGCGTCTTCGACCATCAGTTGCTGAATCGCTGTGGCGGTCACGATGCTCGTACCGTCGACGCTGACCACGATGTCGCCTCGGCGCAGCCCTGCTTGAGCGGCCGGGCTGCCCGCGACCACGCTGGCGATCTGCAGGCCGTGGGTGGTGCCGAGTTTCGCCGCGGCGGCCGGCGGCACCGGAATGTGTGCACCCGCGATACCCAGCCACGCGCGGCGCACCCGGCCGCTATGCATCAACGCCGCGATGATCTTGTGGGTGGACGCGTTGATCGGCACCGCCAGCCCGAGGCCGATGCCCGCGACGGCGGTGTTGACCCCGACCATGCGTCCGCGCCCGTCGGCCAGCACGCCGCCGCTGTTTCCCGGATTGAGCGCGGCGTCGGTCTGGATCACTTCGTCGACAACGCGGCCCGATTTGGTAGGCAGCGAGCGCCCAAGTCCGGAGACGATCCCGGCCGTGACACTGCCGGCCAGGCCCAGCGGATTGCCGATCGCCACGACTAGTTGTCCGACTTGCAGATCCTCGGCGCGGCCCATCGTTACCGGCACAGGAACGGCACCGCGAGCCTTCAGCACGGCCAGGTCGGAGAGCTCGTCGCGACCGGCGATGTCCGCGGCCACCGTGGTGCCGTCGGCGAACGTGGCCTCCGCGGAACGACTTCCGGCGACGACGTGAGCGCTGGTCAACAGGTACCCGTCGGGGGTGATGACGCTTGCACTGCCGCCGCCATTGCCGCGGCGGCTGCGCACCGAAATGCTGGCCACGCTGGGCAGCACCGATTGCGCGACCGCGGTGACCACGGCCGAGTAGGCATCCATGGCGTCGGCGTCCGGGCGATATTCAGGCATAACCGCCTCAGCGTCGCCACCGGTCGCGTTATGCCCCTGTTCGCCCTCGGCTTACACCCGCGCCAGCCGCTGATTGGTCACCGCGAGTTGGCGGTTGGTGGCGTCGCTCAGCGCCCGGATCTGTTCGGCTCGTAGCCGCCCGCACAACCGACCCCAGTGGATCGCGACTTCGTCACCGACCGCCACGTCGGGTACCGCGCTGTAGCCGTCGGCCCACACGTCGAGCCTTCGCGCCGTCGGCTCGGAGAGAGTCAGCCCATGATCGTCCAGGACCAGCTGTTGGCACGACACGTCGACGCCGTCACCGTCGCGGGAAAGCACTGTGCCCCAGGTGATCCGGCAGTTATCTAGAACACCCATCGGATGCTCGTCGACGCCCCGGCCCAGCAGTCGCGACCACGGGTACACCCCGAAAACATGAAAGCAGTGATTGGCGGCGGCCTCGGGCACCAGATTCGGGCCGAGGTGCGACCAGTAGCGCCCGGCCTGTGGGCCGATGATCGCGAGCAATGCGTCAACGAACTCGCCGGCGTCCAGGTCGGCGCCGACACCGCCGCCCAGCCAGTAGGACTCCACCAGCCGGTGGTCCAACGGGTCGGCGATGCCGGTCATCGTCGAGAGCACCTGCAAATACGGCCAGGCGCCGGAGAATTTCGTCGCGGCCGTCCGAACGTCCTCCAACGAGCCGTCGCGCAGGGTCTTTCCCAGCGGTGGGCCGCAGTAGCCAAGCGCGTTGGGCGCGTAGGCGTAACGGGCGAACACCTCGGTTCCCCGGATATCCCGCTTGCCAGAAGTTGGCGCCGACATGGGTCAGGCCCGCCCGGACTCCACCAGCTTGAGGGCGTCTTTGTGCATTCGGCCGAAGTTGTAGTAGGCCGCGCAGGCGCCCTCCGGGGACACCATGCACGTCCCGATCGGAGTCTCCGGGGTGCATGCGGTGCCGAAAACCTTGCATTCCCAAGGCTTCAGCACGCCCTTGAGTACCTCGCCGCATTGGCAGGCCTTCGGGTCGGCGACCCGCACACCGGGCATCGAATAACGCAGTTCGGCGTCGAAGTCCGCGAAGTCGTCGCTGAGCCGCAGCGCGCTTTGCGAGATGAACCCCAGCCCCCGCCATTCGAAGTGCGGACGCAGCGCAAACACCTTGCCCATCAACGCCAACGCCGCCGGGTTGCCGTGTTCGGGCACCACCCGGGAGTACTGGTTCTCCACCTCGCAGCGGCCCTCGCGGATTTGGGTCAGCAGCATCGCTACCGAGGCCAGGATGTCGAGCGGCTCGAAACCGGCCACCACCAATGGTTTTCCGTACACCTCCGGCACGAATCGGTATGGCCGGTTCCCGACAACCGTCGACACGTGGCCGGGTCCGATGAAGCCGGACAACCGCAAGTCTGGTGAATCGAGGATGGCCTTGATCGGCGGCACGATCGTGACGTGGTTGCAGAACACACTGTAGTTCGGCAGGCCGAGATCGCGGGCCCGCACCAAGGTCACCGCGGTGGACGGGGCGGTGGTCTCGAATCCGATGGCGAAGAAGACCACTTGCTTATCCGGGTTGTCGGTGGCGATCTTCAGAGCGTCGAGCGGCGAGTACACGAAACGTACGTCGGCGCCGCGTGCTTTGGCATCCAGCAGGCTGCCATTGGAGCCGGGCACCCGCATCATGTCGCCGAAACACGTGAAGATCACGTCGGGTTGTCCGGCCAGCCACATCGCGTCGTCGATGCGGCCCATCGGGATCACGCAGACCGGACACCCCGGGCCGTGAACGAGTTCGACGTTTTCCGGCAGCAGGTGTTCGATGCCGTGGCGGTAGATGGTGTGGGTGTGGCCACCGCACACCTCCATGAACTTGAAATAGTCGGCGCCATTGCCGGATCCGGCCAGATGCTCGATCGCCACCAGCAGTTTGCGGGCCGCCGCCGGGTCACGGAATTCGTCAACGAATTTCATCTCGTTTCCTCCCCGTCAGACGATCGCCGACGAATCGAAGGCTTCTATTTCGCTGGTGTAGGCGTCGCCGAGCTTCTTGACGGCCGCCAATGTGAGCAACGCCTCGGTCTCGTCGATCTTCGCCATCGCGAAGCCGACGTGTACCAGCACCCAGTCGTCGGGTTCGGGCATCTCGTTTTCCAGCAGCCGCACCGAGATGGTGCGCTGCACACCGCTGACATCGACCTTCGCCAAATAGTTCTCGGCGTCGGTGATCTCGACGATCCGCCCCGGGATTCCCAGACACATGTCGTTCAGCTCCTTTCGTTCGCCAAGCCTTCTCAGCAGATCCTCGGCAGCGGGTCGCCGACGAGCATGTCGACGATCCGGGAACCACCGAAACCTGTTCGCAAGACGACTGTTTCGGCGGGCTCGGCAACGATCTGCCCGACTTCGGCAGCTTCGGCGCCCAACGGATGGGACCGGATCGCCGCCAGTCCGGCCTCGGCCTCCTCCGGCGCGACGACTGCAATGAACTTGCCCTCGTTGGCGACGTAAAGCGGGTCGATGCCGAGCAGCTCACATGCGCCGCTCACCATCGGGTGCACCGGCAGGCGATCCTCTTCCAACAGCACCCCCAGACCGCAGGCCTGGGCCAGTTCGTTGCAGACGGTGCCGACGCCGCCGCGGGTCGGGTCACGGAGCCAACGCGTCGACGGCGCGGCCGACAACAACAACTCCACCATCGGGCTCACCGCGGCGGTGTCGGAGTGGATGTCAGCCTCGATGGCCAAGTCACCACGGGCCAGCATCACCGCCATCCCGTGATCGCCCATCGACCCCGACAACAGCACCTTGTCGCCGGGGCGCACCGATGCCGGCGACAACTTGCGGCCTGCGGGGATCACGCCGACGCCGGTGGTCGTGATGAACAGGCCGTCGGCCGCGCCCTTGGGCACGACCTTGGTGTCACCGGTGACGATCTGCACACCGCATGCCGCGGCCGCGGCGGCCATGTCGGCGACGATCTCTTTCAACTCGGCGATCGAGAAGCCTTCCTCGAGCACAAAGGCAGCCGAGATCCATTGCGGCACCGCACCCGCCACCGCCAGGTCGTTGGCGGTGCCGTGCACGGCCAATTCACCGATCGAGCCGCCGGGAAAACGTCTGGGCTGCACCACGAATGAATCAGTGGACATCACGAGCCGCTCACCGCCGGGCAAGTTGATCACGGCCCCGTCGCCCAGAGACTCCAGCAATGGATTACGGAACGCCTCCATGAAAACGGCGTCCACCAAGGCCGCAGATGCCTTTCCGCCGGCGCCATGCGCCAGCGTCACGTGATCGTCGAGCAACCGGGGACGACGCCTGCGGAACGACTCGATCCGCTCGATTACCTCGCCCTCGCCGAAACCCGGTCCCGCGGCCAGGTATTCGCTTGACGACTTGCTCATGAGGCCTCCACTGGCTGGGTAGCCATCTGCTCGTGCACTGCCAGCCACAGCTGATAGGCCAGCAGCGCTTGGGATTCCTGAATCCTGTGCACGCTTTGCGAGCGAACCACGAAGCACGCGTCGACATCCGGGCTTTTCGCGAATGCGCCACCGTCGTAGCCGGCGAAGCCGACGGTGTACATGCCGCGATGGCGCGCCTCCTTCAAAGCGGCCATCAAGTTCGGCGAACTTCCGCTGGTCGACATCGCGATGGCGATGTCGCCGGCTTTTCCGCGGGCGATCAACTGCCGGGCGAACACCAGCTCGAACCCGACGTCGTTGCCGAGCGCGGTCATGATCGCCTGATCGGCCGTCAACGACCAGGCCGGCAGCGGCGCGCCGACGGGCGGCTGGGCGAACAGCCGTGCCAAAGTGGTGCAGTCGGTGCAGCTTCCGCCGTTACCGAAGGTGAACAGCCGTCCCCCGGTGCTGAACCGACGCGCCATCTCGGCGGCGGCGCTGCCGATCAGTTCCGTGTTGGCTTCCAGCGTCGAGCGGCGCAGCCCCAGGCTTTCGGCGGCCTTGGCCTGCGCCGAAGCAGCCAGGTCGGCGAGCAGCGATTTGGGATCGTCTTCTTGCGCGTCGATGAACGGATAGAGGAAGTTCGTGGGCTCGTCAGTCATCGCACCCCACCTCCCGATGTGCGCCGCTCCTCGATCCCGGCTGCGCCGGCATCTTCGTCGACGACGCGGCTGATCGCCGTGCCGGCGTGCACGAGCACCAGCTCGCCGGCGGTGATCGGGTCGACCAGTGTGGTCACGACCGCTTCGACGCCGTTGGCGGTGCGCACGGTCGCCATGCCGTCGGCCGTCGCGGTCAGCACCTCGCCGAGACGGCCTTCGTCGCTGCAGGTGACGCACACTTCGTCGGTGCACGCATCGCCTTCTTTTAAACCCGCTTTCAACAGACCCGGGTGCTCGAAACAGACGTGAGTCAGCTCCCACAGCAGGTGGTAGAACAACACGAATCCGCCGGTCGCGGGGACTCGGGGGTCGGGGTCGTCCAGCCACAACACGTGGTCGGCCACGCCGGCTTTCGGTCGCTCGCCGCTACCGATCCAGACGGTCGTCACGCCCCACGCCCGGCTTCGGTGCATCACCGACCGCACCTCGGGTTCGTCGGCACCAGCGACGGCGACCACGACGTCGCCCGGCCGCACCGATACTCGCACCACGTCGACGACATCCGGACCGGTGATCGCGACGGCTGGTAATGCTCGCTTGCCCACGATTACCGGATGGATGAATTCGACCGCGATATGCAGAGCATGCGGCTCCCAGCCGGGCGCGATGGACCACATCGTGGCGCCCGCCGCGAACCGTTTGGCCAATGTGAAGGACGTGGCGGCCAGATCGGCGGCCAAGTCGGCGTCCAGCCCACGGTCGATCGCGGTGGTCGTCACATCGTTGCCCACTGATTCATTCCTCCCCTCGTTCTTTGTCCCGTGCGGTCAGCACGGATACCGCTGCCTGACCAAGCGCCAGTCCGCCGTCGTTCGGCGGCACCGCGTGGTGCGTCAGCACCTCGAATCCGTTCTGCTGCAACTGTTGTCGGCACAGGCGCAGCAGCAACACGTTCTGGAAGACCCCGCCGGTGAGGCCCACCATCCGCACCTCACCGGCAACGAGGCCGACTACATCCGAAACCGCCTGCGCGACGGCCCGGTGGAAGCCCGCGGCCAGCATCGCCGGTTCGATGCCCGCGCGTAGCGCCGACACCATTGCGCGCACCATGCCGGTCGGCTCGATCACTGCATCGGTTCGCACATCCATCCGCAGCGGCGCCGCTTGCGCATCGGCCGAGTCGGCCAGCACCTCGAGTTCGATGGCGGCCTGGCCCTCGTAGTCGATCCGGTGCCGCACCCCGAGCAAGGAGGCGACGGCGTCGAACAGCCGGCCCATGCTCGAACACGCTACACAGCCCGCATTGTTATCCAATTGCGAACGAATCAGCCGTAATTCAGCATCGGAAATCGCGGCGACCGGAGCCAGATCCGGAGTCCAGTCGATGCCGGCCGTCCACAACTGCGACAGCGCCATCCGCCACGGGTTGCGCACCGCGGCATCGCCGCCGGGCAGCGGCACCGGTAACAGGTGCCCGACCCGGACGAAGCGGTGGCTATCCGGCCCGAGAGCCAGAATCTCACCGCCCCAGATGGTTTCATCGCAGCCATAACCGGTGCCGTCGAACGACACTCCGATGATCGGCTCGCCCAGCCGACCGTGTTCGGCCAGTAGCGACACCACGTGGGCATGGTGGTGCTGGACCAGATCCAACGGGCGATTATCGGCATGCCGCTCGGCCCAGTTGCGGGTCTGGTATCCGGGGTGCAGATCGGCGGCCAATCGCGCCGGCTGGTGCCGGATCTCGCTGAGTTGGCCGACCGCACGCTCGAACGCGCGCAGCGTCTCCAGCGTTTCCATGTCGCCGATGTGCCCGGACATGTAGGCGCGTGAGCCGTCGGTGAGGCAGAACGTGTTCTTCAGTTCGCCCCCGACAGCCAGCACCGTCGGGCCGTCGCGGCCGAGGTCCACGGGCAGCGGTGCGTAGCCGCGGGAGCGGCGGATCGGCAGCTCGCGGCCGTCGACGACACGGACCACCGAGTCGTCGCACGGCACATGAATCGGCCGGTTATGGTCCAGCACCGCGTCGCAAAGCGGCGAAAGACGTGACGCCGCATCGGCTTCGGTGAAGCAGATGGGCTCGTCGGACCGGTTGGCACTGGTCAGCACCAGCGCGTCGGGCAGCTCGGAGCCGGCATCAGGGACCGGCGCGAGCAGCAGGTGATGGATCGGCGAATACGGCAGCATCAGACCGAGTAGCGGGCTGCCGGGTGCAACGGCATCGGCGACCGGCGCATCGCGGCGTCGGCGCAACAACACGATAGGGCGGGCGGGGCTGGTGAGCACGGCGGCCTCGGCGTCGTCGATATGCGCATAGCGGCGGGCGATGTCGAGATCGCGGACCAGCATCGCAAACGGCTTGGCGCCACGCGCCTTACGGCGCCGCAGCGCGCCCACCGCCGCGTCGTCGTCGACAGCGCAGGCCAGGTGGTAACCGCCGATGCCCTTGATCGCGACGACGCCCCGGGCGGCCAACGCCCGTTGGGTGGCAGCCAGCGCGGCGTCGGCTCCATCGACCCGACCGGATCGCGCCGAAAACCACAGCGACGGTCCGCAGTCCGGGCAGGCGATCGGCTGTGCGTGAAAACGGCGGTTGGCCGGGTCGTGGTACTCGTCGGCACACCGGTCACACATCGCAAAAGTCGCCATGGTGGTGGCCGGGCGGTCGTAGGGCAGCGCTCGGATAATCGTGAACCGCGGGCCGCAGTTGGTGCAGGTCACGAACGGGTGCCGGTAGCGGCGGTCCTGCGGGTTGAACAGCTCGGCGATGCAGTCGTCGCAGACCGCGACGTCCGGCGGAATGGGCGTGCCGGCTCCTAGCGCGGTCCGGCTTTCGACGATGCGGAAGCTGTTGCCGTCGAGCGTGTTCGCTTCGACGTCGGCGATGGATACCGTGTTGATCCGGGCCAGCGGCGGCGCCTCGGCGCGCAGCCGACGCGCGAATTCGTCAACCCGGGCGAGAGGTCCCTGCACTTCGATGAACACCGCGCCGGAATCGTTTCCGACAAACCCGGCCAGCCCCAGGTCGTTCGCGATGCGGTGGACGAAGGGACGAAAACCCACCCCTTGCACGACGCCGACGACGGTGAACCGCTGCCTTACGTCGTCGGATCGCAGCGTCAGGGTGTCGGTCATGCCGACCGCCAGGGGGGCACGGGCATCGCGATACTGGGCGGCTCGACATCATTGCCGCTCCGGTTGGCAACCCACTCAGCACACGTCGCGATCACACCGTTCTGTTGTCACGGCACCCCGACAAAACTCATCGTAGGCGCGCACGACACACACCGGTTAGGGATTCCGGCAGGTCGGATGCCAGACGGTAGTGAGGGATCGAACGCCCTGGTCCCCCCTACTCAGGAGGCCGCGATCGTTTTAGCCCATTCTCAGTGCGCCCTCAGGTAATCTCTAGGTTCTCCAACGCGCCGCCTGAGGGAGATGGCCATGCAACTCACCGCCCGACCCTGGATCATCACCGGTGTTGCCCTCGTCGGCGTCAGCGCTGTATCCCCTACCCCAATGGCCGCGGCGCTGCCCGACGCCCAGATGCGCGCCGTGCAACTGACAAGCTTCGACCCCAACAACTGGACCGACGTCCTGCAGCTGGCGTCGGCCAACGCCACCGATGTTTACGACCACTGGTCGCCGGCCCCCGCCCCGGCGCTGCAACAGTTCCTGGTCAACCAGGTCGGCTTCCTGGAAGAAGTTCTCAAAGACCCATCGAAGATCAGCGACATCCCGACGCAAATCCAAGACAATCTGAGCGCCGCGCAGAACGCCGCCGTCGTCCCGTTCGAGCCGCCAAACCCCGAGCCGTACATCTATCCATCCCTCGACACAACGCCCAGCGAGATCAGTATCTCGGCATTGGGGATCCATCTTTTCGACATCGACCTACCGGGCAAAGCGGACCTGCTCAACATCCTCACCAACGGGCTCAACTTCACTATCGGGATTTGCCCGCTGTGCACGAACGTGGACATCCCCGTCCTTCAGCTCCTCCTCGGCGACACCCTGGCATCTCAAGTCGAGCCGTACCTCAATTTCTCGGGGTCACCGCTCAGCGGCGTCCTGTGGGGCGACATCGGCACCACGCTCAGCCCGGTGCTGCAAATCAACGACGACGTCACCGGTATCGTCGACGCGCTCAGCGGCAGCAACCCGGATTACACAACGGCGTTCGACGATCTGCTCAACATGCCGGCCAACGTCACCAACGCATTCCTCAATGGCTACGGTGACGTCAACTTCGACGCGTTGCTGACTGAGTTCGGGATCAGCGTGCCGTCTTCAAGCTCCACCCTTGATGTCGACTTGGGTGGGTTGCTCAGCCCGGCCGGCTCGCTCATCAACGCCCTCGGCTTCACCGACACACTCGGCGACTGCAGCATCGGCTGCGCGACCCTTGACGTTCCGACCAGCGCAGTCGGGCCGCTCGCGTCGATGGTCGAGTTGTCGCAGGCCATTGCGGAGGCGATCGGCTGGAGCGGCGTCGGTAACCCGCTTGACGCGCTGGCGAGCCTGTTCTGAGTCGAGTTCTCTAACTGCAGGCTTTGAGTACGAGCTCGCGAACCAGCGCCGCGTCGGCCTGGCCCTTGGTGGCCTTCATCACCGCGCCGACGATCGCACCGGCCGCCTGCACTTTGCCGCCGCGGATCTTTTCGGCGACATCGGGATTGGCAGCCAGCGCTTCGGCGACCGCGGCCTGGATCAGCGAGTCGTCACGCACCACGGCCAGTCCGCGTGCGGTCATCACCTGCTCGGGCTCGCCTTCCCCGGCGAGCACGCCCTCGACGACTTGGCGGGCCAGCTTGTTGGACAGTTTGCCGTCGTCGACCAGCGCCACCACCGCGGCCACTTGAGCCGGGGTGATCGGCAGTTCATCGAGCTCTACGCCGGCCTCGTTGGCCTTTTGAACAAGGAAGTTGCCCCACCATGCGCGCGCCTTATCGCTGGACGCGCCGTGCTCGACCGTCGCGATCACCAGGTCGACGGCGCCGGCGTTGACCAGATCGCGCATCACCTCGTCGGAAATGCCCCATTCCTCCTGGATCTTCTTGCGGCTCAGCCACGGAAGTTCGGGGATGGTCTCGCGGAGCTTTTCGACAAGCTCACGGCTCGGTGCCACCGGCTCCAAGTCGGGTTCGGGAAAATAGCGGTAATCCTCGGCGGTCTCTTTGGTGCGGCCGGGGCTGGTGTAGCCGTCCTCGTGGAAATGCCTAGTCTCCTGAGTGATGCGCCCTCCGGAGTCCAAAACGGCGCCCTGTCGCCGCATTTCGTAAGAGACCGCGACCTCGACGCTTTTCAGCGAGTTGACGTTCTTGGTTTCGGTGCGGGTGCCGAACTCCGTGGTTCCCTTGGGCTTCAGCGACACATTGGCGTCACAGCGCATCGAGCCCTGATCCATCCGGACGTCGGAAACGCCCAACGCGCGCAACAGGTCTCGCAAGGCGGTCACATATGCTCGGGCAACCTGAGGCGCATGCTCACCGGCTCCCACGATAGGCTTGGTGACGATCTCGATCAGCGGCACACCCGCGCGGTTGTAGTCGATCAGCGACGTCGTCGCGCCATGGATGCGGCCGGTCTCGCTGCCCAGGTGCGTCAGCTTGCCGGTGTCCTCCTCCATGTGGGCCCGTTCGATGTCCACTCGCCAGCTGGAGCCGTCTTCCAACGGCACGTCCAGATAGCCGTTGATCGCGATCGGCTCGTCGTACTGCGAGATCTGGTAGTTCTTCGGCATGTCCGGGTAGAAGTAGTTCTTCCGGGCGAACCGACACCACGGCACAATCTCGCAGTTCAGCGCCAGCCCGATCCGGATCGCCGATTCGACTGCCGCCTCGTTGAGCACCGGCAGCGAACCCGGCAGGCCCAGACACACCGGGCACACCTGGGTGTTGGGCTCCGCGCCGAAGGTGGTGGCGCAGCCGCAGAACATCTTAGTGGCGGTGGACAGCTCGACGTGCACTTCAAGGCCGAGCACCGGGTCGTAGCGCGCGATGACATCGTCGTAGTCGAGCAGCTCCGCGCCGGGCGCCTTGGCAGCGCTCGCAGCAGAAGTCATGCACTCGATCCTAATTGGCCGCCGGAGCCGCTACTGCGCTGACGTCCCGATATTGCGTCTCGGGAACATGTCGGCCAGCGCAGCGGCCATCTCCAGGTAGCCACGCCTGCTGTGCTTGCCCAGCCGCTCCAGGGCGATTTCGTTGCCCTCACGCACATGCCGATCGAACGGGAGAATCACCACACGCGGGGCGAACCGTTCCGACAGCTGCTCAAGCCGATCGTTCACCGTGCCGCTCGGCCGTCCTCGTTCGGTGTGGTTGATCGCCAGCACCGTGGACTGGATCTGTCGCCGATAGCCGTTTCTGGACAACCACTCGAGCGTGGTGCGGGTCTTTTCAATGGCGTCTACGGAGGCGTTGGTGACGACCACAAGGGCTCGCGACTCCGACAAAACCGCCTCCGTCACAGCGGATTTGAGGGATTTTCCGCAGTCCATCAACACCACGGAGTAGTGGTTGCGCAGTATCGAAAACGCCCTGAGGACATCGTCACGCCCGATGTGCCAGTCACTATCGGCATAGTTTGGAAGCGCGAGCACCTCGAGGCCGGCACGGTTGCGGCGGGTATACGCCCGGACGTCGGAGTACCGCGTTACCGACCGATCGGCAAGCAAGTCGACCAGGCTCAGCTGGTTCCGGTAGCCGTGCCGGTCGGCGAGATCTCCGGCGTCGACGTCAACGGCGATCACCCGGTCGCTGCGTGCGTCGGCGAACGTTGAGCCGAGCGCCTCGACGACCGATGTCTTGCCGACACCGCCTTTGAGATTCAGAACTGCGATGGGAAATGCACTGCCCAACGGCGACCGGACCCGATCACGCAGCTCGAGTTGATACATCTCGCCTCTGCTCGGGCCCAGGTGGATTCCCGTCAGCTGGGACAGCAGGCTTCGCCAGTTGAACTCGGGTGGCGCATCGCTGTATGGGACTTCGAGGCTGTCGAGTGCGATTCTGCGGACGGGACGCTGCCAGGAAGCCGGTGGCGTCTTGACCTGGCCCGCCGGAACGGTAGTCGTTCCGGTCGTTGCTCGAGCTGGCCATGGCGGCTGCCGATAGCCCGGGCCGTCCGGACGGGAGGCCGGCAGCTGCTGGCGCGACGAAGGCCGGTGATGCGGCGGATGGTTTGGCCGCACCCCCCTGGGCGGTAGAAGGCCGCGATCAAAACCGCGGTAATTCATAGTTCCGACGTTAGCACCGTGACAGCGGGTCGAAAACCCGAGACCGGCGCTGACCTGGCCAAACCCTGAACGGCTGGCGCGTGAACCCTGAGTGATAAAAGCGTGAACCGCGGGTCGTGACCGCTAGCCGAAAAAGGCGGCGGCGTCGTCGTACCGACTCTGCGGTACCAGCTTGAGCTGGCGTACCGCCTCGGCCAGCGGCACCCGGCCGATGTCCTGACCCCGCAGCGACACCATCTGCCCGTATTCACCGGCGTGCGCGGCGTCAGCGGCGTTGACCCCGAACCGGGTTGCTAGCACCCGGTCGTAGGCGGTCGGCGTACCACCGCGCTGAACGTGGCCGAGCACGGTCACCCGGACGTCCTTGTTGATGCGCTTCTCCACCTCAACGGCCAACTGCGCGGCCACACCGGTGAACCGCTCATGGCCGAACTCGTCCATCCCGCCCTCGGCGAGCTTCATCGAACCTTCGGCCGGTTTGGCGCCCTCGGCGACCACGCAGATGAAATGTGAGTCGCCGCGCTGGAACCGCCGCTTGACCAATCGGCACACCTCGTCGATGTCGAAGGGCTGCTCGGGGATCAGCGTCATGTGCGCACCGGAAGCCAACCCGGAGTTGAGCGCGATCCAGCCCGCGTGCCGACCCATCACCTCCACCAGCATCACCCGCTGGTGCGACTCGGCCGTGCTGTGCAACCGGTCGATGGCATCGGTCGCCACCATCAATGCGGTGTCGTGGCCGAATGTCACGTCGGTGCAGTCGATGTCGTTGTCAATGGTTTTCGGCACGCCGACGACGGGGACGTTCTCCTCGGACAGCCAATGCGCAGCCGTCAGCGTGCCCTCGCCACCGATCGGGATGAGCACGTCGATGCCGTTGTCGTCCAAGGTCTGCATGATCTGTTCTAGCCCGGCGCGCAGTTTGTCCGGGTGTACCCGTGCGGTGCCCAGCATCGTGCCGCCCTTGGCCAGCAGCCGGTCGTTGCGGTCGTCGTTGGCCAGCTGCACGCGCCGGTTCTCCAGCAAACCGCGCCAGCCGTCCTGGAATCCGACCACCGACGACCCGTAGCGGGAGTCGCACGTGCGAACCACCGCCCGGATGACGGCGTTGAGCCCAGGACAGTCCCCACCTCCGGTAAGAATTCCGATCCGCATGCCTTCATCTTGCCCCGAGGGAGCCTTCGCAGCAGCCGATCTCAAATCGCGGAGGGCAGGGCTCCCCGGGCGGCCTCGTAGGCAGCTCCTACCCGGTAGATCCGGTCGTCAGCCAACGCCGGCGCCATGATCTGCAACCCGACCGGCAAGTTGTCGTCCGGCGACAAACCCGACGGCACCGACATTCCGCAGTGCCCCGCCAGGTTCAGCGGCAGCGTGCACAGGTCGAAGAGATACATCGCCAGCGGATCGTCGACCTTCTCCCCCAACCGGAACGCGGTCGTCGGTGTGGTGGGTGACACCAGCACATCGACAGACGTGTAGGCCGCGTCGAGGTCGCGTGCGATCAACGTGCGCACCTTCTGCGCCTGGTTGTAATAGGCGTCGTAGTAACCGGCCGACAGCGCGTAGGTGCCGATCATGATGCGCCGCTTGACCTCCGGCCCGAACCCGGCGGCGCGGGTCAACGCCATGACTTCCTCGGCGCTGTGCGTGCCGTCGTCACCGACCCGCAGCCCGTAGCGCATGGCGTCGAAGCGGGCGAGGTTGCTCGACACCTCCGACGGCAAGATCAGGTAATAGGCTGCCAACGCGTGATCGAAATGGGGACAGTCGACTTCGGACACGTCGGCACCGATCGCGGTCAATTGCTCGACGGCGCCGTTGAACGATTCGAGCACGCCGGGCTGATACCCCTCGCCGCGCAATTGCTTGACCACGCCGATGCGCACACCGCTCAGGTCGCCCGCCGCTCCTGCCTTGGCGGCGGCGACGACGTCGGGCACTTGCGCGTCGATAGAGGTGGAGTCTTTCGGATCGTGTCCGGCGATCACCCGGTGCAGCAGAGCGGTGTCGAGGACGGTGCGCGCACACGGACCGCCTTGATCCAGCGACGACGCGCAGGCCACCAGGCCGTAGCGCGAGACGGTGCCGTAGGTCGGTTTGACGCCGACCGTCGCGGTCAGCGCGGCGGGCTGGCGAATAGAGCCGCCGGTGTCGGTCCCGATGGCCAGCGGCGCCTGAAACGCGGCCAGCGCGGCCGCGCTGCCGCCCCCGGAGCCGCCCGGCACCCGGTCGGTGTTCCAGGGGTTGCGGGTCGGGCCGTAGGCGGAGTTCTCCGTGGACGAGCCCATCGCGAACTCGTCCATATTGGTCTTGCCCAGGATCGGGATACCGGCCGCCCGCAGCCGCGCGGTCACCGTGGCGTCATACGGCGAACGCCAGCCCTTGAGGATCTTCGACCCGCATGTGGTGGGCATGTCGAGGCTGGTGAACACGTCTTTGAGGGCCAACGGCACCCCGGCCAGCGGCGACGGCGGCTGCTCGCCGGCGGCCAGCGCCTTGTCGACGGCGTCCGCGGCTGACAGCGCCGCATCGGCGGCCACGTGCAGAAAGGCGCCGTAACGCTCGTCGGTTGCCGCGATCTGGTCCAGGAAAGCCTGGGTGACCTCGGTGGACGACAGCTCCTTGGCGGCGATTTTGCCGGCCAGCGTCGCGGCGTCCAGCCGGATGATGTCGGTCACTGCGGCTCCCCGAGGATCTGCGGGACGGCGAAGCGGCCGTCGACGGCTTCGGGCGCCTCAGCGAGCGCTTCCTGCTGGGTCAGGCATGGCGTGGTCTGGTCCGGGCGGGTGACGTTGACGTCTTTGAGCGGGTTGTCGGTTGCTTCGACGCCGGTGACATCGACGGCTTGGATCTGGCTGACGTGGGTCAAGATGGCGTCGAGTTGGCCGGCGTAGTTGTCTAGCTCGGCGTCTGTCAACGCCAGCCGGGCCAGCCGGGCCAGATGGGCCACCTCGTCGCGGGAGATCTG
>Ga0209040_10000807_pt1 | contig 24349 bp, 22 predicted proteins | sample BogFormECP12_OM3_FD_188240 | JGI IMG/M metagenome (GOLD analysis project Ga0209040, IMG submission 188240) | Bog forest soil microbial communities from Calvert Island, British Columbia, Canada - ECP12_OM3 (SPAdes) (version 2) | ecosystem: Environmental > Aquatic > Freshwater > Wetlands > Bog ... | reverse complement strand
CAGATCAACGGCACAACCGGCTATGAGGAGGCCGCCGCGCAGGGACTGCTTGCCGGGCTCAACGCCGCGCGCGCCGCCGGCGACCAGGCGCCGGCGATGTTCGACCGCGCCGAGTCCTACCTCGGCGTTCTGGTCGACGACCTCACGACCCACGGCGTGACGGAGCCGTACCGAATGTTCACCTCGCGCGCCGAATATCGCTTGGCGCTTCGCGCCGACAACGCCGATGAGCGCCTCACCGAGAAGGGGGTCGCGCTTGGCTGTGTCGGACGGGACCGCGCCGCCGCGTATCGCGCCAGGAAACAAGAGTTGGACAAAGCTCGCGCGCTCCTCAACGCGCAATCGGCGCCGTCGGCGGTGCTGGAGGCGAATGGGCTTCCGATGAACAAGAACGGCGCGCGACGGTCCGCCTTCGACCTGGCGGCGCGGGAGGAGTGCACCATCGCCAGTCTCGCCGAGGTCTGGCCGGCCTTGGCGGAAATACCCGTCGACTTGAGGCCGCGACTTGAGGCCGACGCGAAATATGCGGTTTACCTCGACCGACAAAGCGCGGACATCGCGCGTTACCGCCGGGAGGAAGGCTTGGCGCTCCCTCCCGACCTCGACTACGACACGCTGTCCGGGCTTTCGAACGAGATGCGCCAGAAGTTTGCAGCGGTGCGACCGTTGAGCCTCGGCCAGGCGAGCCGAATTGAAGGCGTGACGCCGTCGGCGCTGGCTCTGGTCGCCGTCCATGCGCGGCGAGCCGCGATCAAGCGCCGGTCGCCCACGCCTTAGTCCTGTGGCTCAAGCCGCCGACGCTGAGGCCGCAACCGCCGATCGCCGCGCCGCCCTTCGTCTCGTCCCTGTTTCACGTGAAACCGAACGACGCTTGGCCTCGTATGTCGATCTACTCATCAAGTGGCGGAGGTCGACCAACCTCGTGTCAACCTCAACCCTCGCCTCGATTTGGACCCGCCACGTTGCCGACAGCGCCCAACTCCTGGCTCTCGCGCCCAGTGCGAAAAGATGGATCGACATGGGAACTGGCGCCGGCTTTCCCGGCCTCGTCATCGCCATTCAACTCGCCGACGTTCCCGGCGCGGTCGTCCATTGCATCGAGAGCGACCGGCGCAAATGCGCCTTTCTGCGCCAGGCTGTGCGCGAGACGCACGCCCGGGCCATCATCCATGAACGGCGAGTCGAGTCGGTCGGGGTCGCGGCGACCGGACCTGTGGACGCCGTAACTGCGAGAGCTTTTGCACCCCTGCCCCTGACGCTCGAATTGGCGAACCCCTGGCTTGAGCGTGGAGCGGTTGGAATTTTTCCGCGCGGACAGCAATTCAAGGCCTTTCTCGTCCCCGTCAATTACAAAATGGAGCTGATTCCGAGCGTCGTCGATAAAAAGGCTGCGATCATTCGGGTGCGAATCAGCTAAAGAACTTGGCGATGCATGCGAATCCGCCGCCGCCCGAAGCCGCGCCGAACCCGCGGCCGCGCGTTCTGGCCATGGCCAATCAGAAAGGCGGGGTCGGCAAAACGACGACCGCCATCAATCTTGGCACCGCGCTCGCCGCAATCGGCGAATCGGTCCTCATCATCGATCTCGACCCGCAGGGGAACGCCTCGACAGGGCTTGGCGTCGACCGAACCAAGAGTTCGGGCTCAAGCTACGAAATGCTGGTCGGCGAAAGAAGCTTGCAGGCCGTCCTAACGCCAACCGCGGTCCCGCGCCTGAAAATCGTCCCTTCGACGATGGACCTGCTCGGGGTGGAGCTGCAAATCGCCGGCGACCACGACCGGACCTACAAGCTGCGCAACGCGCTCCGGAAGCGCCGGCTGGACGACCAGAACCCGCCGGAGAAACTGACATATATTCTTATCGATTGTCCGCCGTCCCTCACCCTTCTAACGATCAACGCGCTGGCCGCGGCGGATTCCGTCGTTGTCCCTCTCCAATGTGAGTTCTTTGCGCTGGAAGGGCTGTCGCAACTCCTGAAGACCGTCGAGGAGGTCCGCAAGACGGTCAACCCCTCGCTTTCAATTCATGGGATCGTGCTCACGATGTTCGACCCGCGAAACAGCCTGGCCGGCCAAGTCGCGGCCGACGTCCGCGCCTTCATGGGCGACAAAGTCTACGACACGGTGATCCCGCGCAATGTGCGGCTGTCCGAAGCGCCGTCGCACGGCAAGCCGGCGCTCTTATACGACCTCAAATGCGCGGGCAGCCAAGCCTACCTCAAACTCGCCTCGGAGGTCATCCAGCGCGAGGGCCGGTGGCGAGCGATGTCGCCTGCTTAAGCCGAATTCTATGGGAGGCCGTGATGGTTGAAGACGCCGTTTATACTGAAAGTCGCAACCGTCTCGGCAGAGGTCTCGCCGCTCTGCTCGGGACCGCCCGAGAGGACTCCGAGACGACCCCAAGCCGGGGCGCACGAAATATCCCGGTTGAATTTCTTAGGCCGAATTCGCGAAACCCGCGCAAGCGCTTCGACGACGCCGAACTCGACGATCTGGCGGCGTCGATCAAGGAGCACGGCGTCATTCAACCGATCTTGGCCCGGCCCATTCCCCATGCCGCGGACGCATTCGAAATCGTGGCGGGCGAGCGGCGTTGGCGAGCGGCGCAGCGCGCCGGACGCCATGAGGTTCCCATTCTCGTGATCGACGCTGGCGACCGCGAAGCGCTCGAGATCGGCATTATCGAGAACGTGCAGCGCGCCGATTTGAACGCGCTCGAAGAAGCCGCGGGCTACGCTCAGCTTATATCCGAATACGGCTACTCGCATTCCGATGTCGCGAGAGTGGTCGGCAAGAGTCGAAGCCACGTCGCCAACACCTTGCGGCTTACGAACCTCTCTGACCATGTGAAGTCGTTGCTCGCTTCGGGGGCAATCTCCGCTGGACACGCGCGCGCCCTTCTCGCCGCCGTCGATCCGGATGTGGTCGCTGATCGAATTGTGCGGGAGGGCCTCACGGTTCGCGACGTCGAGCAGCTTGGACAAGAAAGCGGAGCGAGGCGACGGCGCGACAAAAATCCGTCCGACAGCGACCCGGACACGCGCGCGCTTGAGCAGAAGGTTGGCCTTGCGCTCGGGGCCAAAGTCGCCATTCGAAGGACCGGAGGCGAGAGCGGGGACATCCGTATCTCGTTTGCGAGTTTCGAGCAGCTTGACGATTATTGCCGCAGGCTGTGCGGGGAGCCGGCTTGAGGCGGCTCACGTCCGCGTCGGCCGCGCTTTGGAGGCCAGAGCCAACAAAGCCCGGGTCGTCAATGTTTCGGCCAGTTTCGGATTGGACCGGATTCTGGCCGCCGCCTCTCTGAATTCGGCCGCTCGCTGCCCGAGCGCCTGATGCGTCCAATGTTCCGCAGCTTCGCTTATCGCTCGCCGCCCCTTCGGCGAGGCCCGGGCTGACAGAGCCTGCCAGGCTGAGTTGAAGGGGCGTCCCTGGTCCATCTCCAGGCGCAGCCGGTACAACAGAACGAGTCGGGCCGCGACCCGGGCCAAGAGTTGATCGCAGTCGCCGCCATCGACGAAGTATTCCGCTGAATCAGCAGCGGATTCTAACAATTTTCCCTGAATGGTTTCATCGATCAATTCGTCAATACCGGAAGGGCTGACATCGGTTACGATAGCCTCAACGTCTTCAACTCTCACCCGACTGCTTCCACTAGCGTACATCATGAGCTTAGTTAACTCATTTCTTGAGATATTACGGTCTTCTCCCAGCAATTCCAGCAACGCCGCAGACGCTTCCGGCGTTATTGACAGTCCAGCCGCTCGCGCTTCTTTCTCGATCAATGCAGCGAGCGATCTCGATTCGTCCCCAAAGCATTCTATTGACGCAGCTTCCTCTGAATTTTCGAACAGGCTGCGCAGTGGAGATCCCCTTTTCAGCTGCGGCGCCTTGACGATAACTGAACAGTCCTGAGGGCGATCGTTCAGCAGGGGCTCCAAGGCTGACGTGAAATCCCGGCCCTGCGCGTCGATCCAGATCGCCCGGGCGCCGCCGAACATCGGAATGGCGTAAGCCTCGTCCGCCAGGACGCCCGGATCGCGGGCGAGCGCATCCCCATCCAGACGGACGAGGCGCAAGGGATCCGTGTCGCCCTGAAGCCGCTTGCGGACGATCGCCGTGGATCGCTCGTGCGCCAGACCCTCGTCGGGACCATGCACCAAGAAGAACCGAGTGTCCTTCGGCAGGCGTTCGATGAACGCGTCGGCGGTGGAACTGCTGATCGTGGTCATGCCGTCCGTCGCTTCTCGAAGTCTGGCCGGCGAGCGACCCCGCTTCCGTGTTGCAACGAAATCATTTAGCACTCCGGGCCTTCGCCCCCCATTAGGCCATAAGGCGTCATGTCGAGCTACCTTGTCTTCCTTCTTCCCGGCGACGGCATCGGCCCGGAGGTCATCGCCGAGGCTGAGAAAACAATTGGCGCCCTGGCAAAAAGCGGCGTCGCCCAATTCGAAGTCGAAAAAGGATTGGTCGGAGGCTGCGCTTACGATGCGCATGGCGCGGCGATTTCTGACGCCGACATGGCGCGCGCCGCAGCCGCCGACGCGGTCCTTCTGGCCGCGGTTGGCGGGCCCAAGTGGGACGGCGTCCCTTACGAGGTTCGCCCTGAGGCGGGCCTTCTGCGGCTTCGAAAGGAGCTTGCGCTTTACGCCAATTTGCGCCCCGCCATCTGCTATCCCGCCCTGGCCGCTTCCTCGTCCCTCAAGCCAGAGGTCGTGGAGGGGCTCGACATCATGATCGTGCGTGAGCTGACGGGCGGCGTCTATTTCGGCGAGCCGAAAGAGATCATCGACATCGGCAACGGGCAGAAGCGGGCCATCGACACTCAGGTCTACGACACCTACGAAATCGAGCGCATCGGCCGGGTCGCTTTCGAGCTCGCCCGCAAGCGCAACAACAAGGCGACGTCCGCGGAAAAGCGGAACGTCATGAAGTCTGGCGTTCTTTGGAACGAGGTCATCACGGCGTTGCACAAACGCGAATATCCGGACGTGACGCTCGAGCATCAACTGGCGGATGCGCTCGGCATGCAGCTCGTTCGCTGGCCGAAGCAGTTCGACGTCATCGTGACAGACAATCTCTTTGGCGACGTGTTGTCGGACGTCGCCGCCATGCTGACCGGCTCGCTCGGAATGCTTCCCTCCGCCTCGCTTGGCGACCCGGACGCGCGGACTGGCAAACGCAAAGCCCTCTACGAACCTGTGCACGGAGCGGCGCCCGACATCGCCGGCAAGCAAGTGGCCAACCCGATTGCGATGATCAGTTCCTTCGGCATGGCGCTCCGTTATTCTTTCGGCCTCGGCGACGCCGCGGACCGCTTGGACGCGGCGATCGCACAAGTCCTCTCCGACGGCCTGAGGACGCCGGACATTCAGAGCGAGGGATGCCGGATTGTCTCGACGGCGGAGATGGGCGGCGCGATTGCCTCCGAGTTCGCGCGCAAGCTCGCTGAGTAAGACAGCGCTTTACCGGGCCGCCCTCAGCGCAAACGCCTGAGCCAGAAACTGCCCGCCGTGCCGAAGGCCGACGCCGTCGATGCCGTGGCCGACGCCAAAGGACATGTGCCACTGGACCGGAATCTCCGCGGCCGCCAAGGCGTCCAGCGCCAGGAACATCGCTTCGAACGGGATCAGCGGGTCCTGGTCCCCGTGGATAAGCAGGATCGGCGGCGGTGCCCCGCGCGCGTCCCGCGCCGTCGCCTCCTTCAGTCGCTCCGGACCGATGAGCAGGCCGGAATAGCCAAGAATCGCCGCCGGGGCGCGTCTGCGGCGCAAACCGACATGCATCGCCATCATCGATCCCTGGCTGAAGCCGACGAGGGCAAGGTTGGAATCGTCCAGTTTGAGGCGCGCCAGCTCCGAATCAAGGAAGGCGTCAATCGCCCCGCGCGCTTTGACCGCGCCGTTCCATCGCTCGATCGCCCCCCGGGGATCGTCGGGCGGCCGGTCCGACAGCCCGAACCACTGCCGGCCCGACGGCGCGCCTATGCATCTCTCCGGCGCGTGCGGAGAAACAAACTCGGTCCCCGGCAAGAGGCCGCGCCACTGGCGCCCCAGTTCGATCAAGTCGTTCCCGTCGGCCCCGTATCCGTGCAGAAAGACCACCAGTCTTTTCGCGGCCCCGGCCGCCGCGATACGAGGTCCGTCCAGCGCCCCGCTCATCCAAATCTTCTCCCGATTGCGACGCGGCCTGCTCTAACGCGAACGGCCCGCAAGGACCATTCCCTCCGCGTTAGGCGGGGACCCCGCCCATCTCGGAATATTTCGCCCCCGCGCCGCCCATGTTATGCGCGGGCGCGTTTTAAGAAGCGGGCCGCAATCGGAGCGCGAATGGCGACGGACATTGTCAAGATCGGACGCGCCCTCATTTCCGTGTCCGACAAGACCGGGCTCGTGGACCTCGCGCAATCGTTGGCCGCACGCGGAGTGGAGCTTTTGTCCACCGGCGGCACGGCTGCGGTCCTGTCCGAAGCCGGCCTGACCGTCATGGACGTCGCCCAGCTGACCGGTTTTCCCGAGATGATGGACGGGCGGATCAAGACGCTGCATCCGCGCGTGCACGGGGGCCTGCTCGCGATCCGCTCGGAGCCGGCGCATCAGGCCGCAATGATCGCCAACGACATCGCGCCGATCGACCTGCTCGTCGTCAACCTCTACCCGTTCGAGGCGACGCTGAAGAGCGGGGCGGAGTTCAACGCCCGGATCGAGAACATCGACATTGGCGGACCCGCGATGATCCGCGCCGCGGCGAAGAATCACGACGACGTGGTCGTCATCGTCGATGTCGACGATTACCCGATCCTCATCGACGAGCTCGACCGAAACGACGGCGCGACCAGCCTCGCGTTTCGCCGCGGGCTCGCGCAAAAGGCGTTCGCGCGCACGGGCGCCTACGACGCGGCGATCTCCAACTGGCTCGCCGAAGAGCTCGGCCTAAGCGCCCCCGAGTGGCGCGCCTTCGGCGGCTCGCTCCATTCGACGTTCGGCGCGCTGCGCTATGGGGAAAACCCACACCAAAGCGCCGCGCTCTACGTGGCAGCAAACCCGCCGCCGGGGGTCGCGACCGCGCGCCAGATCCAGGGCAAGGAGCTTTCCTACAACAACATCAACGATACGGACGCCGCTTACGAGCTCGTCGCCGAATTCAATCCGGCGGAGAGCGCCGCGGTCGCAATCATCAAGCACGCCAATCCGTGCGGCGTCGCGATCGGCGCCAATCTGCTTGAAGCGTACGAGAAGGCGTTCGTCTGCGACCCCGTCTCCGCATTCGGCGGCGTGATCGCGGTGAACCGGCGCCTTGACGCGGCGACGGCGCGCAAGATGGTCGAGATCTTCACCGAGGTCATCATTGCGCCTGAGGCGGACGAAGAGGCGCTCGCGATCGTCGCGGCGAAGAAAAACCTGCGGCTCTTGATCGCCGGCGCTCTCCCCGATCCGCGCGCCAAAACGCTGACGGTCCGCTCGGTGTCGGGTGGCCTTCTCGTTCAAGACCGAGACGTCGGCGCGCTCGACAGCGATTGGCTCAAAGTGGTCACCAAGCGCGCCCCGACGGAAAGGGAGATGAACGATCTCCTCATGGCTTGGCGGGTCGCCAAGCACGTGAAGTCGAACGCCATTGTCTACGTGAAGGACGGCGCGACGGCCGGCGTCGGCGCCGGGCAGATGTCGCGCGTCGACGCGGTGCGGGTAGCGGCCCGCAAGGCGGAGGACGCCGCCGCCGCGGCCGGCTGGCCCGAGCCGAAGACCAGAGGCTCGGTCGTGGCTTCGGACGCCTTCTTTCCGTTCGCCGACGGCTTGATCGCGTCCATTGAAGCTGGCGCTACTGCAGTGATCCAGCCGGGCGGATCCATGCGCGATTCGGAAGTCATCGCGGCGGCAGATCAGGCGGGAATCGCAATGGTGTTCACCGGGATGAGGCACTTCCGGCACTAGGGGCGAGATGATATCAGGCCGGCCCATTCCCCGTCATTGCGAGCGAAGCGAGGCAATCCATTGCCGAAGGGCGCGGCTGCTGGATTGCTTCGTCGCTTCACTCCTCGCAATGATGGACTCAGGCGAACCGAAAGTCATCCCGCTCTCTAGCGCCGCGGGCGGCGAACTCCCCGGCGCGTCCCCCTTGACCGCTCTCGACCGGCGCCATGAATCTCGTTAAGCAGCCACAAGAACCGAGTATTATTGGCCGCAAGCGACGCTGCTCATCCCGGGAGGAAATCTTGAAGCTGCTCCTTCTGCTCGTCCCATGCGTCATCGCGCTTTGGGTTCCCCTCTACAACTCAATACCGCCCGAGTTGTTCGGGATCCCCTTCTTCTACTGGTTCCAGCTCATGCTAATCCCCGTGTCCGCACTAGGCATTTCTGCGGCGGACCGGCTCGGGAAGAATTGAGATGTTCGAACATCTCAATGTCGTGGCGGCGAGCGTCTTCATCTTCTTCTTCGCGCTCGTCACCGTGATGGGCTTCCTGGCGGCGCGCTGGAAGGCGGGCGATCTCAGGCATCTGCACGAGTGGGGCCTGGGCGGGCGCCAGTTCGGCCCCTGGATCACCTGGTTTCTTCTGGGCGGCGACCTCTACACCGCCTATACGGTTATTGCCATTCCCGCTGTCGTCTATGCGATCGGCGCATACGGCTTTTTCGCCGTGCCCTATACGATCATCATCTACCCGTTCCTCTATCTCACCATGCCGCGGTTGTGGGCCGTCTCGCGCAAGCACGGCTATATGACCGCCGCGGACTTCGTGCTCGGGCGCTACGGAAATTGCTGGCTCGAGCTGGCCGTCGCCTTGACCGGCATCTTGGCCACCATGCCCTATATCGCGCTGCAGCTGGTCGGACTGGAGAAAGTGATCGATGCGCTCGGGTTCTCCGGCCAGGGAATCATGCAGCACGCGCCGATCACGATCGCGTTCATAATCCTCGCGCTCTACACCTACCGCAGCGGCCTGCGCGCGCCGGCGATGATCGCTTTCGTCAAAGACACGATGATCTATGTGTTCGTCATCGCCGCGGTGATCATTGTTCCCTATGAGCTCGGCGGGTTCGCCAAGATTTTCGAGGCCGCCGGGAAGGCCTATGAGGCGAAGCTTGCGGCCAAGGCCGTTCCCGCGGCTGGCCTCACGCTCATGCCGAGCCAGATCGGACCCTACATCACCCTGGCGATCGGCTCCGCCATGGCTTTGTTCATGTACCCGCACGCGTTGACCGGGACGCTGGCGGCCTCGAGCGGCAAGGCGATCCGCTTCAATATGATGACGCTGCCGGCCTATTCGTTCGTGCTCGGACTCATCGCTTTGCTCGGCATGATGGCGATCGCCGCGGGCGTCAACGCGAAGAACCCGCAGGACGCGGTGCCGCAGCTCGTCCTGTGGGCCTTTCCGGATTGGTTCGCCGGCTTCTGCTTCGCGGCCATTGCGCTTGGCGCGCTCGTGCCGGCGGCGATCATGTCGATCGGCGCCGCGAACACCTTCACGCGAAACGTGTGGAAACCCTTCGTCAATCCTCAGATGACGCCGCACGAGGAATCCGTTCTCGCCAAGCTCGTCTCGCTGGTCGTGAAAGTCGGCGCGCTTCTTGTCATCTTCTTCATGCCGACGAAGTTCGCCTTGGACCTGCAGCTCCTCGGCGGCGTGTGGATGATCCAGATCTTCCCGGCGATGATCTTCGGCCTTTTCACCCGCTGGTTCAGCGGGCCGGCCCTGCTCGTCGGCTGGGCGGCCGGCATGATCGTCGGAACGGCGCTGGCGTGGGGCCCGACGGCCTGGGTGCCGGTCCACGCGCTGGCGTGGGACATCCCGTTCATCGGGCATGTCGACTCGGGGCTCGGCTTCGCGGCCTACAACGGACTGACCTCGGCGATCGTGAACATCGCTGTGGCCGTCTTAATCTCGCTGGCCGTGCGATCGACCGCGCCGGATGAGACTTCGGCGCAGGACTACGACGATCGGGCCGTCGCCGCGCAGGCGGCGAAGCGGTTCATCCTTTCGCCCGCCGCTCGCGGATCATGAAGTTGTCAAAAGAATATTCCGCGACCTGCCACCAAAGGTATTCGTCGGCGCGGAAGGCCATGTAGGAGTCCGCGAGCTTCTTGAAGTTCGGGTTCTCGAGGCCCAGTTGGGCGTAGATGTCGTTGGCGGTCTTGTAGCAGGCGGCCAGCGTCTCCTGCGGAAAGAGCCTGAGCTGGGCGCCCCCGATGACGAGCTTCTTCAGCGCTTCCGGGTTCGCCGCGTCGTACTTGGCGCGCACCGACTGGTTCGCCATGGCGGCGGCCGAGCGCACGGCCGCCTGGTAGGCCTTGGGCAGTGCTTCGAACCTCTCCTTGCTCACGACAAGATGAAGCTGGAACTCTCCCTTCCACCAACCTGGATAGTAGTAATACGGCGCCGTTTTCGAGATCGGCTCCGCCCCAGGCTCCGTTCCGCTGAACCGTAGGTCGTCATAGGGCCCGGCCCACTCGAACGCGTCGAGCGTCCCCTTGGAGAGGGCCTGAAGAACTTCGTCCTTCGGCACGCTGACCGGAATTGCGCCGCGGTTTTCGAACACCTTGCCGGCGAAACCCCCGATCCTCATCTTCAGGCCGGAAAAATCGGAGACGGTCCGTACTTCCTTGCGGAACCAACCCGCCATCTGCCCTCCGGTGTCGCCAAGGGGAAACGCCGTCAGGCTCCGCGGGCGCAAAAGATCGTTGATGAGCGCGTCGCCGCCGCCCTCCTTGAGCCAGGCTGCATGCTGTCTGGCGTTCATTCCAAACGGAGCGCCCGATGCAAAAACGTAAGCGGGATCCTTGTTCCAGGAGTAGGAGAGCGCCGTGTGCGCGCATTCGGCCTTGCCGTCGGCCACGGCGTCAACGGCGTCGATTGCCGAGGCGATCTCGCCCGCCCGCGATATCGCGATGGCGAAGCGCCCGTCGGTGAGGTCGGAAACGGCCTTTGCGAAGGTTTCGGCGCCCCCGTAGATGAGGTCGAGCGTCGGCTGGAAGGCTGAGGTCAATTTCCAATGAACTTCCGGCGACGGCTGGGCGACGGCCGGCGCCGCCGCCGTTGTCGCTCCCGCCGCAGCCAAGCCCGCCCCGACAATGAACCTGCGGCGCGAAGCGCGCATGATTGTTTTCCTCTTTCGGCCCGTGCTCAGGGGCGCGGGCTTATTCTACGAGGATTGCGGCAACATCCGGCCTTGCAAAACACGTATGCGTGAACTTTTTTCGCCCAATTGTTCAAGACGCCAATTTGTTGGCGAGCGCGCGCAGGTCCGCCCAGGCGGCCCGCTTCTGGCTCGGCTGCCGCAGCAAGTAAGCCGGATGGAGCATCGCCAGCGACCGCAGCTCGCGGCCGTCGTCGAACCGGTAGGCGAACCATTTGCCCCTCGCTCTGGTGATCCCCTCCCTCGCCCCAAGGAGAGTCTGGGCGGACGACGCGCCCATGCAGACAAGAACCTCGGGTCCAGCGAGTTCAATTTGCCGCCGAATGAACGGGAGGCACGCCTGGGTCTCCTGCGGCGTCGGCGTCCGATTGCCTGGTGGCCGCCACGGGACCACGTTCGCGATATAGACCTTCGTTCTATCCAGTCCGATCGCTCGCAGCATGCGGTCGAGAAGCTGCCCCGCCCGGCCGACGAATGGGCGCCCGATCCGATCCTCGTCCGCGCCGGGCGCTTCGCCGACGAACATCGCGCGCGAGCCCGGGACGCCGTCTGCGAAAACGAGTTGGGTCGCCGTCCGCTTGAGCGCGCATCCGTCGAACCTCTCCATATTGAGACGCAGCGTCTCGAGGTCCGCGGACGCGGAAGCGAGCTCGCTCGCCGCCGCCTCTGCGTCCATGCCCGGCGACAATGTCGCGGGTCTCGGCGCGGCTAAAGCGGGAGCCGAGGTCGGAGCCCGATCCCTTTCCGCACGCGGCGCCGGCGATGCGTCCGCAGCGAAGCGGTTATGGGGCGTTTCGTCAACCGCGAACTCGACGCCAGCCTGACGCCACCATCTGAGCGCCGCGGCGGCGAGGTTCATGTCGAGCTCGGCGTGGCGGGTTGGCTTATGCGACAATTTCTTTTCTGAAACTCCAAACTATGCTAGTGTCGAAGCCGGCTTTCTTCCAGCCGCGATTCGCGCGCTCCCTTGCGCGGCGAGCGCAGGAAGGACGAGGCGACGTTAGACCGGGGCCGCAACCTGGCGAAAAAACCGGATTCGCGACGTTCGCGCAAGAGGTCGCTCCGCACGCCCAGGGCGGCGAACTCAAGTTAAGGGCGATTAACGGATTGCGGATTGCATGATTCTGTGGGGCGGACTGATTCTCGAGGAGGTCCGCCATGAGCCTTGTTGCGGGTGAGGTTGGGGGTAAGCCGCGCCTTCGGGCGCTTTTGGATCATTTCGGCCGGATCGAGGACACCCGCGACCCGCGGCGGGTGGCTCATCCTTTGTCGGAGGTATTGCTTCTCGTCGTTTGCGGCACGATCGCCGACTGCGACGACTATGAAGCGATTGCCGCGTGGGGATCGGCGCATCTCGGGTTTCTGCGCCGCTATCTGCCCTATCATCACGGCGTTCCGGGCGGGCGCTGGTTGACGCTGTTGATGAACCGGATCAACCCGGCGCTGTTCTCGGCGGCTTTCACCGCCTGGGTGCGCGAGGCCTGGCCGGAGAGCCCGGACTTTGTCGCCATCGACGGCAAGACCTCGCGCCGCAGCCACGATCGCAAGCACGGAAAGGAAGCGCTGCTCTGGTCTCCGCCTTCGCGACCTCGGCCCGGCTGGTGCTCGGCCAGGAGGCGGTGGCAGGCAAGACCAACGAACTGACGGCTATCCCCGTCCTGTTGGCGAAGCTGGCCGAGAACGACGGATTGAAGGGTGCGCTCGTCTCCATCGACGCCATCGCAACCAACGCCAAGATCGCCCAAGCAATCACCGAGGCGGGCGCGAACTACCTGCTGGCGGTCAAAGCCAACCAGGCGACGCTACGCGCCGAAACTGAGAACGCCTTCGCCACCGCCTTGCCCGGAGCCATCCGCTCTTGCGTCGATCACGACAAGGGCCATGGCCGCATCGAGCAGCGCACCGTCGGCGTCCTCCAGGACGTCGGTTGGCTCAACGGCGACCGTCGCTTCCCCGGCGAGCATCGTTTTCCCGCCGCCGCCACCCTCATCCGCGTCCAGTCGCGCGCCGAACTTTCAGACCGTTCGCGATTCGAGACGCGCTACTACGTCTCGTCCGCCGCGCTGACCGCAGAGGAGGCCGCCAAGGTCGTGCGCGACCATTGGGGCGTCGAAAACAGTCTGCATTGGGTCCTCGACGTCGACTTCCACGACGACCAATCCCGCCTGCGGAAAGGCCACGGCGCGCAAAACATGGCCATCGTCAGACACTTCGCGATCAACCTCGCCCGCAGCGCCAACGACAAACGCTCCATCAAACTGCGCCGAAAACTCGCCGGTTGGGACACCTCCTACCTAGTCGCAATCCTCGGCGCCCCCTGCCGTTAACTTGGATTCGTTGCCCTGTCCGCACGCCGGCGGCGCGACCATCCTCTTCCGACCTCCAATAGCCCCGAGGAGGTCGGCCCGAAATGGCGCCGCAACCCATTGAAAAGCCTGGTTTCGCGGCACAAAATGGCGCCCGCGCCCGGAGGAAGCGTTCGGGGCTCACGGTCAGCGCAGCCGCCGCTTGGGAAGCCGGCGCAAGGAGTCACGCGGTGCAGCGCCTTGCGCTATAAGGACCGATCGCCGGATCCCAAAGGGGCCGGGTTTTCACCTCGGTTGCCGGCAAAACAAAGACGAGCCATGAGCGACACGCCCGGTCTCCCGCCCCGCGAATCCATGGAATACGACGTGGTCGTCATCGGCGCCGGTCCGGCTGGCCTCTCGGCCGCGATCCGGCTCAAGTCCCTCAATCCGGACGTTTCGGTGGTCGTGGTCGAGAAGGGCTCCGCGATCGGCGCCCACATCCTCTCCGGCGCCGTGATCGACCCGATCGGCCTCCACAAACTCGCGCCCGACTGGCGCTCCGATCTCGACTGCCCCCTCAAGACCCAGGTCGCGAGCGACCGCTTCTACTACTTGACTGAGAAATCGAGCATCCGACTTCCCAACTTCCCCATGCCGAGGCTCATGAACAATCACGGGAACTTTGTCGGCTCGCTCGGGGCTGTCACGAGATGGCTTGGGACGCGCGCCGAAGGCTTGGGCGTCGAGATCTATCCCGGCTTCGCCGGCGTCGAGCTGCTCTTCGGCGACAAGGGCGAGGTGGTCGGCGTCGCGACCGGAGACATGGGCGTCGGACGCGACGGGGCGCCGAAGGCGAACTTCACCAGGGGAATGGAGCTCAGGGGCAAATACGTCCTGCTCGCCGAGGGGGCGCGCGGCTCGCTCTCGAAGCAGGCCATCGCGCGCTACAAGCTCGACGCCGCGAGCGACCCGCAAAAGTTCGGCATTGGCTTAAAGGAGCTGTGGGAGATCGACGCGGCCCGATTCGATCCGGGCCTCGTTCAACATACCTTCGGTTGGCCGCTCTCAAAGGGCGCGACGGGCGGGTCGTTCCTCTATCACTACGGGGATCGACTCGCATCGGTCGGTTTCGTCGTCCATCTGAACTACGAAAACCCGACTCTGTCTCCCTTCGACGAGTTCCAGCGCTTCAAGACCCACCCGCTCATCCGGGAAACGCTGTCGGGGGGAAAGCGGCTGGCGTACGGCGCCCGGGCGATCGCTTCGGGGGGATGGCAATCGGTCCCCAAACTGGTCTTCCCCGGCGGCGCGTTGATCGGCTGCGCGGCGGGCTTCGTCAACTTCGCGCGGATCAAAGGCTCTCACAACGCGATCCTTTCGGGCATGCTGGCGGCGGACAAGATCCTTGAGGCGTTGGCCGCCGGTCGCGCGAACGATGAGCTCACAGCCTATGACAACGCCTGGCGGGACTCCGAGATCGGGCGCGATCTGAGCAAGGTCCGCAACGTCAAGCCGCTCTGGTCGAAGTATGGGCTCGCCGTCGGCGTCGGCCTCGGCGGGCTCGACATGTGGACCAACTCGTTGTTCAAGACGTCCATGTTCGGCACGATGAAGCACGGAAAGGACGACAGCGCGACGCTGAAGCCGATCGCAGAGGTCAGGCCGATCGCATATCCAAAGCCGGACGGCGTGTTCAGTTTCGACAAGACCTCGTCGGTCTTTCTCTCGAACACGAACCACGAAGAGGACCAACCCAATCATCTCCGCCTGCGCGATCCCGATGTCCCGATTCGAGACAATCTGCCTCGCTACGGGGAGCCGGCGCGACTCTATTGCCCGGCGGGCGTATACGAGGTCGTCTGCGAGGACGAGGCGCCGCGAGAAAAGCCTCTTTTCGTCATCAACGCTCAAAATTGCGTCCACTGCAAAACGTGCGACATTAAGGATCCAGCCCGAAACATCACCTGGACTCCGCCCGAGGGCGGCGGCGGGCCCAACTATCCGGACATGTGAGAAAAGGGATCGTCCTGCGCAATTTCGCCTGTTTTGTTTGCGAGCAGCGGCTAGAGTCTTAGGCCAGCAGCGTCACGAGCCGTCGCAGCGCGCGCGTGGCCGAGGAGGATGCAGAAAGTGCAAAGCAGGCCGAATTTTATCGTGGCGCTTTTCGCGACGGCTCTTCTTGCTGCGGGATCCGCCGCACGGGCAGCGACACCGCAGGCGTCTGAACCCCAGTCGGAGGCGCAACGCAGCCAAACTGGCAACTATCTCGCCGCTCTCATCGCAAGCGCCGACCGCGACACGGCGTCGGCCGAGGGCTATTTTCGGGATGCGTTGAAAGTCGATCCCCGAAATCCGGATTTGATTGAACGCGCATTTGCAGCCGCGCTCGCCAACGGCGACGAGCCGACGGCAAACACCCTCGGCGAGCGACTTGTCGCTCGGGATCCGAGCAACGTTCTCGCCCGACTGGCCACGGCCGTCCATGCGATTGGACAAGGACAGTACGGGGTCGCCCGCAACCTGCTGATCTCGGGCGACGCGCGTCTAAGGGACGTGACAAGCTCTCTACTTGTCGCCTGGTGCTACGCCGGCCAAGGCGATCTGCGGCACGCGCTCGACTCGCTCGACAGGATCCACGATTCCTCGGTCCAGGCGTTCCGCGACTATCACGCCGGACTGATCGCCGATCTGCTTGGCAATGCGTCCGAGGCGCGCCGCCGTCTCAAGGGGGCGTATGAGGGCGACAAGACCACGCTCCGTTTCGCTGACGCATACGCACGCTTTCTCGCCTCGCACGGCGAAGCGGACGCAGCGCAAAAAATCTACGACGACTATTCCAGCGTCGTTCACAATCACCCCATTGTGGAGGAGGAGCTCGCCACCCTGAAGGCCGGACATACTCCAGAATCGCTCATACACAATGCAAGAGAGGGCGCGGCGGAGGTGCTCTATGGACTTGGCGGAGCCGGCAGCCGGCAAGGGGACGAACTGCCTGCGGTCATTTACCTCCGCCTGTCGCTCTATCTGCGCCCTGGAAACGATTTGGCGACCGTTACGTTGGCGAACCTTTTGGAGCAGATGAAGCAGGGGGAGCAGGCGATCTCGCTCTATGACTCGGTGCCCGCGACATCCCCGCTTAAAGAGGATGCCGAGATTCAGGTCGCCGTCGTGCTCGACGGCATGGGGAAAACCGAAGACGCGATCAAACGCCTTCACGCCCTCGTCCAAAAACGGCCGCACGACCAGGAGGCGCTGAGCGCGTTGGCGGGGCTGCAGCGCTCCGCTAAGCAGTACGCGGAAGCGGCTGCGACCTACGACAAGGCGATCGCCGCTGTCGGAATTCCGCAAAGAGACAACTGGACGCTGTTCTATTTCCGCGGAATTTGTCATGAGCGGGACAAGCAGTGGCCAGAAGCCGAGGCCGACTTCAAGCAAGCGCTGGCGCTGTACCCCGATCAGCCTCTCGTCCTGAATTACCTGGGTTACTCCTGGGTTGATAAAGGGCTCAATCTAAACGAGGCATTCAAAATGCTTCACCAAGCCGTCGAAATGAGACCCGATGACGGCTATATCGTCGACAGCCTTGGCTGGGCCCATTTTAAGCTTGGACAGTATGCCGAAGCGACAAAGACGCTAGAGCGCGCAGTCAATTTGAAGCCGTCCGATCCGGTGCTGAACGATCATCTTGGCGACGCCTATTGGCGCATGAACCGCCGCACCGAGGCGCGCTTCCAGTGGAATCATGCGCGCGACATGGCACCTGAGCCGGAAGACCTGCCGGCAATCTTGCAGAAGATCGAGCGCGGGTTGCCGGATCTCTCCGCGGCGCCGAAGGGGTCGGATGAGTCGGCGCGGAAGGAGAGCGGCGGCTAGTTCATGCTCGAACATTGATGCGGTGGTGGCGCGCGCCGGTCAAGGTGAACCTGACGCTGCGCGTGCTCGGTCGGCGACCGGACGGCCGGCACCTGATCAAAAGCATTGTCGCGTTCGGCGGGCCATGCGACTGGCTCGGCTTCGAGCCAGGGCGCGCGCTTCAACTTGAAGTGGAAGGGCCCACCGCGACTCAGTCCGGTCCGACGGAGAAAAATCTCGTTCTGAAGGCGGCGCGAGTGCTTTCGGCTGAATCCCCGAATTTGAGACTGGGACGCTTTCGACTGGTCAAGCGGCTGCCTGCTGCCGCCGGCGTTGGGGGCGGGTCCGCCGACGCAGCCGCAGCTCTGAGAGCGCTCGCTTACGCCAACGGATTGCAGCTGAACGATCCTCGCGTGCGCGCAGCCGCGCTCGCCGCCGGCGCCGACGTCCCAGTCTGTCTTTTCGCCAGAGCCCGAGTGGTCCAAGGAATTGGAGAACAGCTGGGGCCGCCGCTCTGCTTGCCCGCCATCTTCGCGGTTCTCGTCAATCCCGGCGTGGCGATTCCGACGAGAAACGTTTTCGAGGCGCTCAAGCTTGGTCCAGGCTCCTCTTGGGAGCCGGACCGTTTGGGTGACACGCCCGCGATAGAGCAATCCCCCATGCTGAGGACGCTTGCCGAATGCGGGAACGATCTCGAAACCGCGGCCGTTGAACTAGCTCCGATCGTGCAGGGAGTTCTGGATCGTCTCAAGCGCCTGCCTTGTGCCGAGTTTCCCCGTATGTCAGGCTCAGGCGCAACGTGCTTTGCAGCTTTCGCTGATTGGGGACAGGCGGAACACGCGAGAGAAATACTTGCTGGCGAACATCCTGATTGGTGGGTCGAAGCTACGCGCCTTCGCTGACCTCGGCTTGGTCCTCTCAGTCAGCGCCCTACTTTACAAGGAGTCCCTTTGAGCAGAGTCGTTTTCCTCGGCCTTGGCGCGGCGGGTATCCGATGGCCGGCCATTTGGCGCGCGCTGGACATGACGTGGTGGTCTACGACCGCACGCCCCCGGTCGCGAAAAATGGGTCGCGAAATTCATCGGAACACGCGCCGGCAGTCCGGGGCAGGCGAAAGGCAGAGACTTTGTCTTCGCTTGCGTCGGCGCGGGTGGAATCGATCCGACGTTGGCAGTTGGGCCCATGTCCAGTAAAGACCAGATCAAGCCTCCCTCCGGCAGGCATTCTCCCCGGAGGCCACCTCAAGGATCACGATGACAGACGACGAGGCGAAATCCATCAGCGAAGAACCGCCCCCGGGATCCGTTTGCGTCGCGTATGATTTTTCGGACGTCCGCGGCATCCAGGTCATCGGCGCCAACGCCGCGGCTCAAGCCGCAGATCCCGCGCGCAAGGAGGCTTTGCGGCTGGAACTGGAGGCGCGCGCCAATCGGCTGATTCAGGCGGTCGACGAGGCGATCATCCTGGCCAACGATGGGCTGATTCGATGGCTGGGCGATCCGGTCGCGAGAATTGCGCGCGGGCAAGACGTCCTGACGCCTCAGGGGGTTATTCTGGCCGACGCAGAGCTTCCGGAAGCGGCCAAAGAGGCGGTGGCCACCCGCATTGACCTCTGGCTTAAAGCGACAACTCGTCGGCTTCTCGGGCCCTTGTTCAGTTTGCGGGAGCTGCAGGAAGAATCCGCGCCTGTCCGAGGCCTCGCGCAGAAAGTCGCGGAAGCGCTCGGCGTGCTGGATCGCAGCCGTGTGCGCGGTGAAGTCCAGGCGTTGGATCAAACATCGCGAGCGCCGTTGAGAAAGCACGGCGTCAGGTTCGGGGCGTACTACGTTTATGTGCCGACCCTGCTGAAGCCGGCTTCGAGGGCGTTGGCGCTTCAATTGTGGAGCTTGCATGCGCCCCAAACCCTTGCGGAATCGCCAGCGGAAAAGCTGACGCCGCACACGGCCTCGGGCAGGACGTCGCTGCCGTTCGATCCGCTCATTCCTGGCGACTGCTACCGCGTCTCCGGATTTCGCCCTTGCGGAGAACGGGTCGTCCGAGTGGACATCGTTGAGCGTCTGGCGGACCTCATTCGGGGTGCGTTGACATCCCCGTTCTCTGCCGAAGCGAAAGCGAAGAAAGACCGCGCGAGCGGGTTCGCCATCAGCAGCCAGATGACGTCTCTTGTCGGCTGCTCGGGGAAGACGTTCGAGTCCGTCCTCCGTTCGCTCGGATACGAGAGCTTCGAGGCGAAACTCTTCGAAATCGATCCGCCCGGCTCCGCGCCATCAGGCCCACAATACATAGAACCTAGCGAAAATACCGTCGCGCTGGAGGCGATCGTTGCGGAGGCGGCGGAAATTTCACCGCATCTTGAGCCGGAGCAACAGCAAGTTCAACCCGAGCGGATCTCTGTTTCATCCGCCGACCCCTGTATTGATCCGGCGACACCTCCGCCGAACGACGAGGCAGCGCCAACAACAACGCCGCCGCGAAGTGAAGCCTCCGAGGACGAACCAGCCGAAACCGACACGGTTCTCTTATGGCGCCCCATCCCCAGGCCACCGCGGCAGTTCAAATTGAGCCGGCATCGCCGCGAGGGGGCGGATGATTGTCATAAAGGCCGGAAACCGCCTTCGGGGGACCAAAGCGACGGCGGCGGAGAAACACATGCCAGGTCGCCTGAAAATCCAGACGGCTCCGGCATAGGGGACGCGGGGCCGCCCGGAAGGAGAAAGCTGCGCGCAAGATGGTCGAGGCGGGCCGCACGCTCGACGGAGAAGCCTGCTAAGGTCCGTGAGAATCGCGGCCTTTCACCCGAGGCGACCGTCCAGTTCGATCCAACGTCCCCATTTGCGAAACTGTTGGAGCTGCGAGCCGCTCTCGAACGCGAACAAAAAACCCAGAAGTAAGCTTCATCCTTGTCCTAAAAGAACAAGGCGACCTAGAGGTGGTCGATGACCTACGTAGTTATTGATAATTGCATAAAATGCAAGTACATGGATTGTGTCGAAGTCTGTCCAGTTGATTGTTTCTACGAGGGCGAAAATATGCTTGTCATTCATCCTGACGAGTGTATTGACTGCGGCGTGTGCGAACCCGAGTGTCCCGCAGAGGCGATCAAGCCAGATACTGAACCAGATTTGGCCTCTTGGCTAAAGCTGAACGCAGAATACTCTAAAATATGGCCAAACATTACCAGCAAACATGAGCCGCCCGCCGACGCAAAGGAGTTCGACGGCCGCGCCAATAAATTTGCGGAATTTTTTTCTCCCGCGCCTGGCCAAGGGGATTGACATCGTGAGATCAGCAAGCACTTGCGGAACGCGAACCGCACCCCATCTTTCTTCCGCCCCTTTGATTTTTCGGTCATTTTGTGATAAACAGCGAGTTAACAAAAGGTTCCCCGACGGAAAGCGGCCCGTGATCGGCTGCGCTCCTGATCTGCTATAAAATCAGGACCGGCGCGTGCTATCAATGTCGCGCGCGTAGTCGGTGCCGCGTGGAGAGTGTCGATGGCGACGCGTAAAACAACGACAAAGAAGTCGACGAAATCCGATGTAAGAAGCTCTAAGGGAACACGCGCTTCCAAGACCTCTCGACGACGATCGGCGGCCAAGTCTTCTACTCCTTCGAAGAAAAAACGTGGGGCGGCCAGCAAGTCTCCGAAGAAAAATGCTGCGAAGCGCACACAGAAAGCGGCGTCATTGAGTTCCGCTGGAAGCCCGTCATCTAAGTCGAAGATTGCCAAAGTCACAAGCATCGAAAATGGGACTAAATTAAAACCGGATACGAAACAAATTCCGGCCCCGAGAAACGGCAAAACTCATAGCGAAGCCTTTGTAGCTCAGAGCATCGTGGGTTTGTCGAAACCGCAATCGAACGAAATGGAAGCTAAATTGACAGTCGAAGAAGCGCCACATGAGCGGAACGCAACTGAGGAAGGCGCATCGTTCGTGGTAGCGAAACCGCGAGCGACTAGCCCTCAGCCGGTCACGGCCGGGGTCGCGAATACTGCTCGCGCAAATGAGAACGTGAAGGATCAAAGGGCGATGGCGCGCGATGTGACAGCGTCTGCCGTGAAATCCCCGAAGCCTCTGGGGCAACGTCAGGGCTTCAAGCTCAACGAGTATGTGGTCTATCCGGCTCACGGGGTAGGCCAGATCGTTGCGATCGAAGATCAGGAGGTGGCGGGCTTTCGACTTGAGCTCTTCGTCATCAACTTTTCGAAGGATAAGATGACGTTACGGGTGCCGACTGCAAAGGTAACCGGAGTCGGCTTGAGGAAGATTTCCGATCTGGATACGGCAAAGCGGTCGCTGGAAATCTTGACTGGCCGTGCCCGTGTTAAGCGCACGATGTGGTCGCGCCGGGCGCAGGAATACGAGACGAAAATCAACTCGGGCGACATTCGCGCAATCGCGGAGGTTGTGCGCGATCTTTACCGGTCTGAGGCCCAGCCTGAACAGTCGTACTCGGAGCGACAGCTCTATGAAGCCGCCTTGGATCGAATGGTCCGCGAAATCGCCGCCATACAGAGATCCGCCGAGATCGACGCGCTTAAGATCGTGGAGACCCAGCTTCAGAAGGGCCACACCCGAAACAAGGTCCCCGCCGAGCATTCGGGGTCGAGTGAGGGCGAGATCGAAGAGGCCGCTTAGTCTAGCCTTCCGCGCGATGAAGCTATTGACGCTTTTTCGCGATGCGACTATGAGCACGCGAGCGGGTTGGGGTCGAAAGAGCGCCTTAGCTTTGCGCCCTGCCTGTGCGCTGGAACCCTTAAATTGAGAACAATTTGTGGCCGGAAGGCAGGGCGCAGGGTCGGTCTTTTTCATGAGCTTAGTAAGGATTTTTTCGTCAAGGGCGGCGTGACAGGAGACAGAAATGTTGGCGGTGATTAGAAGCGGAGGCAAGCAATATTCCGTGGCTGCCGACAACCAGATCACGGTAATGTCCCTTGCGGGAGAGCCGGGGTCCGAGGTCGTTTTCGACGAGGTTCTTGCCGTTTTTGGCGGCGAAACGAGTCGAATTGGCGCGCCGCACGTCGATGGAGCAAGCGTCCGCGGCGAGATCGTCGAACAGACCCGTGGCCCGAAAGTCGTTGCATTCAAAAAGCGGCGCCGTAAGAACTCCAAGCGCGAGCGAGGACATCGTCAGGACCTGACGGTCGTCCGCATTAAGAGCATCGAGCTTGCAGCATAGGGCAAAGGATTTCGGAGCATTCAGTTATGGCGCACAAAAAGGCCGGCGGTTCCTCGCGCAACGGCCGCGACTCAGAGGGCAAGCGCCTGGGAGTCAAAAAATTTGGCGGTGAGCGCGTTCTCGCGGGAAATATTCTTGTCCGTCAACGCGGCACCAAGTTCCACGCCGGCGGAAATGTCGGCATGGGAACGGACCACACGTTGTTTGCCACCGCAGCGGGCGAGGTTCTGTTCGAATTGAAAGGCGACGGTCGACGATATGTCACCGTACGCGCCCAACGCGCCGAATAGGGCGGGGTTGAACGACGAGAGCCCCGCTCCGGCAAACCGGCCCTTGGCGGATGTTCTCAAGACGAATCTAGATTCAGAGACACGAACGCCTTTCGTCCGGCAAACCAAGCCTACGACCGTTGCTTTAATGCTCGTCGTCGCTTGCGGCCTGGTTATCAGCAGGCCGAAATGACCGGAGCTTCTATGTTCCCCGATCTGTCCCGGGATGACGTGTTCCGCCTGGAAACGGCGCGGCTCTGGCTGCGATGGCCGCGATTGATCGACGCGCCGGCGATCGAGCGGTTCTGTAGCCTATGGGAGGTCGCCCGCTACACCGCGCGTGTCCCTCATCCCTACCCGGCCGGATCCGCCGAGCGTTTCATCTACGCCGCTCGCGAAGGGAACGCCATGGGGCGTGAGTTGACCCTCGTGGTCACCCCCAAAAAGGGAAAGCGCGACGTCATTGGCTCGATCAGTCTCGAGTCGCGCGGGGGTGAGCGGCTGACGCTGGGCTTCGCGCTCGCCCCCGAGGCGTGGGGCAAAGGGCTGGCGACAGAGGCCGCTTGCGCGATGGTCAACGCCGGCTTCGCCCTAACAAAAGCCATTGAGGTGCTGGCGAGCGCTAGAGCCGAGGATGCAGCTTCATGCGCCGTTTTGAGGAGGTGCGGCTTCGAGATCGTCGCGAGCGGGCTCAAGGGGGCGCCGGCTCGCGGCGGCCTGCTCGAGCACCACACCTTTCGCATCGGCCGCCAGTCCTGGTTAGACGCCTGTACGGCGGAGGGTTGGTCTGCGCCCGGCCTCTCGTTGTCTGCCTCCGTCCTGCGAACATGAAATTCCTCGATCAGGCGCGCGTGTACGTCCGGTCCGGAAACGGCGGGGCCGGCTGCGTCTCCTTTCGGCGCGAAAAATTCATCGAGTTCGGTGGTCCTGACGGAGGCGACGGCGGACGCGGCGGAGATGTCGTCGTCGAATGCGCGGCCGGCCTCAACACTCTAATCGACTTCCGCTACCAGCAGCATTTCAAGGCCAAGACCGGTACGCACGGCATGGGCAGGAACCGCGCCGGCGGACGCGGCTCGGACGCAATCCTGAAAGTGCCGGTCGGCACGCAGGTCTTCGACGAGGAGACGGGCGCGATGCTCGCCGACTTGACGCATGTCGGCGAGAGGGTCGTCGTGGCGGAGGGCGGCAATGGAGGTTTCGGCAATGCGCATTTCGCGACGTCCACAAACCGCGCTCCTCGGCGGGCGAATCCGGGCCAGCCCGGGATTGAACGCACGCTGATACTTCGGCTGAAGCTGATCGCCGATGCGGGGCTCGTCGGGCTCCCAAACGCCGGTAAATCGACCTTTCTCGCAACGGTCTCGGCGGCGAAGCCGAAGATCGCCGACTACCCTTTCACCACGCTCCATCCGGGCCTCGGCGTTGTCAGGATCGATGACAGAGAGTTTGTGCTGGCGGACATTCCTGGGCTTATCGAAGGCGCCCATGAGGGACACGGGCTCGGCGACAGATTTCTCGGCCATGTCGAGCGGTGCAGCGCCCTCATCCATCTCGTCGATGCGACAAGTGCGAACGCCGGGACGGACTACCGCACGATCCGGAGGGAGCTCGCGGCCTACGACGCCC
>Ga0209040_10000806_pt1 | contig 24363 bp, 19 predicted proteins | sample BogFormECP12_OM3_FD_188240 | JGI IMG/M metagenome (GOLD analysis project Ga0209040, IMG submission 188240) | Bog forest soil microbial communities from Calvert Island, British Columbia, Canada - ECP12_OM3 (SPAdes) (version 2) | ecosystem: Environmental > Aquatic > Freshwater > Wetlands > Bog ... | reverse complement strand
CGACGTCGCCACGACCGTCGGCCTGGCCGCCGATCTCACGCCTGGACCGAGAAGTTGACTCCCATGGCCGTCGGGGAGCGCAAGCAAATCTTTGCGCGCCGGCTCGATCTGCCGGGCCGTGGGCAGACGATGGCGCCCAACCTGATCGTCACCGGCGGTGATCGCGACAGTGTTTGTGGCACCGTTGTTTTCGGGCGCTATTACCTCGGCGGTGGCGGCGCGGTGCATGGTGGGGCAATACCGCTGCTCTTCGACGAGGTGCTTGGGAGGCTGTCGAATTCAGGTGGTCGGCCGCCGTCGCGGACCGCGTATCTAAATACGGACTTTCGCTCCATTACTCCGGTAGGGGTTGAACTCGATGTGCGCGGCTGGTTCGTCAGCGAGCATGGACGCAAACGTGTGCTGCGCGCCGAAATCCGGCATGGCGACACCTTGTGCGCCGAGGCGGAAGGGCTGTTCGTCATCCTGCGGCCTGATCAACCGTAGCCGTACGGCGCTCACTTCGCGACGAATCCTTCGATGGCCGAGGAAGTTTCGTCCGGCCGGTCGATCATCACATATGTCGAGCTGTCGGCGATCGGGTGCAGAACGGCATCGGGAAATGCGTCTGCGAGGCGCTGCGCGTGCGCCATTGGGAACATCTTGTCGTCCGTGCCCCAGGCCAACAGGACAGGCTTTGACCATTCAGCGAGGGCGCCCGCGGCTCCGAGCGTATAGCGGGAGTTGAGGTCGGCGCTGAAGCGCACCGCTTCGCGCCGCACCGCCGCCGATGACCTGAATCCGCCGAAGATCGTCGGGAGGCGTTCGGCGGGAATGCCGTTGCCCGTCACCGACGACGCGAAGAATTTCAGGCCCGGACCGCTAGCCAGGGCGCCCAGAACCAACCTGCCCCCCATCGCGCTCGCACTGCACAGCTTGACGATCGGCGCGAACGACTTCGGAGGAAAATGCTCGAAACTGTCGCAGTTGGTGAACACCAGCCGGGACACCCGGTCGAAGTTCAGGGTGGAGTCGCCCAGCGCGGAGAGAACTATTCCCCCGCCAGTGTCGTTGGATACCAGGGTGACGTCCTTGAGATCCAGCGCGTCGAGCAGTCCGGCGATGCGGCGGCCGGCCGCCCGCACACCGAGGTCCACGTCTCCGACCGGCGCTTCCTGTGCGCCGAACGGCCACGTCGGCGCGATGCAGCGGTAATCGACCGCAAGCCGGTCGACGACATCGTCCCACAAGGCACCCGTCACGTAGGCGCCGTGTACGAACACCACCGGAGGCCCAGAGCCGATGTCGGTGTATCGGATTGCGGCCCCGTCCAATTCGACCGATTCGATTGCGGTCATGCGATGCTGACGCTCTTGATTCGCAGAAACTCCTCGAACCCTTGTCGGCCGCCTTCCTTGCCCATCCCGGACAGACCCAGGCCCCCGAACGGGCGCGTCACCCCGAGGTTGAGCGCGCCGTTGATCAGAACCTCACCGGTCTTGAGTTCCTCGGCCACTCGATGCGCCCGGCGCAAGTCCTTGGTGTGGATGTATCCCGAGAGGCCATACGGGGTGCTGTTTGCGATCCGGATGGCATCGTCGTCGGTGTCGAAGGGGATCACCGACAGGACCGGGCCGAACACCTCCTTCTGCGCCAGCTCCGAATGCGGATCGACGTCGGCGAACACCGTCGGCTCAAGGAAGTACCCGCCGGACAGCTCGCCTTGGATCCGCGCTCCCCCAGTGACTAATCGTGCGCCGTCAGTCTTGGCGCGTTCTATCATCTCGGTGATCCGTTGCAGCGCTTCCTTATTCACCACTGGTCCGGCGACCGTGTCGGCGCCGAACGGGTCGCCGACCTTGATGAAGCCGGCGATCGCGGTCACCCGGGTGATCACCTCGTCGTAGATCGGGCGGGCGACGAGCATCCGGGTGGGAAACGCGCACCCCTGCCCACTGAGCACGCCCACCGACATCATGGTGCCGATCGCGCAGGCCGTGTCGAGGTCCGCATCCTCGAACAGGATGTTGGCAGACTTGCCACCGAGTTCCATCACTGCGGGCTTCATCAAATCGGCACAGGAGCGAAGGATCTTGCGGGCGGTGTCCGGGCCGCCGGTGAAGCTGACCTTCTCGACCAGGGGGTGCGCCACCAGCGCCGCCCCGGCGGGCCCGTCTCCGGGGAGGATGTTGACCACACCGTCGGGAATGCCCGCGCGAGCCACCAGGTCCGCGAACAGGCCCGCAGTGAACGGCGTCAGCTCAGACGGTTTGACGACCACGGTGTTGCCCGCGGCAAGCGCGGCGGGAATCTTCATGGCGAGCGAGATCAGCGGGCCGTTCCAGGTGATGATGATCCCGATGACCCCGTACGGCTGGGCCAGGGTGTAGCTGAATTCGCCGTCCACGCCCAGGGTTCCGGTGACGTCGCTGCTGATCTTGTCGGCCCAGCCGGCGTAGTAACGGGTCCATTCGGCGGCCGTGGCCACCATCCGCACGGTGACCGACAGTGGGGTGCCGTTGTCGAACGCGGCCAACCGCGCAAAGTCGTCGGCGTGCTCCTCGATGAGATCGCCGAGGCGCAGCAGCATCCGGCGCCGCTCGGCGGGCTTGGTGCGACGCCAGTCCGCGAACGCGTCATTAGCGACCTGAACCGCGCGCTCGACCTCGGCGGGACCGGCGAGCGGGATCTGGGCGTCGACCTGACCGGTGACTGGGTCGACATGCGCGAATACGCCGCCCGAGGCGGTGGGCAGTCGGCCCGCGCCGATCCGGAGTTCGACCTGTGGGCGTTGCAACTGTGTAGAACTGGTCATGGCGACTTCTACCCTCTGCGGATGGTGTATGTGGTGGCTATCAAACCGAAAACCCGGCGTCGAGCGGCCAGGCGGTTCCGGTAATGAAGTGGGCCTCGTCGGAGACCAGGAACGCCACCGCCCCCGCGATGTCCTCGGGTTGCAGCATCGGGATCGGCAGCGCGTTCTGCATGGTGGACAGACCCGCATCGTTGGCGGCGACCAACGCCGCCATAGTCTCGTTCATCACCATACCCGTCGCAACCCCGGTCGGATGAATCGTGTTTACCCGAATCGAGTGCGGGGCAAGAAAATTGGCCCAGCCCTGCATCAGCCCGACGAGCCCGCGCTTGGTCGCGGTGTAGGCCTGCATGCCCGGGACATCGGAACCGAGGCCCTTGAGCCCGGCGCTGGAGCTGGTGATCACGATGGATCCGCCCCGACGGCCCGCGACCATCGTCGGGATCGCCGCCTCGACGGTGTTCCATGTCCCGATGAGATTGACGTCGACGATGTCACGGAACACCTGACGCGCGTCACCGCCCTTGCCGAGCCGGACGATACCGGCGTTGGCGATGACGATGTCGAGACGACCGAACTCGTCCACCCCTTCGGCGACGACACTCTCGAGAGCATCGGCATCGCGAATATCGGCCTGCCGGGCGATGATTCGGCGACCGCGGTCCTCGACGAGCTTCACGGTCTCCGCGAGGTCGTCGAGCGTACCGTTCGGATAGTCCATCGAATCGATATCTGCGCAGATGTCCACCGCCAGAATGTCAGCGCCGTCGTCGGCCAGCCGCACCGCCTCGGCCCGACCCTGGCCGCGTGCCGCACCGGTGATGAAGGCGACCTTACCTTCAAGGGATCCCATTTGATCTCCAACATAGTCAACTTGGATAACTATGTTGGACAGTATGCCCCGTGACATGACTGGTCAAGCGTGCGGTCGAAACCAGGACGACTCAGTTCATGATGTCGAGCACCTTGGTCTTCTCGTAACCCTTCAGCAGCGCGGCAGCGGCAGCTTCCATATGCACACGCCAATGCTCTTCGGCGCCAGCGCCATTGCGCGCGGTGACCAGTTCGACGAGATGGCCGTAGGACTTCAGCAGCCTCGTGTACTCCGGTTTCGGCACCTTTTGCGCACGGCCGATCGCGGTGGAAGTGTGGCGCACGGAGATCTCGTACAGCATCCCCGCGATGATTCCCAGCGTCGCGTTGCCCGACAGTTCCACCATTCTGCGATGCAAGTTGGCCGTCGCCGTGGCCAGCTCGCCCGTCTCCCAGGCCTGCGGAATCTCCTCGACCAGGCGCGCGAGTTCGACATGCGCGTCCTCGGTGCCGCTTTCCGCAAGCAGGCGGGCGGCGGGCGGCTCGAAGGCCATCCGGGCCGTCATCACGTCCGCCAATGTCGCACCGGACAGTTCGAGCAACAGCGCCGCGGGACGGGCCACGATCTCCGCGCCCGGCACGCACACGCGGGCGCCGGTCCTGGATCCACGACGGACCTCGACGAGTCGCTCAGATTCCAGCACGCGGACGGCTTCCCGCAAAGTCGGCCGACTTACCTTGAAGTGCGCCATCAACTCCGTCTCGTGGGCGAGGAAATCCCCGTCCGTGAGTCGGCCGTCGACGATCATCCGGCGTAACGTTCCCGCCACCAGCTCTGCGGTCTTGGGGGCCCGCACCGCGCCGGGCCCGGCGTGCGGGGTGAGCATCGGCGCGAGCGACTGCGGACGGGTCACCGTGACCTCCTGTTGTTACGACCTACTTATACAACTCAGTAAACCATCTGAAGTGTCATCAGCTCGCCGTCACGCGAGGTCGGCCGCGAACCGGATGGCCGCGGCGTCGTACTCCGACCGCCGACGGCGCCCGACGAGAAAACTGGGCGGCGACACAAACGCGGTCTCGGGCAAGCGAGCTCGGCTCTTCGCCATATCGCGGGCCTGTGCGGTGTCGCCGCAGATGGCGATCGCCCAGAGCATCTCGTCGCTCACATGGTCGGCGATGGCGTCCGGTTGGCCGGCGCGGAAGACATCCCTGATCGCGGCGACCTCGTCCTGCCAACCGTGCAGTTCTACCAGGGAGTCGTAGGTACGCACGGTCAGGTAGAAGGCGATCTGCAGTCGCGCCTCACGAACGGCGCGTTGCGGATCGACGTCGTCGATCGCAGTGATCAGCCAGCCCCAGCGTCGGAGTTGGGTTGCGTCGCGGCCACCTGCCTTCGCACCACGGGTCAACTGCGGGTCCACCACCTCATTCCACCATCGGTCGGTGAAGATGCCATGCGCGAGAACGCCGTCGGCATTGCGGCCTGCGACGCGCAGCATGATCTTGTTGAAGGCGCCGACCAAGATGGGTACGTCTAGCCGGCCCAGCACGGGGGCGCGGATGTCGGCGTCGATGGTGTAGAACTCGCCTTGGTAGTGGACCTTCTCGCCGTTCTCGGCCCGCAGGTAAGCCCTGATCACGTCGATCAACTCCGCCATCCGCGGCGCCGGATGCGAAGCGTCGATGCCGAACCAGTCCCGGTTCATCCGGGATGTGCCCGCTCCCAGACCGAGAAACACGCGCCCGGGGGCGTATTTGTTCAGGTGCCGCACCGATGACGCGTGTACGAACGGCGACCGGGCGAAGGCGTAGGCAATGCCGGGGCCGACCATGGCGTCCGACGTGCGCAACGCCATCTCGGTGGCGGTCACATAGGCGTTCACGTCGCTGAACTCACCCGCGCAGAACGCGCTGGCGCCGGCAGCCTCTGCTTCGGCCGCACGCTCCTGCCCTGGCCATGGAAGTCCCCAGTTCACGCGCTCTACCTCACAATCACCTTCGTCACGGCAGCCGTCAAAGACCGATGTCTGCACCCTCGCACGGGCCAGGAGTGAAGGTAGCGGGCAGCGTCACCCAACCGTTGACGACCGCGATGGACCGGTACTTCTCGGCGCCCTCGCCGATGACGAAGTCGGGCAGCCTGCGCAGCACCTCCTCGAGCATCACCGCGAACTCAACGCGGGCGAAGTTGGAACCCAGGCACCGGTGGATGCCGATGCCGAAAGTCTGATGGCGGTTCGGGAATCGGTCGAGCTGCACTTCGTCGGGATTCTCGAAGGCCTCCTCGTCAAAATTGGCCGACGACCACGACAGTGAGACGCGCTCGCCCGCCGCGATGTGCTGACCACCGACGACGCAGTCCTTGGCGGCGGTACGTCCCAGGACCTGTATCGGCGCGAAATAACGCAAGAACTCATCGGTCGCGCGGGGCATCAACTCGGGTTCCGTTCGTAGTCGCTCCCGCGCTTCGGGGTTGCGGGACAACCACTCCAGCACACTGCTCAGCAGCGAGCCGGTGGTGTCGACGCCGCCGAAGATGACCAGCGTGATGATCTGGGAGATCCGCTCGTCACTGATCGGTTCCCCGCCGATTCGGGCCTGCACCAGCGTGGAGATCAGATCGTCCGCCGGGCTCTCCCGACGAGCCGCGACCGTTTCGAAGACCTCCCCCAACAGAGCCCCCAGGCCCAAGATCGCTTCCTCGTGCGCAGGCGTGCCAGGAGGGTTGTGGACCGCCGAGTGCGTGGCGTCGGAGAACTTGCGCCAGCCGTTTTTCGGTAGTCCGAGCAGCTCCATGGTGAAGATCGAGGGCACCGGGTTTCCAAGATCAGCAACCAGATCGCAGCTGCCGGATTCGATGAATTGGTCGACGCAGAACGTTGCGACCTTGCGCAGGTATGGTTCCCAGCGCGTTGCGGCGGCGGGCGAGAACGCAGGGTTGAGCAGTTTCCGGTAGTCGTTGAATTCCGGGGGGTCCATCTCGATGGGGACCTGGCGCAGTGCCCCGGTGGGGATGGTGGCGCCGTTGTGCGAGCCATCGGGTGTCTGATACCAGGAGGAGAAGGTCGCATCGTCGCGGGCCGCCGCCGCGACGTCGGCATACCGGCTCAGTTGCCAGAATCCGCCGTGCGCCTCAGTGTGAGCCACCGGGCACCGCGCGCGGTTCTCGGCGTTGATCTCCCGCCAGTGTTCCGCGTAGTTCTCCGAGTGGTGGTCGAAATCGATACTGACTCTTGTCATTTCGGCCATAACGCGCTCCTCGCCGGCTCCGGGAGGGTGCGGATGGCCCTCGCAATCGGTGCTCTCCATGGATACTTCCGCATATATTACTTGGTTAGCGATGTAACCTGGGACACACCGTACCGTACCGGTCAAGACCGACAGCGCCGAGGGGCGCCGTCGAATAAGGAGCAACATGCAGATCCGCGCTGCGGGGAGTACCGAATGTCGATGAAGATTCGCATCCGCCAGACAACAGGCGGCGGTGTGCGCCGCGCCGCGGAAGGCAGCCGACCGATCGGCGCTGAGGCTGACGCGTGCGCCGCGTGCGACGACACCACGATCACCGGTGTGCGGCCGAGCTGGTATCCATGGACTGACAACGGCTTCCCGTGCTTGCAAGCCCACAGGCTGGTCGCGAACTACGGCTTGCTCGATGCCCTTGCGCGGGAATATGCCAACAACCCGCAGCTAACCAACACCGGTGAGATGCGCCCGTTCGGTGCACAGATGCAGGACTTCTTCTTGGTGTGGCTGCAGAGCCGCCTGTCGAACATCGTCGCCGGAATCGAAAGTGCGCCCGCTCCTTACGAACTGGATGTCACCACGGCGGAAGGGCTGGGTACCGCGCAGTGGCTGGCCCACCTGATGGGGTATTACGCCTCGGTTTGGCTGCGCGCTCAATGGATCGAATTCGATGGACCGCGAGGCGCCAATTTCAGCGTTCTGCGCGATCGTGTCTTCTCGACGATCTACCGCCACGAACTGGACCCCGCTCGTGAGATTGCGCTGCACGGTAGTGACGCAAGCGCGATCGAATTCAGCCGGGACCTGTTGCGCAAGAACCGACCCCGACGGGTACCCGGTCACCCAGTCGCCCGGCTGCTGCGGATTCCCAAAGTCACCGCGAAGCTGTACCGCGAGCCCGGCGAGGTAGGCATCTTCGCGTTCAACGCGGGCTTTCTCCATCACATCCTGCCGCCCAGCCTCAATTCGCCAGTGGACGCCACACCCTTCGCCGAGCCCTACTACACCGGGGACACCCACCAACTGTTCGATGCCCACTTCGCGCTTCCCGAGCAGCCATTCCTCACTCAGGCCCGCGAGACCTTAGCGGTTGCGGACTCGGCTGGCGGCGCGGTCGCCGCCCGGCTGCAGGAGGCGATCGACGGTCGTCCCGGCGAGCATGCCCTACTGTGGCGCCAGCAGAACTGGGATACGGTCGCCGCCGGCCTTTACCGGGTCGGCATTCCGGGCGGGACCGTATACCGGGGCTTCGATCAATCCCAGTACGATCGGCTGCTCGCGTGGACGTCGTACTCGGTTATGCACAACGTCGCCAGCGGCTACAACGCGTTATCCGCTTATGCCACCGGTAACGCCCAACTTGCCCGCCAGCAGATCACGGCACGCACGCTGTGGTGGGGCTTCATCTACAGCTACCTTCTGGGCGCCATCGATCGGCGTCACGACGGTGTCGGACTGAGTGCCTCGCTTCCGCGGTTCACCACCGTCGACCACACGACGTGCCAATGAACCAGGTGCAGCGCGACGACTGGCGCTCACGATTGAGTGAACTGTTCCTCGATTACGGCAGGCGCCAGGCCGAGGCCAAAGCACAGGCCAGCGCGGGCGGCGTCAAGATCGACCGAATCGATACCGCTCGTGCCTGGCACGCCGAACTCGTCGACAACGGCCTGGCCGCACCCGGTTGGCCGAAATCGGTAGGTGGACTGGAACTGTCGGTAGCGGATCAGCTGGACTATTACCGGATGACGACCGCGGCCCGGGTGCCGTCGCATCCCTGCCCGTTGTCGTTCATCGTCGCGCCGACGCTGATCAAACATGGAACTCCGGAGCAACGCGAACGGTTCCTACGACCGCTGCTTCGCGCCGACGAGTTCTGGTGTCAGGGCTTCTCGGAACCGGGGGCCGGCAGCGACCTCGCGTCACTGTCGACCCGCGCGGTGCGTGCGGACAGCGAGGACGGCCCGGTGTACCGGGTCACCGGGCAGAAGGTCTGGACCACCATGGCCGACCGCGCCGATTGGATGTTTGCGCTGGTGCGGACCGGACCCCCCGGCCGGGGTACCGACGGGATCACCTACCTCCTGATCCCGATGGGCACGCCCGGGATCACTGTGCGTCCGTTGCGCGATATCAGTGGCGGCGTCCGTTTCGCTGAGGTCTTCTTCGACGACGTCGCGGTGCCGATCGACAACCGGGTCGGCGCCGAGGGCGATGGGTGGTCGATCATGCGGACCTCGCTCGGACACGAGCGAGCCACCGCGTTCCTGGCCGATGAGTTCAAGTACCGCCGCACTGTCGACCAGGTCGTCGACTTCGTGGCGGCTCGCGGCCTCGAGGACGACACCTTGGTGCGCCAGGACATCGCCAAGATGGAATCCGGGGTGCAGGCGATCGCGGCCAACAGCGCGCGGGCGCTCGCCGCAGTGCTCAACGGCGAAGACCCGGGTGGCGTCGCGTCGGTCAACCGGCTGGTGAAATCGGAGTTCGAGCAGCACATGCACACGTTGGCCTTGCGCGCCGCCGGACCCTATGCCGCACTGGGCAGTCGGGCATCGGGTGCCGTCGACAACGGCAGGTGGACCTTCGGCTATCTGATGAGCCGCGCGACGACCATCGGTGCCGGCACAGCCGAGATTCAACGCAACACCATCGCCGAGAACGTCCTCGGCTTGCCATCGCATCGCGGCGAGGGCATCCGGCAGCCCGCCGTGATCCCCGGTGCGCCGCTAGCGGTCAGCGACCGCGACGAAGCGCAGTTGCGCGAGGTCCTCGCGAAGGCTCTCGAAGCGCGAGTGGACGTTTCGGCGTTGCTCGACCCGAAACGCACGTTCGACGCTGCCGATCGTGCGGTGTGGTCGACCCTCGTCGAGTTCGGTTTGCCAGGCCTAGCCAGTCCCGAAACCCTCGGCGGCGCTGGGGCGCCAGCACGCCTGCTGTATGCGGCGATCGAGGAAGCCGCCAAGGCGCTGGCTCCCGCGCCATTGGTCCCGACGGTAATCGCGCTCGATCTCGCCATTGCGATCGGTGCCACCGGCGTCGCCGAGCGCATCGTCGAAGGGACTCCCGCCGCATTCGCCGTCCCGCTGGACGACTCGGGCTGGGTGACGACCGGGGAGGAGTTACCCGAGTGGGACGGATTCACGATCACCGGAGCGGTGCCGATCGTCGCAGGAGCGCCGTCGGCAGACGTGCTCCTCGTGCTCGCGCGGGGTCCTGGTTCGGACGATGAGGTCCTGGTCGCCGTCGACCCGACCGCGGATGGGGTTCGCGTCACCCACCATCAGCCGTTCGATCTGACTGCGACCGTCGGCGAAGTCACGCTGACCGACGCCTCAGCAGACGTGCTGGCGGTTGGCGAGGACCTGCGTCGCGGCCTGCGCCGCGCGCGACGACAAGCACTGCTGTGCGTCGCCGCCGACTCAATAGGCGTCGGTGCCCGCGCCCTGGCGATATCGGTTGGCTGGGCCGGCGAACGCCAGCAGTTCGGGCAACCGATCGGTGGCTTCCAGGCGATCTCGCACCGCTGCGCTGACATGCTCGTAGCGTTGGAGGGAGCACGCAGTCAGGTGCTGGCCGCCGCCTCCGCGGGCATTGAGGACGAGGCCGACGGCTCGGGACACCTTGTCGACCTCGCTGCCGCCGCGGCCTTCGACGCCGCGGTCGCCGCCGCGGAGGCGACGATCCAGATCCACGGTGGTGTCGGCTTCACCTGGGAGCACCCCGCCCATCTGCTGCTTCGCCGGGCCTGTGCCAACGCGGTCGCGGTCGGTCGCGCCGAGAATCTGCGCGACCGTGCGGCGCGAAAGCTGATTGGCACCGCGCAGAGAAAGCGCACCTCGACCAGCCGGTCATAGAGCAACGGAGTAAGGCCATGGAGTACGGAGTGGGCGCCGAGCTCGAGGATTTCCGCCTCGAGGTACGCGAGTTCATCGCCAGCCACGCGCCGGCGATCCCGCCGCGCGCTGGTGTGCGCAGTGCCGAAGACGAGCACGAAGACAAGCTGTTGAACGAATGGAGCGCCCGGCTGTACGAGGCCGGGTACGTCGGCGCCGACTGGCCCGTGGAATACGGCGGGCGAGATGGCTGGTCGGCCGAGCACGGCATCGTCGTAGGCGAGGAGTTGGCGCGCGCACAGGCGCCGGGAGTCGCCAGCGGCAATATCCTTGCGGCGCAAGCACTCATCGCCTACGGGACGAACGAACAGCGCGGCCGTCATCTACCGCAGATCCGCGCCGGTCGCGAGAAGTGGTGTCAGTTGTTCTCCGAACCAGGCGCCGGCAGCGACCTGGCGTCGCTGCGTACCAAGGCCGTACTGACTGGCCCCGATGGAGATGTCTATCGCGTCAACGGCCAAAAGGTGTGGACCACCGACGGGCATTGGGCGCAGTTCGGCTATCTGCTGGCCCGCACCGATCCGGACGCGCCCAAGCACAAAGGCATCAGCGCGTTCATCCTCGAGATGTCGACGCCGGGAGTCACGGTGCGCCCACTGCGTGAGCTGACCGGGACGTCGGACTTCAATGAGGTGTTCTTCGACGATGTCGAAATCCCGGAGCAGAACATGATCGGCAAGCCTGGGCAAGGCTGGGCGATCGCCAACGCCACACTGTCCCACGAACGCAACAATGTCGGTGCGATCGTCGTGAAGCTTCGGCTGGCCCTGCAGGCACTGAGCGATCTGGCCCGTCGCGTCAAGGTCGATGGCCGCCCCGCGTTGGACAGCGACCGCGTTCGCGATCAACTCGGAAAATTCAGCGCGGAGGTCGATGCACTGTCGGCGCTCACCTACGCCAACGTCACCCGCTGGACGCGGGGAACCGAGCGGATGCACGACGCCGCGATGGCCAAACTGATGTTCAGCGAGCTCAACCTGGCGATCGCCACCTTCGCCGTCGAATTGGCGGGCGAGGAGGGCATTCTCGTTGAGGGTGACACCAACGCCCTCGACGGCGGCCGCTGGCAAGACGAGTGGCTCTACGCCCGGGCGTTCACCATCGCCGGCGGCAGCTCGGAAATCATGCGCAACATGATCGCCGAGCGCGGTCTGGGCCTGCCCCGGTGAGGGCGAAAACTACCCTGGCTCAGACCGTGAAGAGGGCCGCGCGATGCTCGGCGACCGTACCGTCCATGGCCTCGTCGACCTTGATTCGGCGCAGTAGAAGGTGCAGGTCGTGCTCCCAGGTGAACCCGATCCCGCCGTGTACCTGTAGCGCCGTCCCGGCAACTTCGCTGGCCGCCGCCTTCGCGTAGGCGACGCCGCTGGAGGCCGCGCGACTGCGTGCCGACGATGACACCGCGGTGTCGAGTGCGAGAGCGGCGGCCCACAGCGCCGACCGTCCTGCTTCGACACCGATCGCCATGTTGGAGCAGTGGTGTTTGACCGCCTGGAAGGAACCGATCGGCACCCCGAACTGCTGGCGCTGGCCGGCATAGGACACCGACATCTCAAGCAGCCGGGCCGCAGCGCCGAGGGTGTCGAGGGCGCGGTGCACAGCGCGTGCGTCACGGACTCGGGACACGGTGCCCGACGGCAGCGCGAACCAGTTGTCGGCGGCGACCGTGACGTCAAGGTCGGCACGAGCCCATGAGCGGGTCAGATCCAGCGTCGTCATTTCGGACAGCTCCGGCCCTTCGACGATGGCCAGGTATTCGGCCTCGCCGAGACCGCGGCCGTTGTGGAATTGTCCGACCACGACAATGCCGGCAGTCTCGGCGGCCATCGGCACGGGTTGGGTCCGGCCGGCCAATCGCAACCCGCCACTGGATGATTCGGCCGCTTCGGGTCCGAGGGCGACACCGAGCAGCAGCTCACCCTCGCCGGCGGGCCCGGCCTGCGGGGCATCGGCGCTATCGAGCAGCCAGACCGCAATGGCCAGGTCCGCGATCGGCAGCGAACTCGCTGCATGGCCGTGGGCTTCGCTCAAGATGGCCAGGTCCACGTGGGTACCGCCTATATCCGGCGTCAGCAGCGAGAGCAGACCGGATTCGGCGGCGTGTCTGCGAGCGGCAGGATCGATGGTCGCAGCGGTGTGGTCGAAGGACTGGCGCAGCCGCTCGATCGGGTTGTGGCGCTCGAGCCAGGACCGCTCCGCCTGCGCAAGCTGCTCTTGCTCGTCGGTGAGCCCGAAATCCATCCCGATAACCCTCTTCAGTAAGTTGACCTAGTAAACCATGTGATCTAACTTTAGCGGAGTAGATCCCCATGGGCGGTAAGGGTTCTAGCGCACGCCCAGACGAGTCAGGAACACCCATGACGAACATCCGTAACGCGCTGGGCCGATTGTGGGATGCCGACGACGGCGCCCCGATGGTCCAGCAGGATGGCCGCTGGGTCACCTGGGGTGATATCCGGGTCCTGGTCGAGGCGATCGAGAGTGAGCTCACGGCGGCCGGGTGCGGAGCCGGCGGCCGGGTTGCCGTGGTCCAGAGCAACCGCCCCGAATCGGTCGCTGCGATGATCGCGATCTTCCGGGGCGAGCGGACGCTGGTCACGCTCAGCCCGCTGCAGCCGCCCGCGCGGTTGAGCGCCGATCTGTCCACGTCCGGCGCGCGCTACGTGCTGGCGCCGGAGGCACTGTGGTCGGAGCGGGTTTTCGTCCACACCGTGACCGAATCGGACGCCACCGGATGGAGCGTCGAGGGCACGAAGTTGCACCGCCGCGCAACTGCCAACACCCGCATCGAAACCGGTGATCCGGAGGTGGCGGTCGAGATGCTGACGTCGGGCACCACCGGCCCCCCGAAACGGATTCCGCTGACCCGCCGGCAGATGCAGGCCGCGTTCGCCGCAGCCAGTGCCTACGGCCGCAAGGCGCCGTCCGGGCGGGCGCCGCTGACCGGCCCGGCCACCCTGGTGACCCTGCCGATCGTGCATATCGGTGGTCTTTGGGCCCTACTACAGGCTTTGGTCGACGCCCGCCCGATCGTCATGCTTGAGCGATTCACCGTCGACGGGTGGCACGCCGCTGTGAAGGAGCACAAGCCCGTCGTCGTGGGACTACCCCCAGCGGCGATGCGAACGGTGCTCGACGCCCAGATTCCTGCAGAGGACCTCGCCAGCGTGCGTGCCGTGAACGCGGGCACCAGCCCGGTCGACCCCGCGATGGTCGATGCCTTCCTGGACAAGTACGGCATTCCGGTGCTGATTGTGTACGGCGCCACAGAGTTCTCGGGTGCGGTAGCGGGCTGGTCGATCCGGGACTTCCGGTCTTGGTGGGGAACCAAGCACGGCAGCGTCGGGCGTGCGTTTCCCGGTGTCCGACTGCAGATCGTCGACGATGATGGCGCCATCCGGGCTCTGGGGCGCACCGGCCGACTGCAGGTGGCGGCACCGCAGGCTAACGGATCGGCCGATGCCGACAATTGGGTGACCACCAGCGACCTCGCTCACCTCGACGAGGACGGATTCCTCTACATCGACGGTCGCGCCGACGATGTCATCCTGCGCGGCGGATTCAAGGTCGCTCCCGAAACCGTCGCTCGTGCCCTTCGCACACACGATGCGGTGCACGACGCCAGCGTCGCTGGTTTACCCGACAGCAGACTCGGTCAGATCCCTGTCGCCGCCGTCGAATTGCGGGCAGGACGGGCAGTGACGGGCGAGGAATTACGCGCACACTGCCGAGAAACGCTGACTCCCTACGAGGTCCCAGCCGAGGTGTTCGTCGTAGACGAACTGCCCCGCGGCGCGGCACTGAAGGTCGACCGCCGCGCGCTGATCGCGATGCTCGAGAACCTCCGCGGCCGCGATGCCGCCAAATCCGCCGCGGCCTCCTGATGCCTTCCCGCGGTTCCGATCCCACCAACATCGAACTCACCAAATCGAAGGTGACGCGTTCGGCTCAGATTTCAGAGAGGAAATCATGACGACAACCGAGAAATCCACGTCCGAGCCCGCGGCTGTCGAAGGCAGGATCACCGACGAGGACATCGAGCGGGCTCGCGCACAGATCGGCATCGCTGTCGTGCATCGCGATGAGGCGTGGAACAAACTCCCGTCGGCCGACGCGATCACTCATTTCGCGTTCGGCTGCGGCGACGACAATCCCCTGTTCCACGACCCGTCCTATGGCCCGAACACGCGCTGGCATGGCCAGATCGCGTCGCCGACGTTCCCGATCACGACCGGGCTCGATCAGACGCCGCCGTTCACCGATCCCGACCGCAAAAAGCTCTTTCGCGGACTGTTCCGCGGCACCGGCAAATACTACTCAGGTGTGAAATGGTCCTGGTATCAACCGATCTACGCGGGCCGGCCGGTGCTGGCGGAGAATTACACCCTGGACGTACAGGTCAAGGAGAGCGAGTTCTCGGGCGGCCGGTCGGTCAAGGAAACGTTCCGCTATCTCTACGTAGACATCGACGGCAACCCGATCTGTACCCGGGATGAGTCGTACATCAACGCAGAGCGCCACGGCTCCAAGAAATCTGGCAAGCTCGCCGGTATCGAGCGCCACCAGTGGACAGACGAGGAGTTCGCCGACGTCGAGGCCGCGTACGACGCCGAGCAGCGCCGCGGTGCAGACCCCCGGTGGTGGGAGGACATTCAGATCGGGGATGAACTTCCGCCCGTCACGAAAGGCCCCCTGACCGTCGTCGACATCATCAGCATGCACATGGGCTGGGGCTGGGGTGGCTACGGTGTCGGCCCGCTGAAGTTCGCACACGAACTGCGCAAGCGCATGCCCGCCTTTTATCAGAAGGACGAGTATGGTGTGCCAGACGTGGTGCAGCGACTGCACTGGGACCCTAAACGTGCTCAGGCACTGGGTATTCCAGCGCCATACGACTACGGGCAGATGCGCGCCGCCTGGGTGAGCCACCTGGTGACCAATTGGATCGGCGATGACGGTTGGCTGGCCGAAATGGATCTACAGATGCGCGGATTCAACTATCACGGCGACGTCCACAATTGCACGGGTAGCGTGACGGTCAAGGGCGCCGGACCTGAGGATGCTGTATCGCTGGAGGTATTCGCGACCAGCCAGCGCGACGAAGCCACGACGCGGGGTACCGCGAAAGTGCTGTTGCCGTCCAAGGAGACCGGGGCCGTTGTGCTGCCCGTACCGGACCTTGAGCTCAGAAGGCGTGGGGCACAGGTCGCCTCACGGATCTCAGGCAGGGTCGGCGACGAGATGCGCCGCATTCACGGGGAGTGACCAGATGAAGCGACGGATATATGGAGCTGAGCACGAAGCCTTCCGCGAGACTGTTCAGCAGTACATCGAACGCGAGCTCGTGCCGAACGCCGAGAAGTGGGAGAGCGAGCGCATTTTCGACCGTTCGGCCTTCGTCGCAGCGGGCAAGTATGGCCTTGTCGGGTTCAACATGCCCGAAGAATACGGCGGCGGTGGGTCGGACGATTTCCGGTTCAACGCGGTCATCGACGAGGAGATCACCCGCTACGGCGGACCCGCTCCCTCATTGAGCCTGCAGAACGACGTGGTGGGCCCCTACTTCAAGTCCCTTGCCGATGACGAGCAGAAGAAACGCTGGCTGCCGGGGATCATCAGCGGTGAGCTCATTCTTGCCGTCGCGATGTCCGAACCAGGAGCAGGAAGCGACCTGGCCGGTATCCGGACGTCGGCGGTGCGCGACGGCGACGACTGGATCATCAACGGCTCCAAGACATTCATCTCCTCGGGAATCAACGCCGACCTGGTCGTGGTCGTGGCGCGCTCCGATCCCGATGCCGGACATAAGGGCTTCACGCTGTTCGTCGTCGAACGCGATATGGAGGGTTTTACCCGCGGTCGCAAGCTGGACAAGCTGGGCCTGCATTATCAGGACACCGCCGAACTACACTTCGACAATGTGCGGGTGCCTGCGGCCAACCTGCTGGGCGAGGAAGGCCGAGGTTTCTACCACCTGATGCACAACCTGCCGTCGGAACGGCTGGGGATCGCGATCTCGGCGATCTCCGGCGCGCGTGAGACCTGGCGCCAGACGCTGCAATACGCCAAGGACCGCAAGGCGTTCGGACAGTCGATCGGCAATTTCCAGCACAACCGCTTCCTGCTGGCCGAGATGGACACCGAGTTGGACGTCTCCGAGGAGTACATCGATCGTTGCCTGCAGGCTGTCGTGGACGGTGAGCTGACGGCTGTCGAGGCCGCCAAGGCGAAATGGTGGTGCACCGAGACGGCGAAGAGAGTGGTCGACGGCTGCGTGCAGCTACACGGCGGCTACGGCTACATGACGGAGTACCGGGTGACACGTGACTACGCCGACGTCCGCATCCAGACAATTTTCGGCGGCACCACCGAGATCATGAAAGACATCATCGGCCGCGACTTGGGACTGTAAACGGCGTCTCGAGCCGCCGCGACGGAAGGGTTCTCCATCTCACGCTGGACCGCCCAGAAGGAGTCACGATGACCGATCTGACCGAGTTGGCCACCATCGAATTCAAGGTGAGCGACCACGTCGCCACGGTGACGCTGAACCGGCCCGATCGGATGAACAGTTTCAACGAGCGGATGGCCGATGAATTGGCCGCGGTCTGGTCGCGGGTGCGCGATGACACGGATATCCACGTCGCTGTGCTGCAGGCCAACGGCGACCGCGCGTTCTGTACCGGAATCGATGTGTCCGAGGGTGTCTGGTGGTACGACAAGCCCATCTTCGACCAGGAGGACCCAGGCGCGCATCTGGGCCCCAAGGCGCACAAGGTGTGGAAGCCGGTGATCGCCGCGCTGCACGGCCTGGTGGCCGGCGGAGCGATGTACTTCGTCAACGAGTGCGATTTCGCGATCTGTTCCGAGTCCACACTGTTCTTCGATCCACATGCCAACGCCGGTGTGGTATCCGCACTGGAGCCGATGGGGATGTTGGCCCAGGGCATTCCGTACGGCGAAGTGATGCGGTGGGCGTTGCTGGGCAGTGAGGAGCGGCTCAGCGCCCAGACGGCGTTGCGGATCGGATTGGTGACCGAGGTCGTGCGCGACGACCAATTACGCAGCCGGGCAGCGGGTTTGGCGGCTGAGATCGCAGCGCGACGGCCGCAGGCCATCCAAGGCACCGTCCGGGCGATGTGGGAGGCGCGGGATCTGACGCCGACGCTCGCGCAGCGCCACGGCCTGTCGTACACGCATATCGGCAACCCCGGCTCCGGGCGTACCGATTCGCGGACCAACAAGACGACACCCCGGACTCGCTGAATGCAGCGGCCAAGTGCACACTACGCGAACATCTCGTCGGTTTAGTCGCACTTGCCCTGCTCATCACCGCGATCGTGGGGTCATACACCGGTATTCCTGATGCCGAGGATAGCTGGACAAGTTCGCCGAACCGGCGACCCGCGAATACCCCCCATCCCTGACCCGCCGACGCAACAGCATCCGAGCACGCCAACGATCCCAGGGTGGGAAGGCGCCGCGGTGCGGCGCACTGTCAAGCTGGCCGTGATGGTTCTGCCGGCAAGCCTGTGAAGTTCTGCTCTGGAGTGCAGTCAGCGGTGCTGCGGATCGCAACGGCACGGAGCCGCGGGGTTTGATCGCTTCCCGAGCGCGGCGACGGCAATCACTGGATTTCGATGGGGATCTCGACGTCCAGCGACGTCCACTCGAATCCACAAATTGAGGTTTGTGCCCGGATGTCCGTACGCACTTTAACCATGGACGCTTGCGAGTGTTTGGCAGCGTTCGTCAGGATTCGGCAACAACGTAGTACGCCGCCGCTTCAGGAGCGTCCGGCAACCGTCGGTCGATCCCGAGGTCGAGTGCCACCGGGCCCGCACAGCAGGCGAACCCACATCGATCCAGGTGGACTCGGGCGAGGGCCAGCCTGAATCATATCCGGCGTGACGACGCCACGTCAGGCTGCAACCGGTGATAGGGCGTCATATGGCGGGCATGTTGAACAGGAGCCGGGACGTCACTGCGGTTGCCTGGGCTGTGTCGATGGCGGTTGTCCTGACAACCAGGCAGAGCGACCCTCCCGGAGACCCCGCTCTATCTCTTCCCTCGCAGCTGGGCTGCCCGGTGGAGCTGTCTGTCGGCAGCTACAGGTCAGGCCGCCGAACGGGTTGGGGGCGCTGCCCATCGAATTCGGGTCGGCGCTGGCCGGTGCTGCTCCCCCAACGTAAAAGCCGAGAGCGACAGCACCACCGACCAGTATTTTCGTGATCACTTGGTGGTGCCGAATCGTCATGTCATCCTCTTTCTTAGAAATGAAGCGTTGGTGAGACTTGATAGCGAGAACAGCGCTCCGGGAGCCGGCGTCGCCACCGCTGATACTCATCAGTGCCCCCTGCCAGCGGGAGTCTCCGGCCCCCAGCTAGCTGCATATCGGTACCTTTGTGCGCGATGTTCGGCTCGTCATCGCTGTCATACCAAAGGCTCCCCTACCCAAAGCCTGGTCAGACCTCAAAGCGGGGTTTGAATCGTTCGAGGCCGACGGTGACGCTTTTCGCCTGGGTGTATTCATGGATGGCTTCAGCGCCGTGCTCACGACCGATTCCGCTCATCTTGTAGCCGCCGAACGGAATCTCGGACTGATAGCCATACGAGTTGATAAAGACGTTGCCCGATTCCAAGGCGTTGGCGATTTTCGCGCTTTTCCGAATATCGTTCGACCAGACGTAGCTCGCCAGCCCATAGTCGGAATCGTTCGCCATCGCCACGGCATCAGCGAGCTCACGGTACGCCGTTGCGCAGAGGACAGGACCGAACAAATCGTCGCGCGCCACCGACATCTGCGGCGTCACGTCCGTGAGTATGGTCGGCGGAAGGAAATTCCCTCTCTCGAGGCCCTGCTGTCGGGCCTTGTGTCCACCGCAGTAGATTTTCGCGCCATCCGCCCGCGCTTTGTCGACTTTTTCCAGGATTTCGGTCAGGCGGTCCGCAGTCATCAGCGGCCCGAGTTGGGTGCGATCGTCCAATGGATTTCCCATCGGGATTTTAGCTGCCTTCGCGGCAAGGTCCGCGATGAATTTGTCATGCATGCTGGCGGGCACAAACAGGCGCGTACCGGCAAAGCACACCTCGGCTTTGCGCGCGAACGCTTGGGTCAGGACGCCATCGATGGCTTCGTTCCAGTCGACGTCTTCACAAACGATGATGGGTCCTTTGCCGCCAAGCTCGAGCACGGCCGGCGTCACCGTCCGCACCGCCTGTTGAAGAATCTCGTGCCCGCCTTCCGTTCCGCCGGTGAAGATGATCTTGCGGACTTGAGGATGCTCGACGATCGCCTTGCCGACTGTTCGGCCGCTGCCGGTGACGATGTTGACAGAGCCCGGTGGGAATCCGGCTTCGTGCACGGTCTTCGCGAATCGCAAAACGCTGAGGGGAGCCACGACGGAGGGCTTGACGACCATGGTGTTTCCGCAGGCGACGGCAGCGGCGAAGCCGCGGGCCATGAGTTTGAGCGGCGTGTTCCACGGAACGATCTGGCCGGTTACGCCGTACGGCTCCCGCCGCACGTAATTGAATCGGGGCCCAAGATCTTGGTAAGTGCCCTCGATCTTGCCGCCAAAGCCGGCATAGTATTCCAAGTGCTGTGCCGAGGTGGCGACCTCCATCCTGGTCTCTCGGATGGGAATTCCGGTGTCGACGGCTTCCAGGGTTGCGAATATTTCGAGGTCGCGGCGCAGCAGTTCGGCAAGTCGATACAGGAGCGTTCCGCGATCGCGGCCCGTGAGCGACCGCCACGCTGGTGATTTGAAGGCCGTCGCTGCCGCCCCGATCGCATTCTGGACTTGCGCCTCGCTGGCGGGCGCGACCCGGTATATCTCTTCGTTGTCGAACGGGTTCGTCACCGAGATCGCGTTTGTCCCGGAGCCCAGCTGAAACTGCCCGTCGATGTAAAGCTCGGTCGTGACGAGTTGCTTGATTTCCGACAGTGGCGTGATTTTCATTGGTCATTTGTCCTTGGTTAATTGGGGTGCTATTCCGATAGGTGGGGTGTCCGCGGGTCGCGCGAGGGGCCGATCCACACCGTTTTGACGTTGGTGAACTCCCGCGGGCCGAAGGTGCCGAGCTCGCGGCCGTAGCCACTGCGTTTGATGCCGCCAAAGGGCATCCGGGGGTCCGACGTCACGATGTCGTTGACGAACACCGCGCCGGCGCCGAGCTGGGGAATCAGCGTGGCTGCACGCTCCAGATCCGAGGTCCACAAGCTCGCCCCGAGACCGAACTCCGTCGCATTGGCCGCTGCGACCGCACTGCTGGCGTCTGGGACGGAAATGATCGCGGCGACAGGCCCGAACGTCTCTTCGGCGCTGACCGCCATCCCCGGGGTCACCTCGTCGAGCACCGCGGGCTTGTAGAAGTACCCGCGGCCTTCCAGCGGGGTTCCCCCGGTGACCAACCGCGCGCCGGCCGACACACTGCGCTCAACCTGGCTGATCAGCGACTGCCTGATGCTCGCTTTGGCCAGCGGCCCCACCCGGGTGCTCTCGAGCATGGGGTCGCCTACCGTGAGCTTCGCGACGCCGGCGGCGAACGCTTCGGTGAACTCGCCGCGGATCGCGTCCTCGACGATGAACCGTTTGGCGGCGATACAGCTCTGCCCGGCATTGTGGTTACGCGCGGAGACGGCGGCGGCCGCAGCGGCGGCGACGTCGGCGTCCGCCAGCACGATGAACGGATCAGATCCGCCGAGTTCGAGCACTTGTCGTTTGAGATGACGGGCCGCGGTGGCGGCGACCATCCGCCCGACTTCCGTTGACGCCGTCAACGTGAGCGCGTTGATGCGGTCGTCGGCGAGGAGGTCGGCGACCTGTTCTGCGCCCACGAGCAGGGTGGTGAACAGCCCGGGCGGGCACACCTCGTCGATGATGTCGGCGATGTCGAGTGCGCATTGCGGAACGTTTGGTGCGTGTTTGAGCACGATCCCGTTGCCGGCCAGAAGTGTCGGTGGGGCAAACCGCAACACCTGCCATAGTGGGAAGTTCCAGGGCATGACCGCCAACACCAGCCCCAGTGGCTCGTAGGACACGTAGGACCGCTTGGCCGAGGTGGGCACCGGCTGGTCGGCGAGCATCGCCGGCCCGTGCTCGGCGTAGAACTCGCAGCACCACGCGCTTTTGTCGACTTCGGCCCGCGATTCCAGGAGCGGTTTGCCCATCTCTTGGGTGATGTGCCGGGCAAGTCGCTCCCTGTTGCCGCGCAGCGTGTCCGCGATGGCAAACAGGCTTTTCGCCCGCTCGCTCACTGGAAGTGCCCGCCACGTCTGTGCGGCGGCCGCCGCACGCTCCAGGGCACGGTCGACGTTTCGGGCCGAGGTTGGCTCGAACGTGGCATTGACTTCTTCGGTGGCGGGGTTAATCGAAACTATTTGTGACGCTGACATGGAGTCCTCCTTTGAGGCCCTTTATGTGTGGCAATGAAATGTTTTCGGGCAGGAAGTGGATACCTGCAATCAGGACACGAAAAACAGCGGTTCAACGTACTGCGTGACGTCGCACTTCATCGAGCGCCGGACCGGCCCAGAGGTCATCATCTTCAGCAACTCGTATACGGTACACCGCTGAATCGAGCCCGTTCAGAACTGCGGTTGCAACGACCTCATACCAGTGCGCAACCTCCGGCGGATAATCCGCATAACTGCCATTCTCGCGCAAAATAGGACCTTCGACAGTAGGGATGTCGGTGATTCCGTCGAATTCTTGCGTGTAAGGCTTGCCGAGCCGTGCGGCCGTGGGCGCCTCGATGGTTGCGTCGAGCTTGACCCAACGGCCGTTGAGGAAGGCTTCCCCCAGCGAGTGCCAGGTCAGCGGCCGCCCACGTTTGCCGCCCCAGAGAGCCCGGACCTCCGGTGAGAGGAACTCCCTTTCAGGGGAGTAGAGCGTCTGGAACGCGACGCGCGCGGGCACGCCCGCGGCCCGTGACAAAGCCACGAATGAGCTGGCCTTACCCATACAGAAGGCGACGCCATGCTTGAGGACGGCACTGGCGGAGCGCTCGCCGGCCGCCAGATAGCGGAAGGATTCGAGGATGTCGTACGGAAGATCGCGGACATAGAGGTAAATCGCCCGGATGCGTTCCACGTCGGACTCTGCGCCGTGCGTGAGCTTCTCCGCGAGCGCGGCCACTAACGGGTGGTCGGCGTCGAGGTATTCGGTAGATCCCAGATAGGAATCGGCATTAATTGTGGAGCTGTTTTTGGCATGCTTCATGGAACTATTCCTTACTTATTGGCTAACTAGTTGAAATAGAGAGAGCGATTCATCACCTTCGAGTAGCAGCTCCCCGGAATGCCGTAAGAACCTCTTGGCCGGCGGTATGTATAAGCTCCGATTGCGCAACCCGGGGAATCGTGAACAGGAATGTGTCCACTCCGGATTCGTAATATTCATTGATCTGCTCGATGCACTTATCCGCAGGGCCGACGATCAGACCCGAGTCTGGAATCGCCGAGAACTCCGCTCTGATCTGGGCTTCCTGCGCGGCGGAATGGGTCGGTGCGAGCAATGCGGTCAGCGAAAAACGTAGTGTCGAGGGGTCGCGTTCAACTGAGGCGCAGGCCTGTGCAAGGAAATCTTGGCGCTGCCGCACCTTTTCGGGAGACCACCACCTGACGTTGATTCCCTGCGCAGAGCGGGCGGCGATCCGGTGCACCCGGTCACCTTCGCCTCCGACCCACAGTGGTGGATGTGGCTTCTGGAAGGGCGGCGGGTCACAGACGGCTCCGTCCAGCGTGTAGAACCGGCCCGAGTACACCGGATTGGGCTGCGTCCAGATCGCCTTGATGAGCTCCAGCGCCTCACCGAAAGCGGCGACCCGCTCCCCCACGGGCAAGAAGGGGATTCCGTACGCTTCGGATTCGCGCTGGAACCAGCCGGCGCCCAGTCCGAGGTCCAGGCGGCCGTCGGAGATGACGTCCAACGTGGCTGCCATCTTGGCCAGGACTGAGGGATGACGGTAGGAGTTGCACAGCACGCTGGTCCCGAGGCGGATATTTGTCGTGTCGCGGGCGAGCGCGCTCAGCGCTGTCCAGGCCTCGAGTAAAGGCATCGTCGCCGGCCGTGTTTTCTCTTGACGCTGACCATCGCCGCCGCTGATGCCGGCGTGCTGAACGTAGTCGTCGGGACTCAATGTCAGGAAGTGATCGCACAGCCAGACGGAACTGAAGGCGTAGCCTTCGGCGATGTTGGCTACCCGAACCATCTCGGGATATTCGCTGATCGCTAGTCCTTCGGTCATCAGCGCAAGAATCAACCCGAAATGCGGGCCATCGTGTGGGACCTGGTCGTCGCTGTATTCGTGCATCGGACTATCTACCTTTCGGTCATACCGGCCTGCCGCCCCGGGATCGTCCGAGGCAGCGTGACGGAGAATTCGTATCGCTCGGGACGGTGGTGGAAGACCACGACCTCCAGCGGCTTGTCCTTGTCGGTGTAACTGGTGCGCCGCAGCACCAGAACGGGTGCGCCTTCCGACAACCCCAGTGCTGCAGCGATTTCCGGGGAGGCGCCCGCGGCGTGAATCTCGTGGGTGGCCGAGCCAATGCGCACGCCGAGTCGTTGTTCCCACATCGTGTACGTCGTCTCGGTCGCCGGCTCT
>Ga0209040_10000805_pt1 | contig 24366 bp, 27 predicted proteins | sample BogFormECP12_OM3_FD_188240 | JGI IMG/M metagenome (GOLD analysis project Ga0209040, IMG submission 188240) | Bog forest soil microbial communities from Calvert Island, British Columbia, Canada - ECP12_OM3 (SPAdes) (version 2) | ecosystem: Environmental > Aquatic > Freshwater > Wetlands > Bog ... | reverse complement strand
GAACTCATCGAGATCCTCAAGGCTGAGTTTGTTCTCCTGGCCGCTGGCCGCGACCGCCGCGACCGCGATCGGAACCTCCCCCCACTTCTGGTGTGGACGGCCGATGACAGCGACTTCGACGATCTCGGGCTGGCCGGCGAGGACGTTTTCCACCTCGGCGCAGTAGATGTTCTCTCCGCCGGAGATGATCATGTCCTTCTTGCGGTCGACCACCCAGACGTAACCGTCCTCGTCCATCCGGACCAGGTCACCGGAGTGGAACCAGCCGCCCTCAAACGCCTCGGCTGTCGCCGCCGGGTTGTTCCAGTAGCCGCTCATCAATGTGGGTGCGCGGTAGACGATTTCACCGACCTCGCCGACGGGCACGTCGTTCATGTTCTCGTCGACCACGCGGGCAGCCACCGTCGGAATCACCTTGCCGACCGAACCGCGCTTCCTGATCGCGTCTTCGCCGAGCATCATGCAGGTGACCGGCGACATTTCCGTCTGGCCGAATGCGGCCAGGATCTGCGTCCCGGGGAAGGTTTCCGACATTTGTCGCAGCAGCGTGTCCGATGCCGGCGCGGCGCCCCACGACATCACCCGCAATTTCACGTCGCGCGGATTCGCCTGCTGCGCATTGCATACCGCCTGCCATTGCGCGGGCACCAGGAAGATCCCGGTGACCTTCTCCGCGGCCAGCACGTCCAGCAGGCGCCCGGGGTCGAACGCGCCCAGCGGATGGATCACCGTGGGGATCCCGAGCAGCATTCCGGTTAATAGGTTGCCGACTCCGGCGATGTGGAAGAACGGGACACCGATGAAGCCGACGTCGTTGAGGTCGACGCCATGGGTATAGAGACCGGTCATCGTCTGACCGGTCAGGTTGGTGTGGGTCAGCACGGCGCCCTTAGGCCGTCCGGTGGTGCCCGAGGTGTACATGATCAGCGCCGGCGAGTCGTTGGGGATGTCCACCGGTTCGGCCGGATCACCGGGCTCGATCACCAGGTCCTCGTAGCTCAGCAGGCCCTCGTCAGCCGGGTCGCCGGCGACCACGATGGTGTTCAGCACTGAGGTGATATTGCGGACCCCACTGCCCACCGCGGCCAAGACGGATTCGGTGATCATCACCCGGGCCTCGCAGTCGTCGACCAGGAAGGCGATCTCGGCCGGCGTCAGCCGGAAGTTGATCGGAACGGCGATGGCCCCGATCATGTTGGCCGCCAGCACCGACTCGACGAACTCGGCCCGATTCAACATCAGGATCATCACCCGGTCGCCAGAACCGACCCCTCGGCGGCTCAGGGCACCGGCCAGCGCGGCCACGCGGCGGCGAAGCTCGGCCCAGGTGACGGTGTGGCCCAGGAATCGCAACGCGGTCGCGCCCGGCTGCATCAATGCATGCCTTTCGAGTTGATTGACCCAGTTCTGCCGACGCGCCAGATAGGGCTGCTCGGTAGCAGCCGCCTGCTGAGCATGCTGGCCGGTCAACTGGGCGGTCAACTAGTCGATTCCTTTCTCGTCGCTAACCCTTGCCTCGAGTTGATATTTGATAAAACTTGGTGTTGTCTGGATCACACTATGGTCTTGGCGGCGCGAAGACAACCCCGGTGACTTCCCTGAGTTCACCCGCTTCTGCGCGGCTTTCCGCGCCACGCGAGTCGCGGTTGCCGCTGCGCCGAGCGCAGCTGTCCGACGAGGTCGCGGGCCATCTGCGGGCCGCGATCATGTCGGGCGCGCTGCGGCCGGGGACGTTCATCCGGCTCGACGAAACCGCGGCCAAACTCGGCGTCAGCGTCACGCCGGTGCGCGAGGCGTTGCTGAAGTTGCGTGGCGAGGGCATGGTGCAACTCGAGCCGCACCGCGGCCACGTCGTCCTGCCGCTGACCCGGCAGGACATCGACGACATCTTCTGGCTGCAGGCGACCATCGCCAAGGAGCTTGCCGCCACGGCGGCCCAGCACATCACCGATGCTGAGATCGACGATCTCGAACGCATCACCGAGGCCCTGGTCGCCGCCGTCGGCGCCGCGGACACCGAGGCGATCGCGGCGACCGAGTTCGCATTTCACCGGGCCTTCAACCAGGCCGCCGGGCGAATCAAATTGGCCTGGTTCCTGCTGCACGTGGCCCGGTACATGCCGTTGATGGTCTACGCCGCCGATCCGGAATGGGGTGCGGCCGCCGTCGAGAACCACCGCCAGTTGATCGCGGCGCTGCGCCGCCGCGACACCGCCGCGGTCGTCGAGCACACCCACTGGCAATTCACCGACGGCGCGCGCCGGCTCACCGAGACGCTGGACCACAGCCGGATCTGGGGCTAGCTCTGCGACGACAACTCCTCGGCGCGCCGCTTCAGGTTTTCAGCCAGATAGTCCAAGACGTTGTCCGCCAGTTTTTTGACCATCGGCGCGGGGATCGGCATCTCCGTCTCGACCTCCATGTCGACCGTCAGCAGCGACGTCGCACCCATCTCCACGACGCTGAACAGCTGTTCCTGCTTTTTGAATAGATTGCCCTGCTGCATGACGGTCTGAATTTGATTCGGGCCGGGGTAGTACACCGCTTGGATCAACGTGTCCTCGATGGCTTCATAAGCAGCATCAAGACGTAACTGGCTGGGACGTCCGTCGTCGTAGCGGGCCAGCACCCACAGTCCTTTTATCTCTTGGTTCCACTGCGGGTAGGACTCGAAGTCGGCGACGATGGCCAGAATCGAGGCCGCGGCGGCGGCGACCTCAACGGTCTTGCTCACAAACGGCATTGGCCGAGCATAACGAGGGCCGCGCGGCGCCCTAACCGACGCAGGCCGTCGACAGCAGCTCCCGAATGGCCTCCGGGATCGGTACTGGCCGGCGGCCGGTGCGGGCGATATAGACGTGCACCCAGTGTCCGAGCGCCGCGATCTTCTGTTCTTCCCGGGCGGCCAGTTCTTCGGCCGCCCGGAAGATGCCGAGCCGATAGGTGACGCTGCTGCGCCCCAGCCTGGTGACTGCCAACCCGACGACGAGCCGCTCCGGAAAATGCAGTTCGGAGAAGTACCGGCAGCCCGATTCGGCGACGATGCCTTGCGCCGCCATGGTGACCGGGTCGACAGCCACATTCGTGTTGATCCAGCCGTTGATCGCGGTGTCGAAAAGCTCGTAATAAACCGCATTGTTCAGGTGCCCGAACATGTCGTTGTCCGCCCATCGAGTGAGCACCGGCCAGAGCACCGGAAAGTCGCGGCTGGTGAGCCCGTCCGAGTCGGGCGGACCCGCAGAAGACGGAGTCATGGTTGTATTCGACCACGGTGGAAATCCGGGGCGCCGTGCTGGAGCACATCGGATCGCCCCGGGCCGTGGAACAAACGCGAGAGTGGTTTGACTACCAGTAGCGCATGGCACGCCGAAACAGGTCCGCCAGAACTGGTTTGCTCATCTCTCGCGGAGCGTTCTGTAAAAGGCGCTGCTGGGGGTAAGCACCCTCTGTCAGGGCGACCACGTCATCTTCGGTGTATCCCACCGCACTTAGCCCGTTCGGCATTCGTACCGCTCGCATGACGCGGATGAGTTCGTTGGCTAGCACCTCGCCCGCATCATTCGCGCTGGCGCCTTGGGTGTCAGCGCCGAGCAGCCGTGCGCCCTCCAAGTGCCGCTCCGGACTCACCTCTGCTGTGAAGTGAAACGACGACGGTGCATTGAGGATGACGGCCATGCCATGCGGCACGAGCGGCTCCTCGGCCGGGTAGCCCGGGGGGCGGAAGTCACGTACCAGCCCTGCCACCGCGTAGGCCATGCCGTGCGGTGCGTGAACGCCCGCGTTGCCAAACGCGATGCCCGCAAGCGTTGCAGCCCACATCATCTGCTCGCGGGCCTCGCTATCGGAATCGTCGTGCACCGCACGCTCCAAAAACTGCCCCAGCAGGCGCAGCGCCTCACGGCAGCCCAAATCGCTCCACGGGTTGGCACCCTGACTCATGGGCCGCAGGCTGGGCCGTTCGGGAGCGCGCCGCCGGACGTAGGGCCGCGCGGTGTAGGACTCTAAAGCGTGAGACAGCACATCGAGCCCTGCCGCGGCGACGACCTCGGGGGGCAGACTCGCGGTGCAGTCGGGGTCGACGAGCGCCTCGGTGGGACGGAGCGCGTGAGAAGCGATCCCGGTCTTCGCCGACAGCGACACAAGGTCAAAGATTGCGATGCCGGTTACCTCGCTGCCGGTGCCCGCCGTGGTGGGGCACGCGATATGCGGCTTGAGCGGGCCGGGTACGGGTTTGCTCTCGCCGATGGGCGCGTTGACGTATGTCAGCAAGTCAGCGGGATAGGTGGCGTACAGATTGGCGGCCTTGCACGTGTCGATGACAGAGCCGCCGCCCAGCGACACGTAGCCATCGGGCTTCAACTCTTGCGCGAAACGCGCCCCGTCTAGAAAAGACGCGTCGGTGGGCTCCACATGTACGTCGGTATAGGCGACTACGTCCAGTCCGGCCGCGACAAGCGAGTTGTGTGTCTTCGCGAAGATGGGCAGTTTGGCCACGCCGGCGTCGGTAAACAACGCCACCCGCCGCAGCCCGAGCGCGCTGGCTCTGTCACCCACCTCCGCCAGGCAACCGCGCCCGAAGGTGACCCGCGACGCGTCGACAGTGAAGGCTCCGTCGCAGTCCTTTCCAGCAATTGGGAAATCGCAGCACGCCATCCGTCCTCCTGAGCCGGTCGCGACGGCAATCTACCGCACGCGGCCAAAGATGGCCGCGCAGTGAAGGCGAAGGTCCCGCACCGCTCACGCCCCGTGCCAAACGCGGCGAAGGGCTTGCCCCTGCAGGGCGAATAATTCCTCGGAAACCGACCAGTCCGGCAGCAGCGAATCGAAGCCGTGGCAGGTGCGCGGAAACACGTGCAGCTCGGCGGAAACCCCGGCGCGAAGCAGCCGTAGCGCATAGTCGACCGCTTCGTCGCGAAAGGGATCGATCTCCGCGCATGTGATCAAAGCAGTTGGGAGACTACCCAATCGGTCTCGCCGGGCTGGCACGGCGGCCGCTGCTCCAGCGTCGGGGCCCAGGTAATAACGCCACATCAGATCCGCTGCCTCGCTGTCGAAAGCGGGGCTGGTGCAGAACTCGGCCTTCGACGCGGTTTCCCGATCGTCCAGCACCGGCTGGTGCAGAAGCTGGAATACGACCGCCGGCAGTGAGCCGTCGGAGGTACCGTGAGCCAGGCAGGCCGCCAGGGTCGCACCGGCGCTGCTGCCCCCCACCGCCAAGCGCGCGGGGTCGACGCCCAATTCAGTCGCATTGGCCCTCACCCATCGCAGCACGGCACTCGCGTCGTCGAGGGCGGCCGGATATTGATGCTCCGGGGCCAGCCGGTAGTCGACCGACACCACGGTGCAGCGACCGCGTCGGGCGAGCTCCACGCACTGCCGATGATCGGTGTCCAGGTTTCCCAGTGCGAAGCCGCCGGCGTGGCAGTAGACGATCGCCGGTGCCGGATCCGCTTCGGCGCCAGAGTAGATACGCACCGCTACGCTGCCGGATTCGGCCACCACGGTGTCCTCGACGATCCGCACGCCTTGCGCGTCAGTGTGTTCGGCGGCCTCGCGGCGGCGCTGGTTGAACGGTTCGCGCATAAGTTGAATCGAGTTCAGCGAAAAGTCGGTCCGCGCCGTCGCAATTGCGCGCAAGGCGGGATCCAACCGCCCAAGGCCATCCACTTCCGTCATCGACTGCCTCGCGCGGAACGGATTTCGGTGCCGAGTCGCAGATGTGGTTGTAAACCCTGCTCGTCGACGCAGCGCTCGAAGTACTTCAGGATCTCCGGCTGCGGCGACCACAGCCGCGACCAGTGCGGGTTCAAATCGAAAGAGTACGAGTACAGATGCGACTTGACGTCACAAGCCAGCCCGGGATAGGTGTTGATCCGCCACGTTCCACCGACTCCGTCTTCCCGATCGAAGATGGTGAAGTCCCGAAAGCCGGCCCGCGCCAGCAGTATTCCCAAGGCGATGCCGCCGGGGCCGGCGCCGATGATGCCGACCGACAGCGTCGCCTTCATTGGATTTTCAGGCATTGGCCACCATCGATGACGAGTTCCGAACCGGTGATGAAGGAAGCCTGGTCGGAGACCAGGAAGGCGACCGCGTCGGCTACCTCGGACGGCTGGCCGATCCGCCCGCTAACCGACGTTGCCGCCAGCCGCGCCTGGGTCTCGTCGTCGAGCATCGGCGTCGCGATAGGTCCGGGAAACACCGCGTTGACCCGAATTCCCGCTGGCGCAAGTTCAGCCGCCGCGGCCTGGGTCAGGCCGCGCAGCGCCCACTTGGACGAGCCGTACGCAATGTGGTTCGGGAACGGCCGGATCGCGCCGGTGCTGCAGGTGTTGACGATGGCTGCACCGGTCGCGGCGCGCAACCGATCGACTGTCGCCTTGATGCCCAGGAACGCGCCCAGACAGTTGACCCGCCAAGCCTTTTCGAATCCCTCGAGCGACTCGTCGCCGATCGAGGCGCGGTGCAGCACGCCGGCGTTGTTGACCAGGGCGGTCAACGATCCGAACTTGTCGACGGTGACCGCGACGGCCTGCTGCCATCCCGACGGCGACGTCACGTCCAGCGGAATCGCGATCACCGCGTCATCGCCGAGGCCGTCGACCGCGCTGGCGAGTTCGGTGGCGCTGACGTCGCAGGCTGCGACGAAGAACCCGTCTGCGTGCAGCCGTTGGGTAATGGCCCAGCCCTGGCCGCGGGCGGCTCCGGTTACCAGGGCGACGCGCTGGTCGGTCGTCACGATGTCGTGACCTCCGGGCGGTCACCGAGCCCGGCGCTGGTGATGAACCGGCATCGCCGGCGACGGAATCGCCACCGTCGGCCGTCGCGACTCAGCTCGTCGTCGAACAGGGCGGGCCGCAGCCGCAGCGTGCCGGCTTCGACGAGCAGCACCTGGGAGCGCGCTGTCGCGATGTCGCCGAATATGTCGATGCTCGACACTCCGGTCAGGTGCAGGCCGCGCGGCGCGGACTCGAACATGGCGCGGATCTGGTCGCGTCCGCTGAATTCCCGGCCGAACACTACGAACTCGCCATCGTCGGTGAAGAGGTCTAGGCATCGGTCGATGTCGTCGGTGTCGAGAGCCAACGCGTAGCAGGCCAACAGGTCGCGGATCGCACGGTCGTCATCGGCTCGATTGTCGGTCACTGGTAGCTACCCGCGGGTGAGCTGCCGGTGGGTGCATCGTGCGCGGTCGCTTCCTTCAGGCCTGCCGCGGCACCGCGCCGCAACGCCTGCGATTCCGATGCCAGGGTGATCATCTGAAAACCCAGCTGTGCCATGGCGTGACCGACTTTGCCATCCCCGGCATGGATGCCGGACACCAATCCGGCGGCGGACGCGGCGCGCTCGATGTCGGCGATCGCGTCGCGCACGGCTGAGTGAGACGCTGCCTTGGTGACTTCGACGCCCATCGAGATCGCCAGATCGGCGGGTCCGACGTAGATTCCGGAAAGCCCAGGCACAGCGCATATTTCATTGACATCGGTAAGCGCCGCGGCGGTTTCGATCATGGCGAACACGCTGACGCGGGACTCCAGCGCGACGATGTCGTAGCCAAGGCTGGCCCGCAGCGGGCCGAAGCTTCGGACACCGGCGGGCGGGTATCGGGTCGCGGCCACGGCCGCGGCTGCCTGCTCGGCCGATTCGATCATCGCGACGATGATGGCGTCGGCGCCCGCGTCGAGCACCCGCCCGATCGGCGCCGGGTCGACAGAGGGTAGCCGCACCGCCGTGCCGATCGGCACGTGTTCGAGGCGGCGCAGGATGTTGGCGATGTCGGCGTCGTCGAGGTAGCCGTGTTGGGCGTCAAAGCCGACATAGTCGTATCCGGCCCGGGCGAATTCCTCTGGCCCGATCGACGTCGGCCCGGTGATCCAGCCGCCCCACACGGGTTTTCCGCGGGCCAGCGCCTGCTGCAGGTGGCTTGCAGTCATGCCGCACCCGATTCGGTGATCGCGATTTTCACTCGTCCGGGCTCCGGCCGGCAGGCCAGTTCGAATGCGGCCTGAACGTCGTCGATGCCGAAGGTGTGGGTCAGATACGTTGCCAGCAGCCCGGGATGCTCAGCGGCGAATTTGCTGGCGAGGTCGAGCATCCGTCGACGATCAAGTGTCACACCGGATTTCAGCGTCAGGTTGTTGCGCAGCATAGTCCGCAGGCTGATCGGATAGCTGTCGTCGTCGGTGACCCCGAAGTAGAAGACGGTGCCACCGGGACCGGCGGCTTCGATCGCGTGGTTGAGGGTCGCCACCTGATGACCGACGGCTTCGATCACGATGTCCGGCCGGTCCTCGCGAGCCAGCTGACTGACCCACCGGTCGCTGGTGGCCCGCGCAAAAGTGTCGACGCCGAACTTTGCGGCGATGCCCGTGCGGTCGACCGGATCGATACCGGTGACGTGCCGCGCGCCTGCCGCTTTGGCCGCCCGCGAGAACAGCAGGCCGATAGAGCCCTGCCCGATGATGCCGACATGCCGGCCGTCGAGCGCGGGCAGCTGCTCGACGGCGTAGAGCACACAGGCCAACGGTTGCAGGCCGATGGCCTGCGCGGGGGTGAGCGCCGGATCGTACGGCGCCAGCTGGTCGCCGTCGGTCACCACACGCTCCATCAACCCGTCGAACGCGGACGCCCAACCCACCACCCGATCACCAGGCCGGTGCTCGGGATGGCGGCTGGCGATGACTTCCCCGACGACTTCATGGATCGGGTAACCGTCTTTCTCGGCGGCGCTGTGGCCGTCGTCGCCCGGAAGTCGGCCGCGCACACCACGAAAGGCCGGAATGTCGCTGCCGCAGACCCCGGCGGCCAAGAACCGCAGCAGCACCTGGCGGTCGCCGAGGCACTCGGGTGTCTTCTCAGGGATCGATGTCCGCTCGAACAGATACGGGGCGACGATCCGGTAGGACCACATCTCAGACCTCCACCGGCAGCCTGCTCCAGCCCCATTGGAAGCTGGACGGCGGACGGAATGCGGACTCCTCGATGATCCGGTAGTCCGGCACCCGCCGCAACCATTCTTCAACCATGATGGCGATCTCGAGACGAGCGACGTGGTAACCCAAACAGAAGTGCTGGCCCCGGCCGAACGCCAGCGAGCGTTGGATGGGCCGGTTCCAGATGAATTCGTCCGGTTGCGGGTACTCGCGCTCGTCGCGGTTGGCCGATGCCAGCAGGGTGATGATCCGCTGGCCCGGCTCGATCGTGGTGTCGTGGATGATGAACGGCTTGCGCGCGGTCCGGGCGAACCACTGGGCGGGCGCGCAGTAGCGGATCATCTCCTCGCGGGCGACGGGCACGTTGGCTTTGGCGTCCGCCCGCACCGCAGCGAGTTGGTCGGGATGACGCAGCAGCTCCCACAACCCGTGGGCCACGATCTTGGGGACGGTTTCGGTGCCGCCGATGAACACGCACAGCATCTGGGTGGCAACTTCGGCATCGTCGAGCGCGCGGTCGTCGGGCAGCCGGTAGTTCATCAGACCGTCCACCACCGGCAACGGGTTGTCCGAAGAGTTGGCACGCCGCTTTTTCACCGACGGGATCAGGTAGTCCAGGTAGTTGGGCCGCGCCTGCGCGGTGTCGACGCCGCTGCCGGGTTCCGCGAGGCTGCCCGCATTGACCGAGGCAAGCACCTGCGACGCCAAATCCACTGGTATTCCAAGGAATTCACATACCACGGAGGCGGCGACGATTCCGCCGTACTCCTGGGTCAGGTCGAACGTCCCGCGGGGTAACAGCTCGTCGAGACGCTCGTTGGCAAGTTCGCGGATCCGGGTCTCCAATTGCGCGGCCGCTTTCGGCCGGAACGGCTTGCTGTGCGCCTGCCGGACGCCGTCGTAGATCGGCGCATCGAAGACCGCGTGAAAAGGCAGCGGATGCCACGGCGGGTCGGCGACCGGCCCGTCGTTGTGGTGGGCCAGGGTCGAGGCCGGCGGCAGGGTGCCCTCCGAGGCGACGAACGTTCCGTCGTTGACCGCCAGCACGTCCCAGATATCGGCGAACCGCGACAGCGCAAAGGCATCCCACTTGTCCAGGTAGTAGACCGGGTGGTGCTCGCGTAGCACCCGGTAGTAAGGCAGCGGGTCCGCCATCACCGCCGGATCGAACGGGTCGTACGAAAAATCCTGCAGTGCGGCGGTTTTCATTGCAGCGGCGAAGGTGGTAGGGCCTGCAGGATCGAGTCTTCCCAGCCGTCGCGAAGCGCCGGAGCGACGCTCATCCAGGTGACGATCTCGGCGGGCGGGTTGTCCTTCCACGACGGATAGTGCTCGGCGAAACAGTCCCAACCACCGTCGAGCGCCCAGTAGTGGATGACCTCGTTGTAGCGGAAGGTGGTGGTGAACGAACCCAGCCACCGCTTGCCGGTGCGCTCCGACCACGGGACGTAGAGCCGCTCCAACTCGCGGATGTAGTCGTCTTGACGGCCGGGTTTGGTCTGCATGATTTCTTGAATCACCACGGACGCGCTGAAATTGGCGTCACGCAACTGGGCGAGCGTCTTGTTGCTCGGCCCCGGGTACACGATTCGCCCCTCCCCCGAGGCGCCGATGTCGGCGAGGAATGCCGACCATTTCCCGGCAGCCGCCTCGTGGCTGCCGCCGCGTGCCTGCGCCGCCCCGATGCGCGCATAGTCGGCGAACGCGTCGATCTCCCAGATGATGGTGACCTGCGGCCAATGCCCGTTGAACGGGGTGGCTTCCCACACGCAGAACAACCGGGCGCCCAGTTCTTCCATCATCGGCTGGTAGGTGTCGACGAATACCTCGGTGAAGCGGTCGCTTGTTCCAGAGCCCAGCGCGATCGTCTCGTGCAGGTAGAGCAGCGTGTGGCTGTGGTACCTCCGCATCAGCCGACCGGGATCAGTTCGGAATCGACCGGTAGACAGGCCTTCATGTCACTGCGCAGTGTCTCGGTGGGGCCGACCGTAGCCGAAACGCCGGCCGCGGTCAGGGCATGACGTTTGAATGCGCGCGCAGCGGCGCTGAGCACATGCTGCACCGTCGTTGTCCGGTGCCCGATGGCCAGTGGCCAACCGTCATGCCAGAGGGTGACTTCCGTCATCCAGCGATCGAGCGCGTTGAGCACCTCGTGGCGAATTCGGATATCCGACGCGAACATGTCCGCGCTGACCGCCAGGCCGCGGGCCGCGCACTCCGTGCTCGCGGGCGGCATCTGTGACGCGAGGTCAAATGCGTGCATTCCCAGGATCTGCAACGGGCGGGTATCGGATGGCTGCGGCAGCAGCACCGTGACCTCCCAGCCGGCCCGCACCCGGTCGTACAGCCACCCGCCGACGGAGCACACCACGTCGGCGGGGCTGGAGGCGACGACGTCGAGGCGATACTTGACCGCGCCACCGTCGCGGTGCGGTGCGGTCGGCCGCAGTTTCTCGAAGTCCACCTCGAAGGTCTTCATCGCATCCCTTAAGCAGATCGAACGTCCCACCGGTTCCCGGACTCATCCGTCCCGGCCGACCCAGCGTGACACTTTTACGTCAATCTGTAAAGCTTCGATCGGGTCACGAGGTGCGCCGTGCCGCCAGTTCGGCGAGAACTTCGTCGGTGTGCGCACCAAGATCCGGCGCGGTGGAACGCGGTGCCCACGGCGTGCCGTGGAAATCCGCCGGTGTCGCGACCATGGGAACAACGGCGTGCCCATCCGGCACGTCGACCATGCCGCCGGCGGCGTGGAACTGCTCGTCGGCGACGACATCCTCGATCGTGTTGACCGGCGACCAGAAGAAATCCGGTTCACCCGCGAAGATCTCCGCCCATTCGTCAAGAGGCTTGGTGGCAAAGATCTGGTCCAGCTCGGCAATCAGTTCGACGCCGTTGACGGCGCGTAACCGCGCGGACGAAAAGCGCGGATCGGTCAACCAGTCGGCGCGGCCGACGGCTCGGCACAACGGCGGCCAGTGCCGCTCGGCTTCCAGCCCCACGATCCAGAACCGCCGGCCATCCCCTGCGGTGTAGTTGTTCATGCACGGGTTGCCCATCGTCTCCCGTTGTCCGACGGCGATGGGCTGACCCGCCATCAGGTAGGTGTTCAGATCGAAGCTCACCGTGTAGGCACCCTGCCGATACAGCGAGGTCGTCACCAGCTGCCCGGAGCCGGTCCGGTCCCGGGCCACCAACGCCGCGCAGATCGCCGCCGCCAGCGTCATGCCGGCGCTGTGATCGCCCATACCGCCGCGTTGGAAGGGCGGCGTGTCACCGGGCCGGGTGAGCAGATGGGCCACCCCGGCGCGCGACCAGAACGCCGCGATGTCGTAGGCCGCCCGGTCGGCGTCGGGCCCGGTTTCGCCGTAGCCGGTGATCAGTCCGTAGACAAGCCGCGGGTTGTCCGGCCCCACCGACGCGAAGTCAAGCCCAAGCCGCTGCAACGCGCCGGGGCGGATGTTGGTCACGAACACGTCGGCGCCGCTGATCAATTCGACAGCGGTGGCACGGCCACTGTCGGTGGTGAGGTCGAGGACGACGCTGCGCTTCGAGCGGTTGTCCATCTCGAACGGCGGGCTGATGTCGATATCGAGGCCCAACATCCGGCCGAACAACCGCCCGGGATCGCCGGTCGGCGGCTCGATTTTGACCACGTCCGCACCCCAATCGGCGAGGATGCCACCTGCCGCGGGGCCAGCCACCCAGACGCCGAGCTCAACGACTTTGATGCCTTCCATCGGTCCGGCCATGCCCGGCATCCTCTCACCGATGCCGTGCCGGGCGATGCCAGTTGATGCCCGCTATACGCTGACCACCAGGATGAGCACGACGGACCGGGAGGCTTTGTGAGTCTGGTCGCCGGGCGCGGGCCGCTCAGCAACGAGCCCGCCGGCTGGTTTTCGCCCCGTGACGATCTGAAATTGCCCCGTGATGTCGTCTATGTCGAACCGCATCCCCGACGCGTTCAGGCTTTCCGCGGCGGGCGCATGGTGATCGACACCGAGCGGGCGCTGTTGGTGCACCGGCGAAATCGCCCGCTTAGCTACGCATTCCGCGCCGACGAGGTGCATGGTCTGCCCGGTGAGCCGGTTCCGGAGGCGCCTGGATTCGTCCACGTGCCGTGGGACGCGGTGGACAGCTGGGTTGAAGAGGGGCGGACGCTCGTGCACTACCCGCCCAACCCGTACCACCGCGTCGACTGCCGCCCCACCACGCGTCGTCTGCGCGTCACGATCGCCGGGACCACGCTGGTGGACACCGACGACACCGTGATCGTGTTCGAGACGGCGCTGGAACCTCGCCTGTACGTCGATCCGTCGCACGTGCACACCGACCTGCTGCGGCAAACGGACACCTCGACGTACTGCAATTACAAAGGCGTCGCGACCTATTGGTCAGCCGTGATCGGCGAGGCGAAAGTTGAGGACGTGGCGTGGAGCTACCAAGACCCGCCACCGGAAAGCCTGCCCATCAGGGGATTTCTCAGCTTCGACGCCACCCGCGCTGAAGTTCTTGCCGAACTGCCTGACTCGGTGGCGCCTCAAGACCTCGGCGGCGAATAGTTCGGGCGGCCGAGCCCCAGCGCGTGCTGGGCGATCATGTTGCGGAACACCTCCAGGGTGCCGCCGTAGATACCGGTCGGTGAGGCCAGCCGGAAAATGTATTCGGCGCCACCGTCGTCGGCGGCTCCGTTGGTGTCGACCGGCAACGCCGACGCGGCACCCAGCACGTCCATCAGCTCCGGCGCGACATCACGCATGGTCTGTGCATTCGCCACCCTCCCGAACATTCCCGGGGTGCTCAGCGCCGCCTCGGTGCGAGCGATACTGCGGCCCAGCCGATACGCGACCGACTTGTCGTCGAGCAGCCGTCGGCCGTCGGCGCCCGGTTGGGCGACCAACGCGGCGATCCTGTCGATCGCCTCGGCCATCAGGGTCAGGTGTTCGCTCATCACTGCGATTCTCTGCAGGCCGTCGTCACCGCCGTCAACGGTGCCGTGCTCGACGTCAAGCGCCCCCCGCAGCACCGCCCACCCGCCGTTGACGTCACCGATCCGGTATTTGTCGTCGACCCGCACGTCGCTGTAGTAGACGGCGTTGGTCCGGTCGCCGTCGATGGTGCGGATGGGCTGGATCTCGACGCCCGGCGAGTCCAGCGGCACCAGGAACATGGTCAGGTTCTTGTGCTTCGGCGCGTCCGGATCGGTGTTGGTGAGCAGGAAAACGTATTTGGCGTTGTGGGCATTGGAGGTAAACATCTTGGAGCCGTTGATAACCCAGCATCCGCCGTCGCGAACCGCGCGGGTCTTGCACGTCGCCACATCGGAGCCGCCCTCCGGCTCGGTGTAACCCAGGCACAGCCGGATATGGCCGGACAGCACCCCGGGCAGCACCTCATCGGCGAGCTCGGCGGATCCGAACTGCTGCACCTTCCGAGCCACCATGGCGGTGGTGCCCCAGTGGAACCACGGGGTGTGCGCGCGGCCGATCTCCAAATCCCAGATCCGCCGGCGCAGCGAGCTGAAGCCGCCCTCGGATGCGTCCTTCCAGTCGGCGGCCAAATAGCCTTCGGCGCCGAACGCCAGGTGCACACCCGCGTCGAAATTCTCCCCGGTTTCCCGATCGCGTCGGCGCACCTCGTCGGTGACGTGGACGCCGAGGAAGGCCCGCAACCGATCACGGAATTCCTGGTCATCCGTGGAGAGCTCAACGACGGAAAAGTCCATGACCGCTACAGCCGCGCCTCGGTTTTGATGGCGGTGTCGGTGGTGCGCAGCGGGCGAATTATCGCCTCCTGCGCGAACGAGGCGATCAGCTCACCCTCCTCGGTGTGCACGGCGCCGCGGACATAGGACATGCCCGCGCCGACCTGGGTGCTCTCATGCGTGTACAGCAGCCAGCCCGACCATGACACCGGCTCGTGGAAGCTCACCGTCACCGTCAGCGGCGCGGTGGACACGGTCAAATGCGACTGGCTGGTGCCGATGCCTTCGTGGGCGCGCATCGTGGTCGAGATGCCCAGATGCCCGGTGAAATACGCGATCAGCGCCTTGGCCAAATCGTCGCGGGTCGGGATCGGGTCGTAGTGCAGCCAGGCGTATAGCTCCGGCGGGCCGACTTCGTCGGGGCTGTTGATGTCGACCACGTCGACCAGCCGGAGCTCCCGCCCGACCATCGGCATCGGCGAGAAGTTCGCATCCGCGGGCGCCACCACGTCGGGACGGGGCAGCTGGTGGCGGATGACATCGGCCGACGGCACATCGGCGAAGGCGGTGAAGGTGATGCAGCGTCGGCCGTTCTGTTGCACGCCGACGACCGCGGTGGCGGTGGAGCGGCCCTCGTGGACGACGTCGATGTCGAATTCAACGGGCTGCCCGACCATGACAGCGCGCGAGAACACCGCGTGCACCGACCGAACCGACTTGTCCGCAAACCGTTTTGCCACCGCGACGATCGCTTGGGCCAGCACCTGCGTGCCTTCCACCACCTGCCGTTCGTCCTCGCCGGCGATCCCGGTGTCCCCGCTGAAGTGGTCAGGCGCTTTCGCGCGCACATCGAACAAGTCGAGCAGGCCGGTAACCGACCAATGCGTCTGCTCAGATTCCGTGGTCACTCAGCGAGCGTGACATTTCCACCGAATCTTGTAAAGGCTTATCCGCCGCACACTCGATCTCAGCCGGCGTCGATCACCAGGGTCTGGAATCGCTCGATGGTGTCGATGACGTGCGCCAGGCTGTCGCCCGGCAACCCCACCTGCAGCCAGGTGACGCCGAGCGCGGCCAGCTTCTCCATGCCGGTCAGGTAGGCGTCCGCGTTGAAGTCGTCGTCTGCCGGGCTGCCGCCGTCGAAATTGGTGAAGACCACGTCGAACTTCGACCAGTCCCGGCCGGCTTCGTCAACACGACGACGCAGGTCGGCGATGCCGTCGGCGAGGACTTCGACCGAGTCGATGCTCGCGGTGCGAGCAGTCTGAGCCAGGGCGGGAGGCGCGGGGAACGGACACCACCCGTCGCCCTTGTGCGCGACGCGCCGCCGCGCGGCTGCGGTGTTTCCACCGACCCAGATCGGCGGATGCGGCTCGCTCACCGGTCGGGGGTGGGCGGTGATCCCGGTGGCGGTGAAGTGCTTGCCCTCGTACGAGACGTCATCGGTGGTCCAGATGGCCCGGATCACGTCCAGGGCTTCATCGAACAGCTCGGCCCGTTGCTCGTAGTCAACGCCCAGGGCGGCGAACTCCCGCTTGAGATAACCGACTCCGACCGCGAGGGTGAATCGACCACCGGACAGCAAATCCAGCGACGCACCAGACTTGGCCACTACGAACGGATTTCGATACGGCAACACCACAATGTTCGGAATCAGCCGCAATGTGGTGGTCCGAGCCGCGGCAAAGCCCAGCGTCACAAACGGGTCCAGTGAATCGTGTCCGCCGGCCTCGAGCCAGCGCTGCGTCGGAGCGGGGTGGTCGGTCAACCCGAAGCCACCGAAGCCGGCTGCTTCCGCTGCCGCCGCTACTGCGGCGATGCCGTCGCCGCTGACCAGTTCCGGGTTGTACGGGTGGCTATGCATGGGGTGGGTGATGGTGAAATGCATCTGCCGCTTTCCTTAGCTGAGCGCCGAGAAGTATCCCTGCAAAATTACTGCGTGACACTTATACGATAATCTGTAAAGTTAGCCGGGCGGCCGCCCGGTCGGATCGAGCGCCACAGGGAGGTGACGCAGTTGGGCATTGTGACCACGAGTTCGGAAACCGCCTTCGCTCGATCGCCCGAGACCATCTACGACTTCGTCACGAACCCGGCGAATTGGACCAAGACCCGCGATCGCGATGCGGCCAAAGTTGTGGATGTTCAATTCCGTTGGGCCGCTTGGCCATGACCGCGACGGCAACGGCGGTATGGAGGGCCGTATCACGGTCCAATACCGGTTCACCAGGCCGGGCGAGGAGATCACGCTGTTCACCCGGACGATGACGATTGAGGCCTACAAACACGCGCCGCTGCCCGACGCGTTGTTCCAGCAAGTCAACCCCGCCAAGATCGACGCCTACCACGCGGCGATCGCACGAGAATTGGATGCGGTCGATGACGGCGACCGTTGAGGGGCTGACGCCACTGGCCACCGGCTTCTGCTTCGGTGAAGGCCCGCGCTGGTTCGAGGGGCTGCTGTGGTTCTCCGACATGCTCGGCGAGGCCGTGCACACCGTCGACCCGGGTGGCTCGCTGACCACGTTGCCACTGCCCGGGCATTCGCCCTCGGGGCTGGGATTCCGGCCGGACGGCTCACTGCTGATCGTGGCGACCGAGAACCGGCAGCTACTGCGCTACGACGGTGAAAGCGTCATCACGATCGCCGATCTGAGCGATGTCGCACCGGCCGACCTCGGCGACATGGCCGTCGACCACCTCGGACGCGCCTACATCGGGTCGCAGGCCTTCCAGGGCGGCGTCATCGTGCGCGTCGATCCGGACAACAGCGTGCGGGTGGTCGCGCAAGATCTGGACTTCCCGAACGGTATGGCGATCACGGCCGACCACAAGACCCTGATCGTCGCGGAGTCGGTCGGCCGGCGACTGAGCGCGTTCAGCATCGGCGGCGACGGCGGGCTGTCGGACCGACGGGTCTTCGCCGACGGTCTCGACGGGCCACCCGACGGCATCAGTCTCGACGCCGATGGCGGCGTGTGGACGGCGATGACGCTGGCGCACCAGTTCGAGCGCATCGTAGAGGGCGGCCCCAATGGACAAGTCACTCATCGCATCGACATCGGCGACCGCGCCGCGATCGCCTGCGTGCTCGGCGGCTCCGCGCGGCGCACGTTGTTCATGTTGTCGAGCACCGACGCCTATCCCAAGCGGTTGATCGGTACCCGGCTGTCTCGGCTCGACACGGTGATCGTGGATACTCCTGGCGCCGGCCTGCCCTGAAAGGTGAACGATGACCGATTCCTATTACGAGGTGATCGATCACGCCGACCCGTCGGGCGAAAAATTCTGTGCCACAGACCTGGTAAGAAGCACTTGGTCGGCGGCACTGCAGCATGCCGCACCGGTGTCGGCGCTGTTGGTCCGGGCGCTCGAGCGCTGCACGGCCCGCGACGACACCCGGCTGAGCCGGGTCGTCATCGACTTGCTGGGTCCGGTTCCGGCTGAAGGTGATTTGTGGGTTCGCTCGCAAGTCGAGCGCCCCGGCAAGCAGATCGAGCTGATCAGCGCCGAGATGCTGGCGCTGGGTCCCGACGGTCAGCTCCGGTCGACAGCCCGGGCCAGCGGATGGCGGCTGCAGCAGCTCGACACCGCGGAGTTGATCCACGCGGCCGAACCGCTGCCGCGTCCAGTTAGCGAAGCCCGCAGCCGCAATCTCGAAAAGGATTGGGACCGTAACTATGTGCACAGCCTGGACTGGCGCTGGCTGACCAAACCCCTGAACGATGGTCCGGGAGAATCCTGGATCAAGCCGACGGTGAACCTGGTCAACGGCGAGGCGATGACGCCGTTGGAGCGGCTGTTCGCGGTGGCCGACTGCGCCAATGGCATCGGCTCCAAACTCGACATCCGCAAGTGGACGTTCCTGAACAACGACCTCGTCGTCCATGTGCACCGGATTCCCGACGGCGACTGGATTGGCATCCGTGCGGAAACCAATTACGGGCCAGACGGTATCGCTACGACGGTGGGCACCCTGTTCGACGAGACCGGAGCTGTGGGCAGCATCCAGCAGTCGGTGCTGGTGCGCCGACGCCCGCGCTCTTAGACCAGCGCCGAGATCGACACTAGCGCAGTTTTTTTCGTGATTTTTCGCACTAGCGTCGATCTCGACGCTAGTTGGGTCTAGGCTCCTTCGCCAATGTCGATGCGGAGATCGGTGGGATGACGTCGACGACGCGCAGGTGCGTCCGGGGCGAGGCGAGCACCGTCGCGATCAGACATCCGCCGTCGCCGGGTTTTATCCCACCGCCGGTCGATCGGATGATCGAGGCCCGCACGCCGGTTCCGACGAATTCGGCGTCCAGGCCGGCCACCCACGCTTCGAGCATCCGATCTGCCGTCGCCGGCGACGGCCCGACCAGACTGGGGCTGATCAGCAACACGTCACCACATCGGTTGTCGATCATCTGCGGGATGACTTGTGCCGCAAGGTGTTGCGCGCCAATCCAGGAACCGTTGATCAGGCCCGCGGCGCTGACCAGCACGTCGACCGACCCGATCAGGTAGTCGGCGGACTCGACGAACCGATCGATGGAGGGCGGATCGGCCAGGTCCAGGTAGGCGGCGAAGGCCGCCGCGCCATCGGCGCGGAGTCGGGCCGCGAACCGCTCACAGATAGCGGTCCGGCGGGTTCCCATCAACACCAGATCCCCGCCGGCGGCTAACCGCGCCGCAGTCGCAAGCGCGACGGACGAGGAGGCTTCGGTGATGACAATCGCCCTGGAGGGCCTGGATTGACTCACGACGGAAGCCGATCGGCGGCGATGCGCCGGGCCCCGGCTAAGATTTGGTGGTCAGCTACCTGGCGTGGGGGCGAGGCCCTGGCAAGGGATCTAGACAATGACACCAAAACAGCGTGACACTTCGGCCAAATTTTGTAAAGTTTCGGGTATGGAGCAGACGGCGACCATCGAAGGCGACACCTCGACGCAGCAGCGGATCCTCGCAGCTACGGCTGAGGTCCTCAGCCGCAACGGCAAACGCAAGCTCAGCCTATCCGACGTCGCCGCCCAGGCCGGGGTGTCCAGGCCGACGCTGTATCGCTGGTTCGCCTCGAAGGAAGAGCTGCTCTCGGCGTTCTCCCGTTACGAGCGGCAGAGCTTCGAAAGCGGCCTGAGCCGGGCGACAGCCGGCCTCAAAGGAGTCGACAAGCTCGACGCCGCGTTGCGGTTCATCGTCGAGTACCAGCATTCCTACTCGGGTGTGCGCATGGTCGACATCGAGCCCGAGCACGTCATCAGCCAGTTCTCACACGTCATCCCACAGATGCGGGAGGGTCTGCAGCGGCTGCTTCCCGGGCCCAACGCCACGGTGAAGGCGGCCACCGCGATCCGCGTGGCGATTTCGCACTACATGATCCGAGGCGACGACGCCGATCAGTTCTTGGCCCAACTGCGCCACGCGGTGGGAATCAAGGCGGGACCCGACTAGTCGAACAGCACCGCGGCATTGAGGTAGCCGGTCGGGTCGAAGGCCGCCTTGAGCGTTCGCATCGCCGCGATATCGGCGGCCTCGCGGGACATGCCGACGTACTTGCGTTTGCGGCTGCCGACCCCGTGTTCGGAGCTGACGTTGCCGCCGCATGCTGCGATCAGGTCCATCATCGCCGCGTACAGATCGCGTTCCTGCTTTTCGCCGCAGCGCAGCACGTTGAGATGCAGGTTGCCCTCCCCGATGTGCCCGAACAGCACGCCAATGGCGTCGGGCGCGTGGCGGCGCAGTAACGCGTCCGCGTCGCGGGCGAACGCCGCGACTGCCGACAGCGGCAGCGAGACGTCGAACTTCAGCGGCGGCCCGTAGACGCCAAGCACCTCGGCCAACGATTCCCGCACCCGCCAAAGCCGTTGTTGCGCAGCCACATCAACGCCAACCGCCGGCTCGCCACAGGTGCCCACCCCCTCCAGAGCGTCGGCGAGCCGCTCAGTCTGGTCGTGATCGGATGCCAGTTCCACCAACAGCAACCAGTAACCGCGCACCGGCGCGGCCAGCCCCAGATGCTCCTCAGTCAGCGCGCTGGCCCGGCCGTCGATCAATTCCAGGGCGGCGATGCCGTCCAGGTCGCGAAACAGGCGGGCGGCGTCGACCAGCGCGTCGAGGTCATCGAAGCCGCACACCGCCGTCACTCGATGCGGCGGATCCGCGTGTAGCCGCAGATCGAGCGCGGTGATCACGCCCAGTGTCCCCTCGGCACCGACGAACAGCGCCGGCAGGTCATAGCCGGTGTTGTCGGCCCGCACCCGGGAATGCCGGCGTACCACCGACCCCTCGGGCAAAGCGACGTCCAGACCAATCACCTGCTCGCCCATGTTGCCGTACCGCACGGTGCGCAACCCGCCGGCGTTGGTCGAGGCCATCCCCCCGACGGTGGCGGTGTCGCGCGCCGCCAGGTCAACTCCGAACACCAAACCGGCCGCGGCCGCCGCGCGCTGCACCGCGGCCAATGTGGCCCCTGCCCCGGCTTCGACGCGGCGTTCGATCGTGTCGACATCGCTTATGGCGCAAAGCCGCTCAGTCGACAACAACAGATCGTCGTGCTCGGGAACGGTGCCGGCCACCAACGACGTGCGACCGCCCTGGACGGTCACGTGAGTCCCGGCGTCTCGGCACACCCGCAGTACCTCGGCGACTTCGTCCGCCGAGCCCGGACGAACCAGGGCGCTCGCCCGCCCTCGGTAACGGCCGGTGTGGTCGACGCTGCGGCCGGCCAGCACATCAGGGTCGGTGCTGACATGACTCGGTCCCACCACCGATGACACGGTTTGCAGCACACTCGAGGCCATGGCGACGGTGTATCACACGCCCGGCGACGATGCAGAGCCCGCAGGGCGATGAGGAGGAGCCGGGCCATCAGATCACGCCCGGCGACGATGCAGAGCCCGCAGGGCGATGAGGAGGAGCCGGGCCATCAGATCCCGCCCGGCGACGATGCAGAGCCCGCAGGGCGATGAGGAGGAGCCGGGCCATCAGATCCCGCCCGGGCGGCGCCGCGAGTGATGCAGGATAGATAGCCGTGAGCATGCAACGTGAGGACGTCTGGTTCAACTCGGGCAGCGACCGGATCAGTGCTTGGTTGTATCGGCCGACGGGCAACGGCGACGCGCCGCTGCTGGTGATGGCGCACGGGCTGGGCGCGGTGCGCACGATGCGGCTGGACGCCTACGCCGAGCGCTTCAGCGCCGCCGGCTACGCCTGCCTGGTGTTCGACTATCGCAACTTCGGCGACAGCGAGGGCGAGCCGCGTCAACTGCTCGATATCAGCATGCAATTGCAGGACTGGACCGTTGCCGTGGCGTATGCCAAGACGCTGGCGGGAATCGATCACAACCGAATCGGTCTGTGGGGCACGTCCTTTGGCGGTGGCCATGTAATCGCCACGGCAGCGCGGCTGCCCGGGATCGCGGCGGTCGTCTCGCAATGCCCGTTCACCGACAGCATCGCCTCGCTGGGCGCGATGAGCCCGTTGATCAGCGCGCGCATTACGGCGTTGGCGGTACGCGACCTCGTCGGAGCCCGGCTCGGCAGGCCGCCGGTGATGGTCCCTACCGCCGGCAGGCCGGGCGAGGTGGCGTTGATGCACGCCCCCGACGCTTACTCCGGTTATATACGGTTGGTGCCTGAGGGCACGACGTTGCGAAACGAGGTCGCCGCCCGGATCGGTGTGAAGTTCCTGCCCTACCGTCCGGGTCGGCTCGCATCGAAGATCACCTGCCCAATCCTGTTCTGCGTCTGTGAAACCGACTCGGTCGCACCGTCGGGCCCAACCCGCCGCTACGCGGCGACGGCGCCGCGCGGTGAGGTCAAGCTCTACCCGGAAGGCCATTTCGAGATCTATGTCGACGACGCGTTCGAGCGCGTGATCGCCGACCAGATCGAGTTCCTGGACAAGAACTTGAAGCGCTAGCGGCGACGATGCGCATCGGCGTGAGGGGGAGCCGCGGAATCGAACTCAGCGGATGACGCTGATGCCGCCGTCCACCGGGATCACCGCGCCGGTGATGTAGGTGCTGGCGCGGCTGGCAAGGAAGACGGCGATGCCCCCGATGTCGTCGGGTTGACCGATGCGGCCCAGCGGCAAGTGGGCGCCAATCGCGTCCGGGCCCGCTCGCAGCAGCTCCTTGGTCATCCGCGATGGGAACAGTCCGGGCGCGATCGCGTTGACCAGAATCCGGGGGGCCAGCTCGCCGGCGAGGTGTTGGGTCAGCATGTGCACGGCGGCCTTGCTCGCGCTGTAGGAGAAGTTGTCCCTGCCGCGTCCCGGCGGGACGATTGCGTCGATGCTGCCGGTGTTGATTACCCGCGCGGGGTCGTCGTCGGTTGCGGCCGCCGTCAGCATCGGCACCAGGGCACGGGTCAGCAGGAAGACGCCTTTGACGTTGACGTCGAAAACTTTGTCGAAGCCGGATTCGGGAAACTCGCCGAACGGCGCCCCCCACGCCGCACCGGCGTTGTTGAACAACGCGTGGACGGCGTCCTCCCGGTCGGCGAGGTCGGCGGCCAGTGCCTGAACTCCGTCGATGGTGCCGAGATCGGCGGGGATCGCCTGCACCGGTCCGTGGACTGACAACTCGGCGACGGCGGCGTCGAGCTCCGCTTTTTTGCGGCTGGACAGATACACCGTCGCTCCGGCCTGCAGCAGTCCGCGCGCCATCATCACGCCGATGCCGCGGCCGCCGCCGGTGACCACGGCGACCTTTCCGTCAAGCCGAAACATGTCAGTCATGGCCATCAGTCTGGATGCTGGCTGAGCAACGGCGTTCGGCGGGACCTCTACCGACTGTTCAACGCGATCCCGGTCATCGCGAATTACGACCGGCTGTATCGATTTCGGTTCTGACCCCGAGCGGTGACTCGGTCCGGACCGCCTCGTCGCGGATCAGACCGCGCAGCAGTGCGGTGCTGAACTCGGCGGCGATCTCCTTGGCGCTGCGGCGTCCGCTCGGCCGTAGCCATCGGTACGCGCCGAGCGTCATCCCGATGTAGCCGAGCGCCAGGACGTGGGAGTCGCATTCATAGAACTCGCCGCTGGCGATGCCCCGGTCGATCAGTCCGTGCACGTGCTCGTAGACCTGGGTTTCCTTCTCGCGGACCGAGGCGACCTGCTCTTCGGTGAACCATTCGGTGATGTAGGGCTGCTCCTGGAAGTACACCGCCGCGCCTTCCGGGTTGGCGGCGATCTGGTTCAGCAGGCGCACGGTGTATTGGTAAAGCGCCTCACGTGCCGACATCGACGGGTCGTCGTGCACGGCGGCCAGCGTGCGTTCGGCGGCCTGCTGATAGATGTCGTAGAGGATCAGCGACTTGCTGGCGTAGTAGTGGTAGACAGTGGCCTTGTTCAGCCCGACCACGTCGGCGACGTCGTCCATCCGGGTGCCGTGGTAGCCGCGCGCGGCGAACAACTTGGTGGCAACAGTCAGCAGCTCCTCGCGGCGCGTGAGCCCGTTCTCGGATGGCATGTGTACTCGCTATCGGCAGGCCGGGGTACCCGGTGTCAATCAACTAGTTGGATAGTCTAGGCAGAACGGTTGTTCGCTGTTGTGCGTCGCCCCCGTCGGACTAGACTGCTGCACGAGGCAGGTCGCGATTCGCTGCAAATCGAGAGGGTGGTCTGATGAATCCAGATCCCGATCCCAGCTACGACTTTTCCGACGAAGCCGAGTTCTACTTCAGGTACCTGACGTGGGGCCTGCGGGGTGTCGTCGACGGTAACGGCTACCCGCCACAGGC
>Ga0209040_10000804_pt1 | contig 24370 bp, 23 predicted proteins | sample BogFormECP12_OM3_FD_188240 | JGI IMG/M metagenome (GOLD analysis project Ga0209040, IMG submission 188240) | Bog forest soil microbial communities from Calvert Island, British Columbia, Canada - ECP12_OM3 (SPAdes) (version 2) | ecosystem: Environmental > Aquatic > Freshwater > Wetlands > Bog ... | reverse complement strand
GGGCATGAACAACTCCTCTCGGATCACCCGAGAAGACTGCCAGTCTTGGGTAATTTCCTACCCGGATCTCTGCGGCGAAGTCAGACGCAAAGCACGGGTGTTCCGTAGTAGTCGACAATCGAGCCGGGGGTGATGTCGTGGATTACTGGTGGAGTGGACGTATTCCAAACGTGCGGTATTCACCATTTCCGCGCAGCTAACCGCCACGCGCAAACATCCTTGACGTAAGCCGCCAAAACAACCCCGTATGGTGACAACCTCGGTACGGTGGGGCGCAACGTAGACGGGGTGTGCGATGTATCTGACCCAGGGGTTACGGCATGCAGCGCAGATCCGGCCGCGGGAACAATCCACGGTGTTCAGGGACCGCCGGCGCATCTGGTCGGAGACGGCCGACCGTGTCGCGCAGGTCGCTGGTGGACTCAAGGAAGCCGGCGTGCGGCCCGGCGATCGGGTCGCGATCCTAGCGCTCAATAGTGACCGCTACTTCGAGCTGATGTATGCGATTCCCTGGCTGGGCGCTGCCATGGTGCCGGTCAACACGCGGCTCGCAACACCGGAGATCCGGTACATCCTCGAAGATTCCGGGGCGCGCGTGCTGTTCATCGACGACGCCATGAAGGCGCATGCCTCTGCGCTGGCCGGTCAGATGCCGACGGTCGAGGCGGTGTTTTACCTCGACGACGATGCGCCGCCCGGGGGCACGCGGCCGTACGAGGAACTCGCGGCCGCACCGGAAATCGCGGACGCCGGGGCTGGTGGCGAGACGCTGGCCGGCCTGTTCTACACCGGCGGCACCACGGGCAAGTCCAAGGGCGTGATGCTCAGCCACAACAACCTGGTGTGGAACGCGATGAACGCCATCGCCGGCGTGTACCACGACCAGGACACGACGTACATCCATGCCGGCCCAATGTTCCATCTCGCCGACGGCGGCCAAACCTTCGGCGTGACGGCCTGCGGCGGGCGCCACGTCTTCGTGCCGCGCTTCGATGCCGCCGACTGCCTGCAAACCATGGAGCAGGAGAAGGTCACGCACGCCGTGTATGTGCCAACCATGCTCAACATGCTGGTCAATCACCCCGCGGCGGGGGACGTCGATCTCTCCAGCCTCAAATACATCGTCTACGCCGCCTCGCCGATGCCCGAGGGTGTGCTGCGCAAGGCGCTTCAGGTCTTCCCGAACTGCCAGTTCATCCATGCCTACGGCATGACCGAGGCAGCGCCGGTCTTGACCGTGCTGCCGCCGCGCTACACCACCCTCGAAGGACCATATGCCGGCCGCATCAAGTCCTGCGGACTGGCGGCGCATACCGCCGAGTTGAAGATCGTCGACGAGAACCGCCGCGAAGTGCCGCGCGGCACGATCGGCGAAGTCGCGGCCAAGGGGCCGATGATCATGCTGGGCTACTGGGACAAGCCCCAGGAGACGGCGGCCGTGCTGCAGGACGGTTGGTACTACAGCGGCGATGCCGCCTACATGGACGACGAGGGCTTCGTCTTCATCGTCGATCGGCTGAAGGACATGATCATTTCCGGCGGCGAGAACGTCTACTCGACCGAGGTCGAGAACGCGATCTCGCTGATGCCCGGCGTCGCCGAGGTGGCCGTGATCGGCATCCCCGACGCCAAGTGGGGTGAGAGCGTCCACGCCGTTATCGTGCTGTGTGCCAGGGCCAACCTCACGGCCGAAGCGGTGATCGAGCATTGCCGCACGCGGATCGCCGGCTATAAGTGTCCACGCTCGGTCGAGTTCCGCGACGCCCCGCTCCCGTTGTCCGGTGCCGCCAAAGTGCTCAAACGCGATCTGCGTGAGCCGTTCTGGAAGGCCGCCCAGAAGGCAGGTGTTCTGAACACTAGCGATCTCTCAGCGACGACAAGCGAACGAGGGGTGCGTCGCTGACCTTGTGCCTGTCTTCCATCTTGGTGGTTGGCACGCTCATCGCAGTTATCGGCGCTGACGGCCTGATTTAAAGCCACTGCAGAGCAACGTCTTTCGGAATAACCAGACTTCTTGCTCGTAGCCCTGCGTATTTCGGTTCCGTCGTAGTCGCCGTCAGTTGCTCCTGCCCCGCAAGCTACTGGGGTGATTGTGTCTGGCCGGATGATCACCGTCCATCGAGGTTCAACCGCCCTGCAGTGTTTGGAAAGCGGTGGCGTGTAAACAGTTTCGCTCGTTTTACTGGTGGAGGGGCGTCATTTCACCCGTGCACTGTTCTCCTCGTCCTGTCCGGGGTTACCCGTGCTCAATGGCACGGGCTGCTATGTAATCGGCCCAGTCGCGTCCGACATACTTGACCCATCGGACGGCGGTGTTGATGTGCATGCCGAGAAGGTCGGCCAGGACGGCGGCGGGCAGATCGGCCGCCAGGGCGGCGAGGGCGCCGTTGCGGGCGATTCGAACGTTGATGTCGTGTCGGCTGAGCCGAGTGGTCAAGGCATGGTTGGCGATTGGCTGGCCCGGCACGAGGCCCGGGAACAGCCATTGTGCCGCGCGGCGGTCGGCGTGGACTGAGAGGCGACGTTGCGGCTCGGGCTTTGTGGCCAGGTCTTGGAGGAGGGTGGCCAGCCGGGGTGGAAGTAGAGCTGGTCGTCGCCCGGCGGTCAGGTAAGTGTGTTTGCCCTGGCAGCTGAGCTGGTCTGCGGTGAGATGCCGGATCCGTTCCGTCGGGAGTCCGAACAACAGGGTCAGCGCGCCTGCCGCGCGGACGTCGACCGGAAGGGCCGTGTCCGTCAGGCATCGTTGCAGGAGTCGCCAGCGCTCGTCGTCATCGAGCAGCTTGGCTGGCTGCTGACGAGGAATGGTGGGCACGACCAGTTTTCGTGAAAGACCGCGCTGGTGGGTCCATTTCAAGAAGTAACGGACGAGATGACGGCGTTGGGTGTTCTGCTCGCTGAGCCAGCGATCCAGGTCGTCCTGCTGCAGCTGATCCAGCGTGATCCTGTTGCCGTCGAGCCAGTCCAGGAGCTCGAGGGCAACGAGGATGCGTCTGCGTAGCTCGCGTCCTGCAGATGCCGGGAAACTGCGGTTGACGGCGCGGCGGCGGGCCCGTCGCAGCAGGAACCAGTGCAGGTACGGCCTGATCAAGTTGGCGTGGTCGGTGGGTATGGCGAGGAGGTGATGGTCGAGCCAGGCCGGCAGCCGCTCGAGGTCTTCATGCCGTTCGACCAGCACGCCGGTTTGCACCATCATCTGCCGGATGTAGTGGACGTTCCGGCTCGGCGGGATTTCGTCTAGCAGGTCGTGGCTGACGGGTCGGCCTTCGGCGACGATTTGGCCGAGCAGCCGTGCGTTCGGGCTTTTCTCGATCCAGTGGATCTGTTTGTAGGGGCTCGCGGTCTGTGTCAGGGCGTCGAGCACTGGCAGGAGTTGATCGGTGACTTCGCCGTCAGAACCTGTGAGCAGGTGGCGGGCCTTGTTGGCGAGCACGCAGTATGCGCAACCATCGTGCCCGTAGGGGTTACCGGTCCGTCCGCAGTGGCGGCACCTGTAGTCGAGAACGACTCCGGCGCAAGGACCGCAGATCCCGGTGCCGTCCTCATCGCGAGCAATCAGTGGCTGGAAGGTTCGGCATCTGCTGCATTCGGCCGGGGAGCGCAGGACCATGTCATAGCAGCGGTCGCAGACGGGGCCCATCGGCCAGTGAGCGTTGATTCCGCGTTGCCTGCCGCAGCGACTGCAGGTGTGTGCCGGGCGGCGGTAGCACGCCTGGCATATCGGTTTGCCTTTGGTGTGGCCCGTGCATGGGCGGACTCTGTCGCAGATCGAGCAGGTCATCTCCGGCCCCCGGTAGCAGCCGTGACACAAGTCCGGCTGGTCTTCGGTGGCGTTGCGGGCAATATGACGGAGCTTTCCGCATCGGCCACAAGTCCGACGTGGTCGGCGAAACTTGCTGTAGCACCGGTGACAGTAGGCGCCGTCGTCGTCGACGGCCGCAGATGGCTTGACCTGACCGCACGCAATGCACGGACGCTCGGGGCGCTTCCAACAGCGTTGGCAGACAACGGTTCCGTCGTCCAGACGCGCGACAGGCCGATCGAGACGGCCGCACTGGCTGCACTCCTTGAACCTCTCCGGATCACGGTTGTAGCAGCGATAGCAGATCTTGCCGTCGAGCCGCCGGGCCGCGATGCGCGCATTCTGCCGACCGCATCGTGAACAGACAGCCAATCGCGAACGCGAATCGCAAGACCCGCAGATCCGGCCCTCTGGCCGCAGCTGGCGCAATTCGGTGACGGTCTTGCCGCAGTGCGCACAACCGGGCCGGATGACCTGATGGCCGTTGTCGTGGAGAACGTGCGTCAACCGAATCAGGACGGGCGGGCATCGAGAATCACCGGAGCCCATCGCGTCGGGGTGGGTGGACAGGTGTGCGACCAGTTCCTCCAGGAATCGCGCCGCGCCACGCACGTTGATCGGGACCGCCACGTCGAGCGCACTGCTGGCCTCGTTCGCGTCCAACGTGGGTACTGCAGCGAGAAGGTGGGCGATTGCGGAGTTCACCGCGGCGTCCATCCGCGCTGCTTGGCGGGCAAGCCGTGCCGCGGTTGATGGTGGCGTCACAGGCCTTTGGGCTTGCGGATCGACGTGCGCCGCACCGCCGGGCGTGGTCCTCGCTTCTCACCGGCCGTCTTGCGCACCTCGGCGTTGACGGCCTCGATCTCGATCAGGTCGTTGGGTGTGCAGTCCAGGATGTCGCACAACGCAGCCAGGGTGTCCATCGAAAGCCGCTGGGGTGGCTGGGTGACCAGCCGGAACACTTGCTCACGTGACAGCGTGATGCCGCGCTCGGCCAGCAACGGCATCAGATCTGTGGTTTGCCACATTTCCTTGGCAGCCATGAGTCGACGCAGGTGCCACTGGTAGCCCATCTTCTTGATCACGCCTGGTCGTCCTCCCATAGGCTCGCATGGCGTTCGGTGAGCTTGCGGCGCAGCAGCTGATTGCGGTACTCGTCGGAGACCCCGGTGTAGATTGCCGTCGAACTCGCGGTGGCGTGCCCGGCCTGATCCTGCACAAATCTCTCCGGGTAATCGAACTCGACGAGGTGGGTAATCATGCTGTGCCGCAACGAATGTAGGTCCAACTCGACGGGTAGCCCAGCAGCCTCGCGAGCGGTTTCGAAGGCTTCGTTCGCGCTGCGCTTCGAGAGCCGGCCGCACCGCTCGGTCACCCATATCGCGGGATGATTGCCGACCTCGAAGCGGGGCCGGACCTCGGTCACATAATGGTCGAGCACGTCGACGATCCAGTCCATCTCCGGCACGGTGAACACCGTTCGGCGTTTAGGTGGGCTGCCGTTGGATGATTTACCCCAGCGCACGAACAGCGCCCCATACCTGCCGTACTGCGGTGCCTTCGGGTTGCGCCGTAGATCGGCGAGGTCCAGCCCGCATCCTTCCTGGCGGCGAAGGCCAAAGGCATAGTAAGTCTTCAGCAGCGCCGAGTCCCGCATCGCGGACAACGTGCCCTTACGTCGCCGCGCCCGGATCTGTTCCACCCGGCCGTCGGCCGCGTCGAACAATGCCTGCACCTCCTCATAGGTCAGCGGCCGCCGACGCGGCTGCCCTTCGAACTCGGTGACATGGGCAATGCTGTTGTGCTCGTGCAGAATCTGCACCGGAACCCGCCCGAACCTGTCCTGGCACGTCGCGAGCCAGCCGTAGCGCGCATCGCAGATGAAGTCGCAGAACATCCGCAGCGAGTTCTGATATTGCCGCGCGGTGGAGACACTGAAGTTCGGGTTGTTCGCCCGCACATTGTCGAAGAACGCCTCCACCTCGGACTCCACGATCAAACCGCGGATGTCACTGGTGCGCCGCCTGGCAAGGTTCTCCAACCAGTACCCGTGGGAGTGGCAGCCCGCCCACTTCAGGAATCGGGTGCGCTGCTGCCGCGCCCAGCCCTCAAGCATCCCCTCGAACACCGCCGTCGCCGGGTCCAGATGCACCACGCCCTGCGCCATCACCAGGTGTGCGGCACCCGACAAATCCGCTGCTCGACCCACACTCGCCTCCGTTACATCTGATGCAACATTGTTGAGAGTGTGCCACACGTCGGCAAGGCCCGCAGGCAGATTCATTTTCAACTGGCGAGCCGATGCTGACGGTTACTCTGTGAGCTGCGTTTTCATCCCGTGGTAGCGGCTGCCGAATGTTGCATCAAACGCAATTCCGCCCGTTTCTCGCTGTCCCGCATCATGGATAACGCCACGACGAGCAGGTAGCAGGCGTTGCGCAGCATGCGGCGCTGCAGCGCCAGGGCGCGTGGATGGAGCCCGGGATGCCAAGGGGCGCTGGTGGCGTCACGGTGGTGGATCATCACGAGGTCGTCGATGACACCGGTCGTGGTGAGGTGTCCGGCTGCGACAGCCGCCTCGACCCGAGCGATCCTGTGACGGCCGGACGCAAGGCCGGTGCTGAAGCCGTTGGGCGCATAGGGGCGTTGCACGCCGAGCATCAACGTCAGCAAGGACCAGTGCACTCCACCGCCGCTGTCGCCAGCCGTTGCATGAACCGGGATGGGGTTGGCGGGATCGGCGAGGTAGCGGTCCAGTCGTACGTCAAAGTCGCCGGTTACCTGGGTCGCGTTGTCGAGGAGTTCGTGGTAGCGCTGTTGGGCTCGCAGGATGTCGGGGGCGAAGGTGTGGACGTAGGTCCAGGCGGCGCGGATCAACGGGAACCATTGCTCGGGCGGGATGGCAGGCGTGGAGACGATCGCACTTGGGGCAACATGTGCGGCTTTGCGGGCGCTTTGCCGTGCCCACGGGTCGGCGGGCAGTCCTTTATCGGTCAGGGCGGGACTGTATTGGTGCAGCGATTTGAGGGTGGTGATGTAGTTCTTGATGGTGTTGGTCGATAACTGCTCGCGCAGACCTTGGATGAATCGGTGCAGGTCATTGTGCTGCCAGGCCGCCAGTTGCGCGGGCAGCCGGTTGGTTTCAGCCCAGCTGGCCATCCGGCGCAGATGGCTGAGCCTGGCCAGCACGGTGGCGGGGTTGGCCGGTCGGGTTTGAGGGAAAGACCCGCGGCGATCACCGCCGGGTGGCGGGGGTTGAACATGATCATGGCGAGTTCGCGGGCCAGCAGGTTCCATGTGGGCTCGGCCATTTCATCGGAGAACACCACGGTCCAGGCCGACGCCGGCAGGTTCGCCGGTCGGCGGATGACGCCGTTGAGGTTCCATTCCACGGCGTTACCGAACCGCGGCACCCGGGCGCCGGCCAACAGCAGGTGTGACCCGAAGACGGGTTCGTGGGCCTTAAAGACGCCGCTGGGCAGGTCATTGAATTGCACGAGGCTCAACTGTCAAACTCCACGTTCGCGGCCAGCGGCAGATGCAGACCAACCTGTCTGGCGTCGATGTGCTTGCGGGCCAACGCTTTCTCCTCCGCGGTGTGCTCAGCCAGCACGGCTTGCAAGTTGGCATGGCTCTGTCCCCACAGCTGCGCGAAATGCTGGGGGGACAACCGCAGCCGCAGCCGGTCGAGGTGGTCGGCGAACAACAAGAGCTGGGGCAGATGGCTGGGCAGGACCCAGGCGTTGCGGCACTCAAGACACCGCAGCGGGGCCACGGGGCACAATTCTGCAGGGCGGCCGTAGGGCGAGTTGAATGGATCAGAGCACTGGGTCAGTCCCATGTCGAGTGCCCCACGACGGATGTCCTCGGCTTGCTCTGCGGTCAGGCCCAACGCCGCGGCCTGATCCGGGGCGTCGAGCACGTCGGTGGAGCTGGTGAGCACGGTCGGTCCCTGCACCGCCGCGGCGAACCAGTGGTCTTGGGCTGCGCTAATCACCTTGCCTGACATCATCCGCAGGGTGCTGCCCGAGCGTAGTGACCCCGGAACACTTCTTCGTGGTGATCGTCAGCGGCGTCGGCGATGCGCCCGCCGAACGCGATGGCTTTCTCCACTTTCGTCGATTTGCGCAGCCGGCGAATGTCGGTGCTGCCGTCGACAGTCACGCCCGCCGCCACCAGCCAGTCGGCAAAGGTCGATTGCTCTTTGTTGGGCGCCCACGGCGCGATGCGCAGCTGGAATCCTTGCGTGACCGAGGCCGCCACGAACAACCGGCCGCCGGCATCGGGTGCCCGCGGCCCGGCCTGGGCGGTGGCATCGGTGAGACGCCGGATGATTGCGCCGACTTCCCGGTGGGGTCGGTCAGCGAAGTCGACCGGCTCATCAGCGGTGTCCGACGCTGCTTCGGTGGCGAAGGTGCGGTGCCGTACTTGTTGAGCACGCCGCTTGGTCAGGGTCAGTCGGACTCCCGACGGAAGGTATTCGACGTCACTCTCGCGCAAGGCGGTGACCTCCTCAGATGCGTGACCAGTGGCCGCCACCAGCAGCACCCGGTAGGCATGCAGGTCGAGATGGGTTGGGTAGAGCTGACTTACCAGCCAGCGGATCAAGGCCAGTTTCGCCAGCCCCGCATAGACAGCGCGCCCGGGCCGTTCGATGCAGGCCCGCAGCTCGGCCGGCCATTGGTAAAAAATCGGAAGGTTGACGCGAACGTCGATGGGGCTGACCTTCTGGTGAGCGAGCCCCCACAGCAGGTTGGTCTTATCGGTCCAGCCGTGCTGAGCGGGGTGGCGGCCTCGCGCGGCGGTGGCCCATCCCTGGGCAAGCCGCGTATCGACTCGGTGTGCCCAATCCCACGCCGCGCCCACCAGGGCGCGTTTATCCTTGCGGCTGAACTCGTCGAGTTCCTGGCTGCTGCCCTGGGCCACGCCGACGGCGCCGTTGATGAAGCGAACGAGATTCGGGGTGACCGGCCGCTGGTCGTGTTGTGCGCGCCGGGCGATCAATGCTCGCACGGTGCCTGCGTGGCCGGCAGGGGTTGTCGAGCCCGCGGCGTAGCCGGAGGGGAGAGTTCTCTCCCACTCGGCCAACATCACCGCGACGTCAGGGTACGGTGTGGCCAAGCTGGCCGTGTGTGCATCCTCACCGAGCAGGGCGTCGACTTTTGTGCAGAAATGGCGAATGGCGCGACGCCCCAGGGCGACCGAACTCTGTGTAATCTCAGTGACTTCGGCGTAGTCGACCCATTCGTCGGCAAGCTCACCGGCCAGCCGAGCGCACCCGAACTCGCTGGGGTCGAATGTCATCTCGCGTAGCGCCCCGACGCGGTTGACGGCCCGCGCCACTCGAATGCCAATGCGGCCCACTGCAGCCAACTGCTCAGCGACAGCAGGGAAGCTGCGTTGGTGATCACCGCGGCGAGGCATCAGAGTTGACCGCTTCCGCTGAGCATCCGGCTGGCGATGTCGGCGTAGGTATCGCCGTCTTGCACGGTCCAGGCGCCAAACGCGGCGTCCACCGCGTTGAGCGGGTCGTCGGTGTATTCCAGATAGGCGTAGGTGGCCGTGGGGCTAGAGTGTCCAAGTCTGCGGCTCACGATCAGCAACGGGTTGTGTTTGATGTGGCCACCCAGGTAGGCCATGTGGCGGCGCCGCCGCGCGACCGCATCCGGTTCGTCGCCATCCATTTGCCGTTCCAGGTAGGTCAGCAGCTGCAGCGCGAACGTATGCCTGAGGTCATGCCACCGCCAGCGCCGCTGCGGCATTACCGGCGCGTCGCGATGATCGGCATGCGCGCACATCCGCTCCCACGCCTCGCAGCGGATCCAGTACCAGGATGAGGGTCCAAGCATCTGACCACCGTGGCCGATGAACACCGCCAAAGACTCGAGGCCCGCTTCGTTCTCCTGCACTGTGATCCGCCGCAACTGCGGTCCCATCGCCGACATGGTGAAGGTGCGGCGCTGGCCGTCAAGGACACCGGCCAGCTTCCCCGTTTCGTAATCAATGTGATCGACGACGAACAACTCGCGGCGTTGATGCGCCAACGACTTGGCGGAGGTGGCGACGAGATCAGGGCGCTCGATCAGCAAGAAGTTATCGAGGGCATCCGCTGTTGCGGTGGGAACGTAGATCTCGCGGTACTTGCCGTACTTGGCGCACCCCTGCACAGCGAACTCAACCGACTCGCCTGGCCGGCGCCGACCGATCTGGAGTTCGGGCATTAGCACGCTCGACCACTCCTGCGGGCGCATCCCAGTGGACAATGCCAGGTCGGCGGCAGCTCGATTGCGGAGCGGCGCTTGACCTCGGAACACGTTGCTGGCCCGCGAGTCTGGTAACTGCCCGCCGAGACCGACGTCGCGGAAGTACCGGTACTGGGCAAAAGGTCATGTGCCGAATGTCCATGCCTCGCCGTAATCGGGGCGTCAGCGGATTACGTCCCCTGCGGCCCATCCGTAGCGGTCGGTCTCGCAGGTGGCCGTGATCGACCAGCCATCGGTAAAGCTGGTTGAGCAGTTGGGCTTCCTTCGCCCAAGTCACGTCGCTGACCGGCTTGTCCTGTGTCTGCATCCGCAGAACGCGGTACGCCCGCAAGTCTGATTCGGTCGCGTCGAGCAGGTCTCGCCCGCGGGAGTGAAGGAAGTGGATGAATCGCCGCATGATATAGGCGTATTCGCGTAAGGTCTTGGCGTCCTTGTCGTCGTATGCGAGGTGGCGAAACCACGAACACAGTGGCTCGATCGGCAACATCGTGACGTCATCCAAGTACACCGGGGTGCCCGCCGGGATCGCCCTGGTCTCCAGTAACCCAATGACTGCGGCCGCGTCCACAGCCTGAGCATCAAGGTGCTTCCGAACCAACGACGGATCCACAAATGACAGGAACAATCGCGCTCCTCGGCAAAACAGCAGCGGACGGACAAATTACGTATCTGAACCACGCCCCACCGACATTCAGCGGGCTGGCTCATCGCCAGGAGCGGGCGGCGATCGAACAGCGCGCCGCACCGCCGGCACCTGGAGCGCCCACGGCTCAGCTCTGCCATTGAGACAGTTCGCGAACACTAAAGAGAACCGCCGCACCGGACGCACGGTGCAGGAGTGGATCATCGAACGCCGCATGGCCGAAGCCCGCAGCTTGCTGGCCGAGACGGATCTCCCGGTCGCAGAGGTCGCCCGGCGGGTCGGGGTGCCGGACCCGGGTTACTTCAGCAGGCTCTTCGGCCGGACCCACGGCGCCTCGCCACGCAAGTGGCGCGGTCGCGGCTAGCGGCGGAGCGGTTCGATGTCCAACCAGTGGACGACTTCGAATTGCTCGGCGACGGCGCGGATCGTTGCGCCGCCGCGCCCCGGATAGTGCGCGGGTATCACCGCGGCCTTTGCTTGTGCGGCCTCGGTGAGTATTCGGCGGCGGGTGGCCGCGGCGGCGTTGGCATCGATGTCAAAGGCGCAGGCGTCGTCGGGCAGACGCAGTTGCAGTGGGCTGTGGGTGAGATCGCCGACGAAGACCGCCTGTTGACCCGCATCCAGCCACAGCACGGAGGAGCCATTGCACGAGCTGTCCCGCTTCGTCGACCGGTAAAACGCTGTCCGCGAACACCAGCTGGTTGCCGCGCTGCTGGGCGCCTTCCGCTTCGGTGCGCGGCGTTTGCCGTGCCGCCGGCCCGTCGGGTTGAAAATGGTGGTAGTCGGCCGCGGGCACCACATATCGGGCGTTGGGAAACGTCGGCACCCAGGTGTCGTTTTCCGGCATGGTGTTCCATCCGACGTGATCGGAGTGGATGTGGGTGTTCACCACCACGTCCACGGCGTTGCGGTCGACGCCCGCCGACTGCAGCGCAGCCAGGAACCCGGTGTTCAGGTGATCCAGGGGTGGCATATGGGGGCGTTGGCGGTCGTTACCGACGCCGGTGTCCACGAGGACGGTCAGCCCGTCGGCCTCGACCACCCAGCTTTGCACCGCGATGCGCCACTGATCGGTATCGGCGTCGAAGAAGTCCGGCACCAGCAGGTCGGCGTTGTCCCGCCATTTCGACCGCGACGTCCGGGGGAAGAACCTGGTTCCCAACTCGAACTGAAACTCCACTACGCGCGCGACGATCGCGTGACCAACCCGGACCTGGTTCATCACATGGGATTGGCGCGCAGATAGCTATAGACCATTCCGAAGTTGCGGTTCACCTCTTCGGGGACGGGCACCGGCCCACCGAGAGCTCGAGCGCCCCAAACGATTTGGGCGGTGCGTTCTACCAGCGCGGTGATGTGCAGGACCTTGTCCGGGCGGGGCCCGACGGCGACCAGGCCGTGGTTGGCGATCAGAGCGGCGCCGCGGCCTTCCAGGGCCTTGACCGCATTGGTCCCGACGTCGGGTGTGCCGGACGCGGCGTACTCGGCGCAGCGAACGTCGCCACCGCAGTAGACCGCGAACTCGTCGATGCAGGCCGGAATCGGCTGATGCGCGACGGCGAACATCGTCGCCCAGACGGGATGACTGTGGATGACGCTGCCGATGTCGTCGAACGCCTTGTAGCACGCCAGGTGCAGCTTCGCTTCCGACGACGGCGAACGGCCCTCCTTGGCTTGCAGTACAGCGCCTTCGGGATCGACCAGCACAAGATCCTCGAGTTCCATATCCCGGTAATCGACGGACGACGGCGTGACGACGATGTTGCCGTCGGAGCGCCTGGCCGAAATGTTGCCCGCCGTTCCCTCGACCAGGCCGCGTCGCAGCATGTCCTTGGCCGCCGCCAGCACCGCGGTCTCCGCATTGTCGACGGATTTCACGGATGTCATGAGCCGAGCACCTCCGGGTTGACGATATGGGCGGGCGTTGTGCCGCTCAGCAGCGCTTCCAGATCGTCGGCGACCATCTGTGCCTGCCGAGCCTCAGTGTTCCACGTGGCCCCCCCGATGTGGGGGGTCAGGACAACGTTGGGCATACCAACCAGCGGGTGATCGATCGGCAGCCATTCGCCGACGAAGTGGTCCAGGCCCGCGGCGCCCACCTTGCCAGCGCGCAGGGCGTCCACGAGTGCGTCGGTGTCGTGCAGCTGGGCCCGGGCGGTGTTGAGGAAGACGACGCCGTCGCGCATCGCCGCGAACTGCTCGGCCCCGATCATCCCGACGGTGTCGTCGGTGACGGGTGCGTGCAGCGAGACGATGTCAGCCTCGCCCAGCAACTCGTCGAGGCTGTGCCGGGCTTCGTCGTTGTACGGGTCGTACGCGATGACCCGCAGGCCCAGCCCGGACAGCCGCCACCGCAAAGCCCGGCCGACAGCGCCGAGGCCCACCAGCCCGGCCGTACGCCCGGCGATTTCCCAGGCGCGGAAGCGCTGATAGGGAATGCTGCCGTCGCGAATGACGTTGCCGCCGCGGACATCCGCGTCGGCGGTCAGCAGGTGACGGGTGGCAGCCAGCAGCAGGGCGACCGCCATCTCGGCGACCGCGTCGGCATTGCGTGCCGGTGTGTTCAGCACCGGGATCCCGGCGGCGGTGGCGCCGCCGATGTCGACGTTGTTGGGATCCCCGCGGGTCGACGCGATCGCACGCAAGGCCAGGTCGAACACAGGCCCGCGCACCGAGTCGCTCTCCACCACAATCACATCAGCGGCTTCGGCGGTGATCCGGTCGGCCAGCTGCTCGGCGCTGTAAATCCGCAGCGGGGTGGCATCGATCCATGGGTCGTACACCACGTCGGCCAGCTCCCTCAGCTTGGCGAATCCCGGTCCACGCAGCGGCGCGGTCACCAAGGCACGCGGTCTGGACGTCACGAATGCCAATGCTGGCGTACGGTGACGCCCGTGTCACGCGAAGACATCACAATCGGCATCGACATCGGCACCACCGCGGTCAAAGCGGTAGCCGCCGACGAGGACGGTCACGTAACCGCGCGGGTGCGGATTCCGCACCAGCTTCGGGTGCCGGCCCCTGACCTGATGGAGCACGAAGCAGACGAAGCGTGGCGGCGGGGTCCATTGGCGGCACTGAACCAGCTGGCCCGCCCGGAGGTCCGGGCGGTGGCCGTTGCGGCGATGGTGCCGTCATTGACCGCCGTCGATGCTGCGGGCCGGCCCGTCACACCGGGATTGCTCTACGGCGATGGCAGGGGCCGGGTGCCAAGCGCCATAAAAGAACGGGCCCAGCCGCTGCCGGCGGTGGGCGAGGCCGCCCAGTTTCTGCGCTGGACTGCCGCCGCAGCGTCCGACGCGGCCGGATACTGGCCGGCACCCGCGGTGGCCAACTACGCCCTGGCGGGCGAGGCGGTGATCGACTTCGCCACTGCCGCCACGGCGTTCCCCCTGTTCGACGGCACCGGCTGGAACCCGACGGCATGCGCCGAGTGCGGGGCGACCGTCGAGCAGATGCCGCGGGTGGAGACGTTCGGAGCGGCCGTCGGGCAGGTGCACGGGACCGGCGCTGCGCTGGCGATTGGCGCCATCGATGCGATTTGCGAACAGATCGTGGCCGGCGCCGATAACGACGGCGAGGTGCTGGTGTTGTGTGGCACCACTCTGATCGTGTGGACCACCGTCTCCGGGGCCAGGCAGGTTCCCGGCCTGTGGACCATTCCGCACACCATCCCCGGCACGAGCAAGATCGGCGGAGCCAGCAATGCGGGCGGGCTGTTCCTCGGCTGGGTGGATCGTCTTGTCGCAGCGGGTGACCCGACTGGTGATCTCGAGAAGGTCGATCCGAGTCGGGTACCGGTGTGGTCGCCGTATATCCGCGGCGAGCGCACCCCGTTCCACGATCCCGATCGCCGCGCCGTGCTTGATGCCCTGGATCTCACCCATGACGCCGCATCGGTGCGGCGGGCTGCTTACGAGGCTTCGGGCTTCGTCGTCCGTCAGCTCATCGAACTGAGCGGAGCATCGGTCTCGCGCATCGTGGCCACCGGTGGCGGCACCAGGATCCAGCCCTGGATGCAGGCCATCGCCGACGCCACCGGCCTGCCCGTGGAGGTATCCGGGGTGGCCGAGGGCGCAGCACTGGGTGCGGCTTTCCTGGGCCGCATGGCAGCCGGTCTGGAAACGTCGATCACCGACGCCACGCGCTGGGCCTCAACCGAGCGCATCGTCGAGCCCCAGCCGGCGTGGACGGGTGCGGTCGAGGAGCGGTATCGGCGGTTTCTGGATCTGGGAGACCGGCCGTCTTATCCCGTCTAGTGGCATCTAGGCTGATGCAATGACCGACCACGACCGCACAGCTGTCCGCCGAGAGATCACAGACGCCATATTGAGCGCTGTCGAACGTCGGCATGAGGTGTCCGACGCCGTGGTGGAGGCCAAGAACAAAGCGGACGCGGTCGCGGCGATCGTCAAATTGCTCGACACGTCTCACGTTGCCGCCGAAGCGGTCATGAGCATGTCATTCGACCATTTCACGAGGGATGCGCGTAAGAAGATCCTTGCCGAACTCGACGACCTGAACAAACAGCTCAGCTTCACCCTGCAAGAGCGCCCGGCAAGCTCGGGTGAGAGTCTGGTGCTGCGGCCCTTTTCCGCCAATGAGGACCGCGACATCTTCGCCGCGCGCACCACAGATATAGGTGCCGCCGGCGACGGATCCGGCCGACCGTCCGGCAACCTCGACGACGAGATCCGTGCCGCGCGCAAGCGCGTCGACGACGAAGAGGCGGCGTGGTTCGTGGCCGTCGATTCAGGCGAGAAGGTCGGAATGGTGTTCGGCGAGCTCGTCCACGGCGAGGTCGACGTGCGGATCTGGATTCACCCCGATCACCGCAAGAAGGGTTACGGCACAGCCGCACTGCGCAGGTCGCGGTCGGAAATGGCGGGGTTTTTCCCCGCCGTGCCCATGGTCGTCCGGGCGCCGGCGGCCAATCCCGTATAGGAATTGGCTACCCGGGCTTCGTAGCGGACACGTATCTGATATCGCCGAAAACCACCATGGATGGCTGGTCGGGAAACTCGAACCCGTTGTCGGCGTAGAGCTCTGGTGTACTGTGCGGGCTCACCCGCCAACCACGATCCGACAGGTACGCCACGACATCGTTGCGTTTGCCGTCGTAGATCAAGTCGGCCCAGTTGAGATTCAAGCCGAGGCGCCGCCACCGCTCGCTGACCTCGCGACCCCGCTTTTCCAGACGGTCGCGGATGTCCGGAACGTAGCCGGTCCCCAGTCTGCTGCCGGCGGCGCTCAACGCGGTGATGTTGTCGAACAACCGGTCTTGGGCGTCCGGCGGCAGATACGCCAGTAGCCCTTCGGCGCTCCAGGCCGTCGGCTGCGCCGGGTCAAATCCGTTGTCGCGCAGTGCGGCCGGCCAGTCATCGCGCAGGTCGACGCCCACCGCCCGGTGCTGGACGGCCGGGGCCGCGCCAAGGCCGGTCAGGGTGCGGGTCTTGAACTCGATCACCCGGGGTTGGTCGACCTCGTAGACCACGCTTCCGCCCGGCCACGCCAGCCGGTACGCACGCGTGTCCAGCCCGGAGGCCAGGATGACGGCTTGGCGCACGCCGGCTTCCGTGGCGTCGAGGAAAAGCGAGTCGAAGAACCGGGTGCGGACCGCCATGCCTTCACTGAGCCGCTGCGGGGTGAAGGCGGGATCGTCTTCGGCGAGCTCGATTTCGCCGTTCATCATCCGGATGAAGGCATCCACCCCGACGGCGTTGACCAGTGGCTCGGCGAAGGGATCGTCGATCAGCGGGTTCGGGCCCTTGGACGCCAGCGCACGCCGTGCGGCCAACGCGGTCGCGGTGGCTCCCACACTCGATGCCAGATCCCAGCTGTCGCCGTCGTGTCGCTTGGTGTCGGCATCCGGCGCATCCGTCATGGGGGCCTCCTACTTGAGCGTCGCGGTGACGGTGACGATGTTGCGCAGTTGAGCCAGCGAGTCGTCGTCCGGGAAAACGCGGTCGTGATCGGCGAACAGTTCCCGTCGTGGCCGGGTGGTCACCTGCCAGCCTCGACCGGTCAGGTAGGCAACAACATTGCTGCGCTCGCCGTCGAAGAACAGGCCCGACAGGTTGATGTCGCAGCCTAAATCGGCCCACCGCTGGTTGAATTCCTGCGCGCGTTCGCTCATCGTCGTGTCGGATTCTGGGTGGTACTCGGTGGCCAGCTGGCTTCCGGGCGCGCTGAGCGCGGTGATGTTGTCGAAGAGCCGGTCCTGGGCTTCGGGCGGAAGGTACATCAGCAAACCCTCCGCGCTCCAGGCGGTTGGTTTCGCATCGTCAAATCCACTGCGGCGCAAGGCGGCTGGCCAGTCCTCCCGCAGATCGATGCTGACCGTCCGCCGGTCGGCGGCCGGGGCCGCAGACAGCGCCGACATCGTGGCGCTCTTGAACTCGATGACCTTGGGCTGGTCGACCTCATAAACCACGCTGCCGCGCGGCCATGACAACCGGTAAGGCCGAGCGTCCAGGCCCGCGGCCAGAATTACCGACTGCCGAATCCCGTCGCGGCCGGCGCCGAGAAAGAATTCGTCGAAGAAGCGGGTGCGTACCGCGATCGAATCGGTCTCCAATTGCAGGTCCCGTTCGCCGTTTTCCCCCGCGTCGGATGCGGTGACTTCGCCGTCGACCACGCGGGTGAAGAAGTCGAGGCCCACCGCCCGCACCAATGGCGCCGCGAACGGGTCATTGATGATCGGGTTGGGCTCGGCGCTGGCCACGGCGCGTGCGGCGGCGACCATCGTGGCGGTGGCGCCGACGCTCGAGGCCAGATCCCAAGTGTCTTGCTCACTTCGTGTCATGGTGCTCCTATTTCAGCTCAGCGCTTACATAGTTCACGTCACCGAACGGGGCGTCGTCGCCGTCGATCGGTGGCAGTCCGTGTCGGGCCACTAGGTCATCGGTGGTCGTGCTGTCGGTGCACCAGCCGTGGTCGGCCAAATACGTTCCCGCATCCGTGCGATTGTCGAAATAGACCAGGCCCGCCATGTCGAGCTCAAAGCCGTGGCGGTTCCATCGCTCGGACTGGCGGCCCATGCGTCGCCTGAGCTCTCCTTCGTTGAGCTCGTTGATGTCGGGCAGCCCTTCGGTGGCGAACCGGCTGCCAGATACGCTCAGGGCGGTGATCTGGTCGAGCAACCGATCCTGGGCCTCGGCGGGCAGATAACCCAGCAGCCCCTCGGCGATCCAGGCGGTCCGCTGCGCCGGGTCGAAGCCGGCCGCTTTCAGCGCCGTGGGCCAGTCGTTGCGCAAGTCGACCGCTACCGTGCGACGATCCGCGGTCGGCTCGGCACCGAGGTCGGCCAGCGTCGCGGTCTTGAAGTCGATCACCTGAGGCTGATCGACTTCGAACACTGTGGTGCCGGGCGGCCAGGGCAGCCGGAAGGCGCGGGAATCCAGGCCGGCCGCCAAGATGACGGCCTGCTGGATACCGTCGCGCGCGGCGTTGAGGAAGAAGTCGTCGAAGTATCTGGTGCGCATGCCCATCGCGTCGGCGAACCGCTGCAAACCGATGGCCGCGTCCTCGTCGAGATCGCGGGGATCGAGCTCACCTCCGGCCATCCGGGCGAAGAAGTCGATGCCCACCGCCCGGACCAGCGGCTCGGCGAACTGATCGTTGACCAACCCGTTCGGGGACCTGCTGGCGACCGCCCGCGCCACGGCGACCATCGTCGCCGTCGCTCCGACGCTGGACGCCAGGTCCCACGTGTCACCCTCGAACCGAGCGCTGCGCGCACGCGTCATTCATCGCCCCTTGTCAGCCTTCGAGATACCGCTTTCGATATTTAGCGAATGCAATGAGCCACCCAAACTCTACGCCTTCTTCTGGGGCCTCCCCGGCGGCCCACAAAGGACCTATGCGCACCAGCTGTTAGTCTCGTACACGGTTTGACGCGCGACGCCGTACTGCTGCCTGCGGGTAATGGGCGCGTGACGCAGGACCATCGGCTGCGCAGGAGGAAGAGTGCTTTCGGCTTTCATCTCATCGCTGCGGACAGTCGACCTGAGACGGAAGATCCTCTTCACGCTGGCCATCGTCGTCCTCTATCGGGTCGGCGCCGCGCTGCCGTCCCCCGGTGTCAACTACAAGAACGTGCAGGAGTGCATCAAAGAGGCCACCGGCGGCGAAGCCGGACAGATCTACTCGCTGATCAACCTGTTTTCCGGCGGCGCGCTACTGAAGCTGACGGTGTTCGCGGTGGGGGTGATGCCGTACATCACCGCCAGCATCATCGTGCAGCTGCTCACCGTGGTCATCCCTCGGTTCGAGGAACTGCGCAAGGAAGGCCAGGCCGGCCAGGCCAAAATGACGCAGTACACCCGCTATCTGGCCATCGCGCTGGCCGTCCTGCAGGCCACCAGCATCGTGGCGCTGGCGGCCAACGGCGGGCTGCTGCAGGGCTGCCAACAGGACATCATCGTCGACCAGAGCATCTTCACCCTGGTCGTGATCGTGCTGGTGATGACGGCCGGTGCCGCGCTGGTGATGTGGATGGGGGAGCTGATCACCGAACGCGGCATCGGCAACGGCATGTCGCTGCTGATCTTCGTCGGCATCGCCGCCCGCATTCCTTCCGAAGGAAAACAGATCCTGGACAGCCGCGGCGGGGTCATCTTCGCCGCGGTCTGCGTGGCCGCTCTGATCATCATCGTCGGCGTGGTGTTCGTCGAGCAGGGCCAGCGCCGGATCCCGGTGCAGTACGCCAAGCGCATGGTGGGCCGGCGGATGTACGGCGGAACCTCGACGTATCTGCCGCTGAAGGTCAACCAGGCCGGCGTTATCCCGGTCATCTTCGCGTCCTCGCTGATCTACATTCCGCATTTGATCACCCAGCTGGTCCGCAGCGGCACCGGCGGTGTGGGCAATAGCTGGTGGGACAAATTCGTCGGGACGTACCTGTCCGACCCCAGCGATCCGGTGTATATCTGCATCTACTTCGGACTCATCATCTTCTTCACCTACTTCTACGTGTCGGTGACCTTCAACCCCGACGAACGCGCCGACGAGATGAAGAAGTTCGGCGGCTTCATCCCCGGCATCAGGCCCGGCAAACCGACCGCCGACTATCTGCGCTTTGTGCTGAGCCGGATCACCCTGCCGGGCTCGATCTACCTCGGCGTGATCGCGGTGCTGCCCAATCTGTTCCTTCAGATCGGCGCCAGCGGCGGGGTCCAGAACCTACCCTTCGGGGGTACGGCCGTTCTGATCATGATCGGCGTCGGTTTGGATACGGTCAAACAGATAGAGAGCCAGCTCATGCAGCGCAACTACGAAGGGTTCCTGAAGTGAGAATTGTTTTGTTGGGCCCGCCGGGATCGGGCAAGGGGACGCAGGCCGAAAAGCTCGCCGAGAAGCTGGGGATCCCGCAGATCTCCACTGGCGAGCTATTCCGGCGCAACATCGAAAACGGCACCAAACTCGGCCTGGAGGCCAAACGCTACCTGGATGCCGGTGACTTGGTGCCCTCCGAGCTGACCAACCAGCTCGTCGACGAGCGGCTCGACGACGCGGACGCGGCGGACGGTTTCATCCTGGACGGATACCCACGCTCGGTGGAGCAGGCCAAGGCGCTGCATGAGATGCTCGAGCGCCGCGGGACCGACATCGACGCGGTAGTGGAGTTCCGCGTCTCGCAGGATGAGCTGTTGCAGCGGCTCAAAGCGCGCGGCCGCGCCGATGACACCGAAGACGTCATCCTCAACCGGATGAAGGTCTACCGCGACGAGACCGCGCCGCTGCTGGAGTACTACAGCAGCCAATTGAAGACCGTCGATGCCGTCGGCTCCATGGATGAGGTATTCGCCCGCGCGCTGCAATCGCTGGGGAAATAATTCACATGCGCGCCCTGGCACGGCTCCGAAGTCGCAGGGTCGTGCCACAGCGCAGTGCCGACGAACTCGACGCGATGGCCGCGGCCGGCGCGGTGGTCGCGACCGCGCTGCAAGCGGTCCATGCGGCCGCGGGCCCCGGGGTTTCGAGCCTGAGTCTTGATCAAATCGCCGAGTCGGTGATTCGCGAAGCCGGCGCCATTCCGTCGTTCCTGGGCTATCACGGCTACCCGGCGTCGATCTGCGCATCGATCAACGACAGGGTGGTTCATGGCATCCCGTCCGCCGCGGAGGTCCTCTCACCTGGTGACCTGGTAGCCATCGACTGCGGTGCGGTGCTGGACGGCTGGCACGGTGATGCGGCGATCAGCTTCGGGGTTGGGACCCTCGACCCAGCTGACGAAGCGCTCTCGCAGGCCACCAGGGAATCGCTGGAAGCCGGAATCGCGGCGATGATTGCGGGCAATCGGTTGACCGACGTCGCGCACGCCATCGAAAGGGGCACCCGTGCGGCCGAGGTCCGCTATGGACGCCAATTTGGCATCGTGCAGGGATACGGGGGCCACGGCATCGGCCGTCACATGCACATGGATCCGTTCCTGCCCAACGAGGGCGAACCAGGGCGTGGCCCGCTGCTGGCCCCCGGTTCGGTACTGGCCATCGAACCGATGCTGACGCTCGGAACAGGCAAAACGGTGGTGCTCAACGACGAATGGACGGTCACCACCGCCGACGGGTCGCGTGCCGCACACTGGGAACACACCGTCGCGGTTACTGAAAACGGGCCGCGCATCTTGACCCTGGCCTGATGTGAGCCCTCTTGTACCCGCAAGTGTCGTGAACTAAGCGTCGACTCCACTCGTTTCACTAAGCGGAGGTGATCGAGTGGCTCGGGTAGCCGGGACCGCGGCTGCGGAAGCCGCTCTGATGAAGGCGCTCTATGACGAGCATGCCGCGGTTTTATGGCGCTATGCGCTCCGGTTGACGGGCGACGCCAGCCAAGCCGAGGACGTCGTCCAGGAGACGCTGCTGCGGGCCTGGCAGCATCCGGAGGTGATCGGCGACACAGAGCGGTCGGCGCGTGCGTGGTTGTTCACCGTCGCTCGCAACATGATCATCGACGATCGACGCAGCGCACGGCACCGCAATGTCGTCGCTTCCATCGACGAAGAAGGCGCGCCTGAGCAGTCCACGCCGGACGAGGTGAACGAGGCGCTGGACCGGTTGCTGATCGCAGACGCGATGGCCCAACTATCCGCCGACCACCGAGCCGTGATCGAGCGGTCTTACTACCGCGGATGGACCACAGCACAAATTGCTACAGACCTACAGATCGCCGAAGGAACAGTGAAGTCGCGACTACACTATGCCGTGCGGGCATTGCGGCTCACTCTGCAGGAACTTGGAGTCACACGATGACGACGCAGGGGTTTACTGAGGGACCCATCCGGTCGGTCGTCGGCTCCGAATACTTGAGGGTGACAGGAGATGGATGACATGAGGACGCCAGTATGGGGAATGGGCCCGCCCGGTGACAACGAGGTACGGAGCCTGAACATCATGGGTGGCAACGACCGCTACGCGATGTGGGATGCCGCGTACGTGTTGGGGTCTCTGTCTGCGTCCGATCGCCGTGAATTCGAGGCGCACATGGCCACCTGCCCGGAATGCCGGGAGGCCGTCGCCGAACTCAGTGGTGTGCCGGCGCTGCTGTCGCAGCTCGACCGCGAAGTAGTGGCCGCGATCAATGCATCTCAGGCCGCAGTGGGGACTCCACCGGCGGCACCGGAGATGTCGCCGGAGTTATTGCCGTCATTGTTGGCAACCGTGCGCTGGCGCCGCCGCCGTACCCGTGTGGCGACCTGGGTGGCCTCGGCCGCGGCTGCCGCGGTGCTGGGGATTGGCGTGCTCGTCGGTGTCGAGAATCAATCCTCCATAGCTCCGCAGCAGGTGACTTCGTCCGCGCAGCCGATGGCACAGGTCGGGACGAACCTGCTGGCCTCGACGGTGTCGGTGACCAGCCAGCACTGGGGGACGTTCATCGACCTGAAATGCGTCTGCCTGGCTCCGCTGAATGCTCACCATGACACGCTGGCGATGGTCGTGGTGGGTCGCGACGGCACAAAAACTCGGTTGGCGACCTGGGTGGCCGATCCCGGCCACACTGCGACGCCCGCGGGCAGCATTTCGACTCCGATCAACCAGATCGCTGCCGTGCAAGTCGTTTCCGCTGACACCGGCGAGGTTTTACTGCAGCGTTCGCTGTAACTTGCCACCGGCGGTGAACTGAAGCCACCCGCCCGTCGTGTTACAAGGCATGCCAAGGAAGCAACGGGTGGTCGACCACATCGTCGAACGCCTCGCGGCAATCGGCGTCGACCACATTTTCGGAGTGGACGGCGCCAACATCGAGGATCTGTACGACGCAGCCCACTTCCACCCCGGAATCACCGCGGTGCTGGCCAAACACGAGTTCGCCGCCGCAACGATGGCCGACGGGTACAGCCGCAGCGGTGCCGGGTTCGGTGTGGTGGCGGCGACCTCGGGTGGCGGTGCGCTGAATCTGGTCGCGGGCCTGGGGGAAGCGCTGGCCAGCCGCGTTCCGGTGTTGGCGCTGGTCGGCCAAACCCCCACCCCGATGGACGGCCTGGGCAGTTTTCAGGACACCAGCGGTCGCAACGGATCGCTGGACGCCGAGGCGGTGTTCTCCGCGGTGTCGGTGTCATGCGAGCGGGTGCTCACGCCGGAGGGCATCGTTTCGGCGCTGCCGCGGGCGATCGCCGCAGCGCGCACCGGTGGCCCGGCAGTTCTCTTGCTGCCCAAGGACATTCAGCAGGGATATGTTGAGGTCCCAGAGATCCTTGAGATCGACGCCAGGCGCAATGGGCACGTCGCACAGGACCTGCGGCCGATCGGCAACCCGCACGCGATCGCCCAGGTGCTGCGCATAGCGAACGGTCCGGTCACCATCATCGTGGGCGAGCAGGTGGCCCGAGACAACGCCAGGGCCGAGCTTGAAGCACTGCGTGCGGTGTTGCGCGCGCGGGTGGCCACCGTCCCCGACGCCAAGGATGTCGCCGGCACTCCTGGTTTCGGCTCATCGTCCGCGTTGGGGGTAACCGGTGTCATGGGCCACCCGGGTGTGGCCGAAGCGGCGGCCGCCAGCGCCGTGTGCCTGGTGGTCGGCACCCGACTGTCGGTCACCGCCCGCACCGGACTGGACGACGTGCTGGCTAGAGTGCGAACGCTGTCCATCGGATCGGCGCCGCCCTACGTTCCGTGCACCCACGTGCACACCGACGACCTGCGTGGCTCGCTGCGCATGCTGACCCAGACACTGTCCGGCCGCGGACGGCCCACGGGCTTGCGGGTGCCCGACGTGGTGCGGCACACCGAACTGAAACCCCCGCCGTACGGGGGCGCCGGTGTGCGGTACCGCGACGCCATGGGGGTGCTGGACGGTGCCCTGCCCGACGGGACAGACGTCGTGGTCGACGCCGGGAATACCGGCGCTTCGGCGGTCCACTACCTTCCGGCGCGGCGGGGCGGCAGATTCACGGTCGCGCTTGGCATGGGCGGCATGGGCTACAGCTTCGGTGCCGGCATCGGGATGGCGTTCGGTCGGGCCAACAGCGGACGGCGCGGCGGACGCACGGTGGTGATCGCCGGGGACGGCGCATTTTTCATGCACGGCATGGAGGTGCACACCGCGGTGCACTACCGGCTCCCGGTGACGTTCGTGTTGTTCAACAACAACGCCCACGCCATGTGCGTGACCCGCGAGCAACTGTTCTATGACGACCTCTACAGCTACAACCGATTCCGCTCCAGC
>Ga0209040_10000803_pt1 | contig 24416 bp, 23 predicted proteins | sample BogFormECP12_OM3_FD_188240 | JGI IMG/M metagenome (GOLD analysis project Ga0209040, IMG submission 188240) | Bog forest soil microbial communities from Calvert Island, British Columbia, Canada - ECP12_OM3 (SPAdes) (version 2) | ecosystem: Environmental > Aquatic > Freshwater > Wetlands > Bog ... | reverse complement strand
TCTCGACCGATCCGCGGCTGTATCGCTGGTCGCTCAGGTTCCTCGCCGAATGCACCGCGGCGAAGGCGCACCGCAACACGCTGCGGAAGCACCGGATCGCGATGTACTCGCAGCGCGTGCTGCACGAGGTGATCGCGGCCGAGCCACTGGACTACGACCGCAATGCGCGCGGCGTGCTGTATTTCCATCGCGACCAGGCGGCGCTGGAGGCTGGGGTCGCACACATGCAGATCCTGGCCGATGACGGGCAGGAGATCCGCGTGCTGGATCGCGCACAGGTGGCGGAGCTGGAGCCGGCGCTGCAAGGCGACGTCGCCGGCGGCATCTATTGCCCGACCGACGAGACCGGCGATTCGCACAAGTTCACCCGCGCTCTGGCCGAACGCTGCGTGGCGATGGGCGCGGAACTGCATACCGGCACGACGATCAGCGCAATCGACACGACGGGCGATGCGGTGACGTCGGTACGCGCCAATGGCCAGGCGTTCAAGGCGGATGCCTATGTGATGGCGCTGGGCAGCTACAGCCCGAAGCTGGCGCGCACGATCGCCGTCGATCTGCCGATCTATCCGATCAAGGGCTATTCGCTGACCATCCCGGTCGGCAATCATCAGGCGCCGCCGACCATTGGTTTGGTGGACGAAACCAACCTGGTGGCGATCTCGCGCTTCGGCGACCGCGTGCGCGTCACCGCGACGGCGGAGTTCGCCGGCTACGACACCAGCCACACGCCGGCCGACTTCGCGTTCATGACCTCGGTGGCGCGGAACCTGTACCCTGATGGCGCCGACTATCATCGCGCCGAGATGTGGGCGGGGCTGCGGCCGATGACCCCCGACAACCTGCCGGTGCTCGGGCGCAGGCAGCACCGCAATCTGTGGTTCAACACCGGCCACGGCCATATCGGCTGGACCATGTCGCACGGCACCGCCCGCATCACCGCCGACCTGATCGGCGGGCGTGCACCGGCGATTCCGCTCGACTGAGGGAGACGCGCATGGATCTCGACCCGGGCTTCACCGATCTCGGCGTGCTGCCCTGCACGCTCGACGCCGGCATCGCGGCGCGCGCGGCGATCGGTCTGCTGGTGCTGGCGACCGATCAGACGATGGAGCACGAGTTCCGACACCTGATCCGGCTGCCGGGCGTCGCGGTGTACCAAGTGCGGCTGTTCAACGATGCCGACATCACGCCCGCGACACTGCTGGCGATCGGCGAGCGCATCGCCCCGGCAACCGAGTTGATCCTGCCTTCGCTGCATCTCGATGTCGTGGCGTTCGGCTGCACCTCGGCCAGCATGGCCTTGGGCGAGGCGGAAGTATTCCGCCAGATCCGCCGCGTCCGGCCCGACGTTGCCTGTACCACGCCGGTCACCGCCGCTTTTGCCGCGTTCGAGACGTTGGGCGCGCGGCGGATCGGCGTGCTGACGCCTTATGCGCCGGAAGTGAACGCGGTGGTGTGCGATTATCTGAATGCGCACGGCGTCGAGGTGGCGGCGTTCGCCACGTTCGACAAGCGCGATGACCGCGAGGCGGCACGGATTTCGGTGGACTCGATCGCGTCGGGGATCGCCGCGCTCGCGCGACGCACGAAACTGGATGCGGTGTTCGTGTCGTGCACCAGCCTGCGCCTGGCCGAGAACGTGGCGGCGATCGAGGCTGAGGTAGGAATTCCGGTCACCTCAAGTGATCACGCACTGGCCTGGCACTGTCTGCGGCTCGCCGGCGTGAACGACGCCGTGGCGGGCGCGGGGCAATTGTTCGGCTGACCTACCCCTTCACTCCGCCCACCGTCAGCCCTGCGATCATAAAGCGGCGGAGCGCGAAATAGATCGCGATCGGCGGCAGCGAATAGATGATGGCGATTGCCATCATGTAATTCCACGGTGCCTCGTCGCTGTCGAAGAACTGGTCGAGGGCTACCGCGACGGTCATGCTGTGCGTCGATGAGAGCAGCAGGAACTGGTAGAGGTACTCGTTCCACGCCAACAGCAGAGCGTAGACACCAACGGCGACCAGTGCCGGCGCCATCAGCGGCAGATAGATACGCAGATAGATCTGCCACGGCGACGCGCCATCGACCTTGGCCGACTCATCCAGCTCCATCGGGATCAGCTTGCCATATTGATGCAGGATCAGAATGGCATAGGGTGTCGCAAAAGCGACCATCGCCGCGATCACCGACCAGAGACTGTCCACCATTCCGTACTGATGCATGATACGGACGAACGGGATGACCAGGAACGGCATCGGCAGCACATAGGTCAGCAGCGCGAAGTCGGTGATCATCCATCCGCGGCGCAACCGCATGCGGCCCAGCGCGAAGCTGGTAAGCGAGCCCAGCGCGACCGTCACCACCATGGTCCCCACGCCCATGTAGATGCTGTTGCCGAACCGGTGCCAGAAATGCTCCAGCAGCCAGTAGTCTTCGTTCCACACCGAAGCGAAGCTGCTGAAATCGGGATCAGGTGGCCAGATGCTGCCGGTGAATTCGTCGGCGTCGGAATCAAGCGCTATCAGCACCATGTTGTAGACCGGCAGTAGCGTCCAGATCAGCAACCCGACGCCGAGACCGATGCCGGCCACCTTCGCCCACAACCGCCGCCGGCGATAGTGCGGCCGGTATGTCGGCGCACCTCGGGTCAGCGCGATGCTCATAGCTGCACCCCTGTCGCGCGGACGCGCCGCATCAGCAGGATGACCAAGGGAATCATGATGGGCAGTGCAGTCATCATCGCAGCCACGCCGAGGTTTGGATAACCGAAATTAAACGCCTCATTGAAGCCATAGGTGGCCAACACATCGGTGAGTCGGCCCGGCGCGCCGCTGGTGACGAAAAACACCGTGTTGAAGTCGCCCAGGGCCCAGACAGTCGCGAGCAGTGTGGAGATGAGATAGACATTCCCCAACAGAGGGAACGTGACATAGATCATACGCTTATATCCGCTGGCGCCGTCGATATCCGCCGCATCATAGATGTCCTGCGGGATCGCCATTCGGGCGGCGATGAAGACCAGCGTCCAAAATGGCATCCACTTCCAGATGAACGAAACGATGTTCGCCCCTCTGGCAATCCACTCGTTGACCAGGAACAGCGGTCCGTCCTGTCCGGTGACCACACGGATCAGGCTGTCGAGCAGTCCCCATTGGGTGACGAGCATGAAATGGATCGAGGTGAAGACGACCAATGCCGGCAACGCCCAAGGTATCAGGTAGATGACCAGCAGCGAGCGCACCCACCAGCTCCGGCTCATGAAGAAACCGGACAGCAGGAAGGCCAGAAACATCGCCACGTTCACGCCGATGGCGACGAACATCAACGTGTTGATCGCGGTGGTCAGATACAGCGGATCGGAAAACAACAGACCGTACAACGACGGATCGCGACCCATCCACAACCCGTAGATGACGGGATAGACGACAAAGGCAGCGAACACGGCCACATACGGAATGACGAACGCGATCGCCCAGGTGGTATCCGAGCCTTGCAGCCGGATGCGCCAAGGTGGGCGTTGCGATTGGCTGATCCCGACGGAGCTGCCAAACCCGAGAGCCTGCTGAGTACCGCTCACGTTTCACCTCCGCGTCGCCGCGGTGGTGGCGCCTACCCCTTGACGCCGCCCATTGTCAGGCCTGCCGCCATGTAGCGCCGGGATCCGTAATACAGGATGATCGGCGGCAGCGCGTAGATGATGGCGGTGGCCATCATGTAGTTCCAGGGCGATTCGTCGCTGTTGAGGAACTGTGCCAGCGCGACCGCCACGGTCATGCTTTGCGGCGTGGACAGCAGCAGGAAGTTGTACAGGTACTCGTTCCATGCCAGCAGCAAGGCGTAGGTGCCGACGGCGACCAATGCCGGCGCCATCAGCGGCAGATAGATGCGGAAATAGATCTGCAGCGGGTTGGCGCCATCGATCCGGGCGGACTCGTCAAGCTCCATCGGGATCGACTTGCCATACTGCGAGAAGATGAAGATTGCATACGGCGTGGCAAACGTCGTCAGCGCCAGGATGACCGACGAGAGATGATTCCCCAGGCCGTAGATCTGCATGATCCGATAGATCGGGATCGCCAGGAAGGATGCCGGAATTACGTAGGTCATCAGCGCCGCGTTGGTCAGCATCCAGCCATTGCGCAGCCGCATTCGGCCGACCGTGAAGCTGGCCAGTGAGCCGATCAGCAGCGTCAGGCCGGTTACCGACAGACCAACCGTGAAGCTGTTGCCGAACTGATGCCAGAAGCGCTCCAGGTACCAGAAGTCCTGGGTCACCACGACGCGGAAGCTCTCCAGATTTGGAGCCTCAGGGAAGATCGAGTCGCCGAATATCCCCTCGTGGCTGTCGAGTGCGATCTTCCACATGTTGTAGATCGGCGTGACCGACCACACGACGAGCACCAGGCCGAACGCCAGACTCGCCAGTTCCACGCCGTAGCGCTGCAGCCGGTAGAACAGCGGGGAACGGATCCGCCGAACGGCGGTGGTGGCACTCATAGCTGCCCCTCCGACATGCGGAGCTTGCGCATCAGCAGGATGACAAGCGGTATCAGCAACGGAAGTGCCGACATCACAGCCGCCACGCCGAGGCGAGGCAGCGCGATGGTGAACGCGTAGCGTATGCCAAGGGTGGCCAACACCTCGGTGGACATCGCCGGCCCACCGCCAGAGACGAAGTACGTCGCGTTGAAGTCGCCGAGAGCGAACACCATGTCGAGCAGCGTGCACACCAGATAGAGGTTCGCCATCAGCGGCAGCGTGACATGCGCGAACCGGCGCAGGCCCGTGGCACCATCGACGGCGGCGGCTTCATAGAGCTCCTGCGGCACTGCCATCCGGCCGGCCAACAGGATGACCGTCCAGAATGGCAGGGTCTTCCAGATATAGGCGCTGATGTTGGCCGCGAGCCCCGACCAGTGCTCGTTCAGATAAGTGGGACCATCGATCGCGAACAGCGCGTACAGGATGTTGTTCAGCATGCCCCACTGGCCGTTCAGGAACCAGTGGATCGACATGTAGGCAGGCAAGGCTGGCGTGGCCCAAGGCAGGATGAAGATCACCATCAACGCCTTGATCCACCAACGCTTGCGAATGAAGAAGCCTGACAACATGAAGGCCAGGAACATCTTCACGTTCACGCCGATGCCGACGTAGAGCAGAGTATTGACGACCGCGGTCAGGTAGCGGGGATCGGAGAATAGTTGGTCGTACAGGGCCGGATCGCTGCCCATCCAGATCCCAAAGGCGATCGGATAGATCACGAACGCCAGGAAGATCGCTGCATAGGGCAAGGCGAAGGCGATCGCCCAGACGTAATCCGCCCCGTGCAGCCCGCCAAACAAGACGTGGCGACGCGAGCGCGTCGCTGCCAGGCCGCGTCCGACCGCAAGTGCCTGCTGTGTTACGCTCATGTTCGCCTCGCCAAACTATATCGTGATCTTTGCGAAGATCTCGTTGCAGCGCTTGAACGCCTTGTCGATAGCCTCAGCCGGCTTCATGTTGCTCTTGATGACGTCGGCATGCGCCTGGCCCCAGAGCTGCTCGGCGTCGCATTGGCCCCAGGCAGGCGAGAACGCATTGTAGAGGGGCACGGTCGGGTTCAGGGCTATTTCCGTGATATACGGCTTCAAACAAGGCATTTCGGTGCTGAACCACCACGGATCGTCTTTCACGATCTGCGGAATCGCCGGCGCCCAACGGCCCAGACCAGCCTTCAGATTCTCGTTCATCACCTTCGGCTGCATGAAGTACTTCATGAAGTCCTTGGCAACTTCGAGGTTCTTCGCACCCTTCGGAATCATGCCGCCGCCGGCGTTCAACATGGTCTTCATCGGCGTGCCGTCATTCTTGTTCGCTGGGGCCAGCACCTGCATGTCGTGGTAGAAGGCCTGCTTGTCCTTGATCATCGCCAGCTCGGTCGAGAGCGTGCCGTCGAAGTCCATCACGAACAGCTTCTCGTGGTAGCCGTTGTTGTCATCGGCGTCGTTCCAGCTCAGCGCCTCCGGCGGCACCACGCCTTCCTTGTAGAGGTTCGTCATGAACTCGACCGACTTGATCGCTGCCTCGCGAATTTTCGGGTCGTCGGTGTGCAGCTTGCCGTCCGGCGTGACGATGGCCTCACCGCCATTGGCGATCAGGAAATGCCGGAACAGGTTGTTGCCGTCGTTCGGTCCGACCGTGGTGATCTGCAGGCCGCAGGCATAGATCTTCCGCATCCCCTTGGCACGCAGCGGCGCCTGAGTCTGCTTGAGGTAGTTCCAGACCCCGTCCCAGTCCTTGGGGATATCCGACATCTTGAGCCCAGCCTTCTCGACGAGGTCGCCCCAGATATGGAACGGCGTGGCGCCCTGTTTGATCGGGCACAGGTAGTAGCTGCGCTTCTTGGTGGCCCTGTTATAGAAGGTGGAGCAGAGCTTGGCCGTCTCTGAAAGCTGCGATTCGTAGGGAGCCACCACGTCGGTGACGTCAACGAGACTATCGTCCCAGGCGTACTGCGGCAGAAAGTTCTCGGGTGCGTCATGAAAGAACAGGTCCGGCACGTCGCCGCTGGTCAGCGCCGATATAATCTTCTGGTTGAGCGCCATGAACGGCATGATGCTGTAGTCGAGCGTGTTGCCGCTGGCCTTCATGTAGTCGTCGCAGACCGCCTTCATCGCCACGTCTTCCTGCTGGACGAAGCCCTGACCAATCCAGCAGACCGCGGTCTTCGCCTGGGCGTTGGCGATGTATGGTCGCGCCAGGGAGCCGGCCGCCGCCATGCCCACGGTTCCGCGAAGTACTGTACGCCGGCTCATTCTGACCAAGGCTGCTCTCCCTTCCCTGTTGGCCGGCCGCTCTGGCGCCGGCCTTTGCATAGGTTTCCTGTGTGACTATACCCTACGGCGGGTCCGCATAGCTAGTCAAACCGGCCCCGCGAAGCCGCATCCGCGGCGCTGCGCGGACTACGCGGCGTACCCCCTCGTGCTGGCCGCGCCGCTTCAGGTGAACGAGACCCTCGCGAAGATCTCGTCGAAGCGCTTGAACGCCTTGGCCACCGCGTCCGCCGGTTGCATCTTGTTCTTGATGACATCGGCGTTGGCCTGGCCCCACAGCTGCTCGGCGTTGGCCAACCCCCAGGCCGGATTGAAGCCGTAATAGGCGGCCATGGTCGGATTCAGCACACCCTCGGTTATGTACGGCTTCCGGTGCGGGTCCTTGGAGTCATCCAGCCACCACGGATCGTTCTTCACGACCTCGGGCATGCTGGGGAACCAGCGGCCCAGGCCGCTCTTCAGGTTCTCGTTCATCACCTGCGGCTGGATGAAGAATTTCATGAAGTCCTTGGCGACTTCGACGTTCTTCGCACCCTTCGGGATGAACCCGCCGCCGGCGCCGACCTGGCAGGGCATCTGGGTCTTGCCGTCGTTCATCAGTGGCAGGGCGCGGACCCGCATCTGCTCGTAATATTCCTTCTCGTGGCTGATCCAGGCAAGCTCAGGCGACAGGGTGCCGTCGAAGTCCATCACGAACAGCTTCTCGTGATAGGCATTGTTGTCGTCAGCATCGTTCCAGCTCAGCGCCTCCGGTGGCACATAACCGTCGATATAGAGCTTGGTCATGAATTCCACCGACTTGATCGCTGCCTCGCGCACCTGCGGATCGTCCGTGTGCAGCTTGCCGTCCGGCGTCACGATGTCCTTGCCGCCGTTGGCAATCATAAAATGCGCGAACAGGTTGTTGCCGTCATTCGGCCCCACAGTGGTGATCTGCAGGCCGATGCTATACATCTTGCGCATGCCCTTCTTGCGCAATTCGTCCTGCACCGGCCTGAAGAAATCCCAGACGCCGTTCCACGTGTTCGGGATATCCGACATCTTGAAGCCGGCATTCTCGACCAGGTCGCTCCAGATGTGGAACGGGGTGGCGGCCTGCTTGATCGGCACCAGGTAGAAGCTGCGCTTCTTCGTCGTCTTGTTGTAAAATGTTGAGTTGAGCAGCGCGCTCTCGGACATCTTCGACCTGTACGGCTCGACGACGTCGCTGACATCAACCAGCTTATCGTCCCAGGCGTTCTGCGGCAGGATGTACGACGGTGCGTCGAAGAACATCAGGTCCGGCACGTCGCCACTGGTCAGCGCAGAGACCGCCTTCTGGCCCAGTGCCATGAACGGCATGATGCTGTATTCAATCTTGTTGCCGCTGGCCTTCTCGTAGTCCGCCACCGTCTTCTTGAACGCCTCATCCTCCTGCCGCACGAAGCCCTGGCCAACCCACATGATCGCGGTCTTGGCCTGGGCGTTGGCAACATACGGCCGCGCCAGTGCGCTGGCAGCCGTCAATCCGATAGAACCACGCATTACCGAACGCCGGCTCATGTTGTTCACGGCCGATTTCCCTTCCCTGTTGGCCGAACCGGCACGTCCAGCTTGTCATCACGGGGCAAGTAACTGCCTTGTTACCTAGAGCTTATGGCAGGCTCGCGCGGTCGGTCAATCACCCGGTTACATCTCGCCACGCTGGATGAAACCTCGGGCGTTCCGACCCCGTACTTCATCGTCATGGCCGGGCTTGTCCCGGTCATCCGTGGTGGCAGCTCGATCCGGCCGTTTAGCGCTACGGACGGCCAGGACAGCCTGGCCATGACGGAGAACAGGGCCAGGTTTCGGTTCCGCCAATCGCGCCAGATTCACCCAAGGGTAAACCTGGCGAAGATCGCTTCCGCCCGCCTGAACGCCTTGTCCACCGCCACCGCCGGTGTCATCCCGTTCTTGATAACATCGGCATGTGCGTTGCCCCAGAGTTGCTCGGCGTTGACCTGTCCCCAGGCCGGATTGTAGCCGTTATATTGGGCAATCGTCGGCCCCAGCACCGACTCCTGCACATACGGCGGCCGATGCGGGTCGCTGGGATCGAGCCACCACGGATCGTCTCTCACGATCGCGGGGATGGCCGGCACCGCGCGGCCCAGTCCACCCTTGAGGTTTGCGTTCAGCACCGCCGGCTGAAGGAAGAACCGGCTGAAGTCCTTGGCCACTTCGATATTCTTCGCCCCCTTCGGAATGAACAGGCCACCGGTGCCGATCTGGGCCGGCATCGGCTTGCCGTCGTTCCCCAATGGCAGCCCCAGGGTCTTCATGTCCTCGAAATATGCCTTCTTGTCCTTGATCATCGCGAGTTCGGTGGACAGCGACCCGTCGAAATCCATCACGATGAGCTTCTCGTGGAACGCATTGTTGTCATCGGCATCATTCCAGCTCAGAGCTTCGGGCGGCACGTAGCCTTCCTGGTAGGCATCGGTCAGATAGCTGACCGTCCGGATCGCCGCCTCGCGAATCATCGGATCCTCGGTATGCAGCTTGCCATCGGGCGTGACGATGCCCGCCCCACCATTGGCGATCATGAAATGTGCAAACAGGCCGTTGCCGTCATTTGGTCCGACCGTCGTCATCTGCGGGCCCATGGCATAGATCTTCCGCATCCCCTTGCCACGGAGTGACTTTTGCATCGGCTTGAAGAAATCCCAGAAGGCGTCCCAGGTCTTGGGCGCGTCCGACAGCTTGAAGCCGGCCTTCTCGACCAGATCGCCCCAGACGTGGAACGGCTCCGTCCCCTGACTTAAGGGAACAAGGTAGTAGCTGCGCCGCTTCGTGACATTGTTGTAGTAGCTGGAAGCCAGCAGCGCGGTGGTGCTGAGCTCTGACTTGTGCGCCTCCACGATGTCGCTGACGTCCACCAGCTTATCGTTCCAGGCGTTCTGCGGCAGGATTGTGGAGGGGGCAATATGGAAGATGAGATCCGGAACCTCGCCGGTGGTCAGGGCGGAAATGATCTTCTGGTTCAGCGCCGTGAACGGCATGATGCTGAGGTCGATCTTGTTGCCGCTTGATTTCTCGTAGTCCGCGACGGTGGCGCGGAAGGCGGCGTCCTCTTCCGGGACAAAGCCTTGGTCCCGCCAGACAATGGCGGTGCTTGCCGCCGCATTGGCAATAGGTGGTCGCGCCAGGATCCCGGTTGCCGCCAGACCCATGGATCCGCGAATCACCGATCGCCGGCCCATGCATTCCATGGCCGTTCTCCTTCCTGTCTGTTGACCGGTCACTTAAGCGCCGGTTCTTTATGCTGGCTCTCGCCAGGATCGTTTTTGCGCGAGGATCCTATCCGAACGTGAACTTCGCGAAGATCGCCTCCGCGCGCTTGAACGCCTTGTCCACCGCGGCCGCCGGCGTCATGCCGTTCTTGATGACATCGGCATGACAGTTACCCCAAAGCTGCTCGGCGCTGACCTGACCCCAGGCCGGATTGAAGCCGTTGTAGCCGGGGAAGGTCGGTCCCAGCACGGCCTCGTGGACATACGGCGACCGGTGTGGATCGTCCTTGGTATCCGTCCACCACGGATCGTCCTTCACGATCTGCGGTATGACCGGTACCCAGCGGCCCAGGCCGTTCTTCAGGTTCTCGTTCATCACCTGCGGCTGCATGAAGTATTTCATGAAGTCCTTGGCCGTCTCGACGTTCTTGGCTCCCCTCGGGATGAAACCGCCGCCGGCACCCTGCGGGGCGGGCATCGGCGAGCCGTCATTGCGGTTGGGCAGGCCCATCACCACCGCCTCCTCGTAGTAGGCCTTCTTGTTCTTGATCATCGCGAGTTCGGTCGACAGCGTGCCGTCGAGGTCCATCACGAACAGCTTCTCGTGGTAGGCATTGTTGTCGTCGGCATCGTTCCAGGTGAGCGCCTCGGGGGGCACATAGCCTTCCTTGTAGCAGTTCGTCATGAATTCGACCGACCTGATCGCCGCCTCGCGCACCTTCGGATCGTCGGCGTGCAGCTTGCCGTCCCTGGTGACCAGGTCCTGACCGCCGTTGGCGATCAGGAAATGAAAGAACAGACCATTGCCGTCGTTCGGTCCGACAGTGGTAATCTGCAGACCCATGGCATACAACTTGCGCATTCCCTTGGCGCGCAGTTCCTTTTGTACCGGCTTGAAGAAATCCCAAAAGGCGTCCCACGTATTCGGCGCGTCGGACAGCTTGAAGCCGGCCTTGGCAACCAGGTCACCCCAGATGTGCATGGGGGCGACGGCCTGCTTGATCGGAACCATATAGAAGCGCCGCTGCTTCGTGGTTCCGTTGTAGAAGGTCGAGTTCAGCAACGCGGTCTCGCTGAGCTGGGAACTCAGCGACCCCACCACGTCGCTCACGTCCACCAGTTTGTTGTCCCAGGCGAACTGCGGCAGGATCGTCGCCGGTGCGTCGTGGAAAATGACGTCCGGAACATCGCCTGCGGTTATCGCGGATATTGCCTTCTGGTTCAGCGCCTGGAATGGCATGACACTGAGGTCGATCTGGTTGCCGCTGGCCTTTTCGTAGTCAGCGACCGTCTTGCGGAAGGCTTCGTCCTCTTCGGGGACGAAGCCCTGCACCTGCCAGACGACCGCGGTCGTGGCAGCGGCGTTGGCGATGTGGGGTCGCGACGAAGAGCCGGCTGCCGCAATGCCCAGGGACCCGGCTAATACCGAACGCCGGCTCATGTTTCGCATGGCCGTACTCCTTCCCTGCTGGCCGGGTTCGCACGGACCGGCTCTTTGTGACGGCTTTGGTAGGCTGCCTTCTTGCCTGGACCTTATGGCAACCCCCTGGGTGCGGTCAATTGATTGCTGCAGCCCAGCGCCCCGCTCTTGCCCACCGGCGCGCACATGCTCCAGATTGCCGCCATGGGCGACGAATCGCTTGATTGCCTGAAGTGCCCGGCCTTCTGCTGCCGGACCGCCGGATATGTCGAGGTCAGCCGCAACGACATCAGGCGGCTGGCGAAGTTCCTTAACCTGACCGTGCGCGAGTTCGAGGCGCGCCATATCGTCGAGCGTAACCGCAAGGGCAGCAAGCGCATCAAGTCCGGTTTCGGCACCTGCCAGTTCCTTGGCGAGAACCGCCGCTGTACCGTCTACGAGGCCCGGCCACGTGACTGCCGCGGCTATGTCTGCTGGAACCAGGAAGACACCACGGTATTCGAGTTCGCCCGGTTCTTCCAGTTACCGGTGGCGGAGGTGCGCAAGAACGACGTGGACGGCAAACCGCGGGCCGAGGTGAAACGCTGAATCTATCAACGCTGGTACAGGTGCCCTATCGTCATGGCCGGCCTTGTGCCGACCATCCACGACTTGTCGCGGATGCATCTGACAAAGACGTGGATGGCCGGGCCAAGCCCGGCCATGACGGGGAAGGGCCGTCCGTACGGCGTCCCCAAAGGAGTTGCACATGCGAACGAACCGCTTCCGCGAACTGCTCGATGCCGGCCAACCGACGCTGGGGACGCATCTGCTGTCCACCTGGCCGACGCTGATCGAGTTGGTAGGGCAGACTGGGCTCTACGACTACATCGAGTTCACCGCCGAATATGCGCCGTTCGACCTGCACGAACTCGACAACCTCGGCCGCGCGCTCGAGCTCGCGAACCTCGCCGGCATGATGAAGATCGAGCAGGCGCAGCGGATGCACCAGACCATGCGCGCCATCGGCTCCGGGTTTCAGAGCGTGCTGTTCGCCGATGTGCGCACCGTAGAGGACGCGACGGCCTGCGTCCGCGCGGTGCGCGCCGAGGCGCCGGGATCGGACGGGCTGTACGGTGTGGGCATGCGCCGCGACGTCGGGACGGTGCGCGAGGGTGGTTCGCCGGCCTTCGTCAAGGCGCTGGATGGCATCGTCGTCGCGCTGATGATCGAAAAGCGACAATGCGTGGAGGACCTCGATGCGATCCTGTCGGTCAAGGGCATCGACATGGTGCAGTTCGGCCCGGCCGACTATGCGATGAGCATCGGTCTCGCCGGCCAGTGGTCGCACCCCGACGTGGTGAAGGCCGAGCGCCTCACCATCGAGACCGCACTGCGGAAGGGCATCCACCCACGCGTCGAGATCGGTGATCCCGCCCAAGCGGCGCGTTACCAGGAGATGGGCGTAAAGCACTTCTGCCTGGGCTGGGATGTCGGTATCCTGCATCACTGGTGGCAGGCGAACGGCACACTGATGCGCGAACACCTGGGAACAGAGGAGGCCAAGCGATGAGCGATCCGGAAATCGTTGCCCTGCGTGAGGTGATTGCCAGGCGGCCGCGCTCCGACGACATCGCCCAGCGCCGCCGCGATATCGACGCGCGCGGCCTGCAGAACAAGCTGGCGGCCGACGTCACGGTGGAACCGGTCACTGCCAACGGCGTGAAGTCGGAATGGACTTCGACGCCGGATGCCGATCGCGGCGAGGCGGTGCTGTTTCTTCACGGCGGCGGCTACGTCATCGGCTCGCTCGACAGCCATCGGCATCTTGCGGCCGAGGTCGGGCGCGCGGCGCGGGCGCGCACTCTGGCGATCGACTATCGGCTCGCGCCGGAGCATCCGTTTCCCGCCGCTGTCGACGACTCGCTCGCCGCCTATCGCTTCCTGCTGGCGAACGGCGTGTCGCCCGCCGGTATCACCATCGCGGGCGATTCCGCCGGCGGCGGGCTTGTCGTCGCCGCGATGCTGGCGATCCGCGATGCCGGACTGCCGCAGCCGGCGTGCGGTTGGACGATCTCGCCCTGGGTCGACATGGAGGCGATCGGCGACAGCATGACCAGCAAGGCCGCGACGGATCCGACCGTGCAGCAGGCGGGCATCCTCGACATGGCGAAACACTATCTGAACGGCGCCGATCCGCGTTCGCCGCTGGCCGCACCGATCTATGCCGATCTGCGCGGACTTGCACCGCTGCTGATTCAGGTAGGTGCCGCAGAGACGCTGCTCGACGATGCGATCCGACTCGCACAGGTCGCCGGGGCTGCCGATGTCGCGGTCGATCTGCAGATCTGGCCGGAAATGATCCACGTTTGGCACAGCTACTATCCCGAACTTGGGGCAGGCCGACGCGCCATCACGGCCGGCGGCGAATTCGCGCGCGCAATGACATCGCGTGGCTCGCGCAGCGGATTCTGATCGTTCTGATTCTCGCTTTTGCGACGGTTCTCGCATTATGTGCGAGCCGATGCGCGTGCATGTAAACGTCTCGCGAGTGTGATTGACAGCACATGGCCTTTCTGTGCCAACTGCGCAACGCAATCGCATTTTGGCTTGGCTTGCTGCGCCTCCGTCTGATCGGGTGCCCTCAAGACGTCCAAAGGGCCGGTTGTCTACCAGCATCGCGCGCTGTTGTGCGGTGCGCCTGACAGAGAGTGACGCAGATAATGGCTATCGGCACAGTCAAGTGGTTCAACACGACCAAGGGCTTCGGCTTCATCATGCCGCAGGACGGCGGCAAGGACGTGTTCGTCCACATCACAGCAGTACAGGCGGCTGGACTTCGCGGTCTGAATGAAGGCCAGAAGGTCAGCTACGAAGTTGCCATGGAGCGCGGCAAGGCCGCGGCCACCAACCTCAAGCTCGCCTGAACCGGCCGGCGCGGCACCGGCTTGATCTACCCATTGCCCCATAGCGCGACGGGGACGCGCACCGGAAGGAGTGACGACGAATGGCCTCTGGAACCGTCAAGTGGTTCAATGCAACCAAGGGCTATGGCTTCATCATGCCGCAAGACGGCGGCAAGGACGTGTTCGTCCATATCACCGCTGTGCAGGCCGCGGGGCTGAAAGGCCTGAATGACGGCCAGAAGGTGAACTACGAGGTGGCGATGGAACGCGGCAAGGCCGCGGCCACCAATCTCAAGCTCGCCTGACGGTCAGCAACGTACAACTGAAGTAGCGGGCCATCACCGGGGCTCCGGCGATGGCCCGTGCTGTTATTCGGTGAACCGCCATGTTCTCGCTGCCGGAACTGGAAGCAGCGCTATCGCTGGTGCACGAGAGTTTTCCCGGTACACCGCAATACGCCTGGCCGTTGCTGGCGGAACGCTGCGGCGCCGAGGTGTGGGTGAAACACGAGAACCACACGCCGACCGGTGCGTTCAAGCTGCGCGGCGGCTTGATCTATGCGGAACGGCTGCGCCGCGAACGGCCGCATGTGCGCGGTATCGTCTCGGCGACACGCGGCAATCATGGGCAATCGCTGGCCTGGGCGGGACGGCGTTACGGCATTGCCGTGACAGTCGTGGTGCCGTACGGCAACAGCGTGGAGAAGAACGCCGCGATGCGCGCGTTCGGTGCGCGCCTGGTCGAGCACGGCGACGATTTCGAGATGGCGCGAGAGGAGGCGACGCGGCTCGCGGTCGCCGAACGACTGGAGTTCGCGCCGTCCTTCGCACCCGATCTGGTAAAAGGTGTCGCGACCTATTCGCTGGAACTGTTCCGCGGCACGCCGCCGCTCGATGCGGTGTACGTGCCGATCGGTCTCGGCTCCGGCATCTGCGGCGCGATCTTGGTGCGCGACCTGCTCGGGTTGAAGACCGAGATCATCGGCGTGCAGGCGACCGGCGCGCCCGCCTACGCGCGTTCGTTCGCGGAAGGCCGGGTGGTGGCGCTGAACCGCGCCGAGACTCATGCGGATGGCGTGGCGGTACGGCAGCCCGATGCGGACGCGTTCGCGATCATCCGCGCGGGTGCGGCGCGCATCATCACCGTGTCGGATGACGAAATTGCGGATGCGATCCGGGCGTACTGGACCGACACGCATAACCTGGTGGAAGGCGCCGGCGCCGCACCGCTCGCGGCACTGATGCAGGAACGGGCACGGATGGCGGGGAAGCGGGTCGGGCTGGTGATCAGCGGGGGGAATATCGATCTGGCGTTGTTCCGCAGTTGGGTGTTGCGATAGGGACACGGTTCATTCCGATACCGAGTTGGCGGCATGCCGCGGCATAGATCAGATGCCGGTTCGGCAGGGTAGAACTCGCCCCGCGTGCTGCCCGAAGCCTGGATGCCCGAGAGCATTGCGTCCACCATGCCGGCGTTGGCTGCCAGGCTGCCAAGCTGTTCGCGCACCTGAGGCATGTTGGTGGTACCGATCGTCTCGGTGATCTTATACCAACAGGCAAAAAGAATGGCGTACGGCACCTGCGCCGGCCCTGACGGCGGAGGCACCAGTACCGCAACAGCACCGGAAGTCGGTCTTTTCGGCGGTTGGAATTATGGCGGTTTCAGGCAAAGTGGAATCGCGACAAGGAGATGGGTTTCGCTGCGCTCTACCCATCCTAGGACAACCCGTGCTCGCCGACTTGTAGGATGGGTAGAGCGCAGCGAAACCCATCGCGCCAAGTGATCGCATGAGTTCCCTGTCGGACCGAAAATGCTCCAGACGAATCAGCACAACAGTGCCGGCCGTGCCTGGTCCCGTGCGTGACACCTCGATCGTCAGGCGACAGATTCAGGGCGGCCCGGTGCCGCCTTGTGCCTCGAACCGCAAGGCCGGTGCGGCCGGAGTGACTGCGGGCGGGGGCTGGGCGGCCCGCGAGAATGCCCGGCGGATGATGTCCTTCATCACGTTGGCGCAGCAGCAGAGCAGCACGCAGCACGACCGTGGCAGCGCCTTGGTATGGGGCAGCTATGGGGTTTGCTCGATATGCGAGTCGCGATGTCTAGCTACCCGGCTTTCCGGTGGCGGGTTGGCTCGACTGGCCACCCGTCGTTACTGTGATCTGTTCGCCGACCACGTTTCCTGACGTCCCGGGTCCCGCCGTGACTTCCACCCGTTTGCCGATGACGGTCCCCGTTGTGCCAGGACCGGCCGTAACCGTGATCTGCTGGCCGATAACAGACGGCTGGCCCACGACCACCTGCAATAGAAGGCCACTAATGGCTGCCACTCCGCTCGCAGCAGCGCTCCATCGCTTCACTGTCATACAGCACGCTCCTCAAAACTGCGGGCCATGTAGTCAGTCGTGATGAAGTGGCAAGCTCTCGGAGTTGCAATATTTTTGTTGACCGTTTGTAGCTCAGATCGACTTGGCGATGGCGAATCGGGCATTCGTCGGATATATTGAGACGGCGCGTCAGCGGTCGTGATGAGCAGCAGCATTCCAACGTTGCAGCAGATCGCCAGCCAAAGCCCATACGGAAATCCCGCCTGAAAACGGTGCCTCGCACCCACGGCAATCCGCGGCGTTCCGCGTCGTCACTGGCCTATACGTTTAACAGTTGATTGCCGAATGAGGCCACAGGGGGTCACGGGGGGCCTTGACCTGACAACCACAAGGGGACTACAGGGGTCAGGAAGGGCCTCACGGGGTCAAGGAGGGTCAGGTGGGAGAGATCGAAGTTCAGGACGTCGTCCTGTGGGCCGGACACGTTGCGGGCGACACACGGCTGCGCCAGCGGATCAGCGCAATGGCGCCAGACGAAGAGATCGAGCTTGAGATCGACGGAACACGTGGCTGGTGGCGAAAGATGCAGCAGGGAAAGGACGGACGCCCCACGCAAGGGCTGAAGGCCTCGTCCCCAAACACCCGCCGCTGGTGGAGCGAAACCTTCCGAACGCGGAAGGGGCACTGCCTAGCAATTGTCGAGGTGAACCGTGGCTAAGCGGGCAGCGTTCTCATTTGGGCCACCCCTTTGGATTGTCTGGGCGGCGCTAACCGTCTGAAAGCCCGAAGTATCTGCTGCGTCAAGCACTTAGCTTGTGTCTGGTGGAGGGGATTTCCACCGAACTGATGACCGTCACCGTTCGCATTTGTCCGGAAAATATAGCCTTTTATCGACTTCGTATGCGACCTCTTGTTCGCATTCGTTCGCCGTTGACCGCCTAAACCCACGCCAGTAATGTGGGCTGAATTGATGGCTGGCCGATGTGGGCTGGCCCCCGGAGGTCTGCATGGCGGGCGGGAAACTGAGTTCCCTGAGGGTCAAGAACCTGACTGCGCCGGGCCGCTATGGTGACGGCGGCGGGCTCTGGCTGCAGGTGCGCGATGCCGCGCATCGGTCCTGGCTTTTTCGCTACGCATCGGCCGGCAGGCAACGGCAGATGGGCCTCGGGCCTTTGCCTGACGTGTCGCTTGCCGACGCACGGGAAGCGGCGCGCGCGGCGCGTTCGGCTTTCAGGCAGGGCGTGGACCCGATCGCCGAACGGCAGCAGGCCAAGGTTGCCGCTCGCGCCAGCGCCAATGCTCTGACGTTCAGACAGGTTGCAGACAAATACCTTGCCTCCCATGAGGCGGCGTGGCGGAACGAGAAGCACCGCTGGCAATGGCGGACCACGCTCGATCTGGCGTGCGAGCAGATCGGCAAGATGCCCGTTGCTGCCGTCGCCACCGGTGACGTGATGCGTGTGCTTGAGCCGATCTGGCGGGAGAAGACGGAAACAGCAAACCGGCTGCGCGGACGCATTGAGTCTGTGATCGACTATGCCGCGGCGCACGGTTGGCGCACCAGCGAGAACCCGGCGCGATGGCGTGGGCATCTTGCCAAGCTCTTGCCGCCGCCTAACAGGATCGCAAAGGTCGAGCACCACGCCGCACTGCCCTGGTCCGAGATCAGCGCTTTCATGGTAGAGCTGCGCAACGAGGACGGAGTTGCAGCGCGCGCATTGGCGTATACCATCCTGACCGCTGCGCGGACCGGCGAAGCAATCGGGGCGCGGTGGTCTGAAATCGATCTGCAGACGGCCGTGTGGACCGTGCAGGCGGCGAGGATGAAGGCAGGGCAGGAGCATAGGGTGCCACTGTCAGTCGCCGCCGTCGGTGTCCTGACGGCGGTGGCGCCGTTGCGCGACGGTCGGGGGGATAGCTGGATATTCCCGGGTGCTAAGGCCGGCAAGCCGATCTCCAACATGGCCATGATGATGCTGCTGAGGCGCATGAACCGCGGACACCTGACGGTGCACGGCTTCCGCAGCACGTTTCGCGACTGGTGCAGCGAAACCACCAACCATCCACGCGACGTGGCGGAGCAAGCGTTGGCGCACCAACTCTCCGATAAGGTGGAGGCTGCTTATCGCCGCGGCGACCTGTTCGAGAAGCGCCGACGGCTCATGGAGGATTGGGCTCGGTTTTGCACCCAGGCGCCAAGAGCGGCGGAGGTGTTGCCAATCAGCGCCTGATAGCTGCGTCCGGCGGTTCAGGGTATCACCGGATTGGTGCGCGCGTATGGCACACCCGGTGACGATTGGGAACGCTTGCAGTTCCTTCGCTGAAGAGACGGCTCGGGTGCGCTATCTTTATGGCTTCAATCAGCGAGGCCCGATTCGGCCACCAAAAAAGCGCACACTGAAGCAAAGTCGCCACACGCCCTTCTAGCTGGGCGTGTGGGTGCCTTGGAGGGAGACGAATATGAAGGTCTTGAACCTGCCGTCCACCTATCTGAGCGGCGACAGGCTGTGGCACGCCCCCTCGCTTGCATTCGGCATTTTGCTTGATCGATTGCGAGGCGCGGCAAACCATGACCAGCTCTGTGCGTTTGCTTACGAACAATTAGCGCAACGTGACCTTCTTTACACCCTCGCTGTTATGTGCTCCCCAAATGATCCAACCGTGGTCGAGCGGTTCGACGCGGCAGTTGTCGCACACGAACTATACGAGACACTTAAACTAATTAATGAAGGTCGACGATTCGGACTCTACAACCAGCTGGGCTCCGAAACGACTTTGGCCGTCGTCAACAGAGAAACACCAATCGATATCCTAAAACCGCTCATATCGACACACAAAGTTGCGCACATTGCTAGCGGTTACATGCTGCGACGCATCGTATCGCTGCACCAGACGACTGAGGAAAGGGGAAAGGGATCCCTGGCCGAGGCGGCATCCACTGTTGAACTTTTTTGCGACATCAATGGGCTCGGCGGCGGTAAAAAACAGACCATAGCTCGTTACTTATGGCCCAAATACAGATCTGTATCTCATCTCTGGGCAGCTTGGTCCATTATACAGAATGCTGGGTGGGGGGAAAAGGATATTTATGAATGGTTCCCCATGTTCTGTGGAACCGCGCAGTGGCTCCTTGAACAGGGGGCCAGGATCATTCCGACGGGAAGCACACGCCGCAAGACGGTCCTCGACCTCAACGACGCGTGGTCCATCCCGGCATCTCGCGTGTCCCGGCTCGCAGATAAGACGATCACGAATCGGGTTTGGAACCAGGATCCTGAGGCGCATGACCTCCGCAATATGCGCTTACCCAAAGCTTTCCCTAGGGGTTGATTTAGAGAACGTGTAAAATGCGCTGGCCAGATTTTACACATTTTCACTGGGTGTTTGGCGTGTTTCCGTCCTCGACCGTTGCCGCCCGTCATTGGTTGCGGCGAAGGAGGACGAGTGATGAACCGTGCCCGCAAAGCCGCCGCAAAACCTAAGCCCCGACGCCGATCGCCAAAGGCAATCGCCACCACCGTTAATGGCACCAGGGACATGACTGGCCTGGGGCGAACGAAAATCTACGAGCTCATTGCGGAGCGAAAGCTCAAAACGGTTGCGGTCGGTCGGCGCCGCTTGGTGCTCATCGAGTCGATTGAGGCGCTGCTACGTCCGTCCGACGCAAAGAGAGGTGCAGCATGAGAACCTCCAGGCATTCCGCCTATGGGGAGGTCTGCCAGCTGGCGCAGAACCTCGCCCGCAACTGCGGGTATGCAGTGTTTCCGTGCAGCGAGCGGAAGACGCCCACGCGCCGCAAGGAGGAAGGCGGCCAAGGCCACAAGGACGCCTCGACCGATCCCGAGATCATCGAGTTTTTGTGGCGTCACTGGCCCGGACCGCTGATCGGCGTCGCCACCGGCGCGGTATCGGGCCTCGTGGTGCTTGATCTCGACGTGAAGCACGATCCGGCGCGGGCGTGGTGGCAGACCCATGGCGAGCGGATGCCGGAGACGCGGAGCCAGCGCACATGCTCGGATGGGGTCCATTTTCACTTCCTCCCAAGCTTAGGAATCCGCTGCAACGTCGGCCGGGACAATCTCGTCGGCGTCGATGTGAGGGGTGAGGGCGGCTACGTCATCCATTGGTTCGCCGCCGGCCTACGCTGCCTCGATCAGAGTCCCCCTGCCCCATGGCCGGCATGGCTGACCAAGGCCGTGCTTCCGCCGGCGCCCAGGCCAGCCGAGAGGCGCGCCTACATCACCACGCATAGCAATGCCGACGCGGCCATCACTGGCATCCTGCAGAAGGTCTCTCAAGCCCAGGAGGGGAGCCGCAACACGATGCTGAACTGGGCCGCCTACCGCATGGGCGAGCGGGTGCTGTCCGGTCAGATCGGCCGCGGCGAGGCCGAGAAGCTGCTGGCCGAGGCGGCCCGTGCGTGTGGCCTGACAAAGATTCCAGCCGACCGGACCATCGCCTCCGGATTGAACGGAGCGGGCGCATGAACGGCGACACCGAGACGCAGTGGTGGACCGAGCGCGACGACACCGACGATCCGATCATCATGCCGCCGCCGTCGCAGGAGTGGCAGGACGCGCACGGATGGAAGGGCGGCAAGCCGCCGCCTAATGGCGACGATCATGATGCCAACGACGATCATGAACTTCCCGCGGTCGCTTGGTGCGATGAACGCTTGTCAGACTGGGCCGATCGGGAGGTGCCTGATCGCCGCTGGATCGTGCCCGACTGGATCCCCCGCGAGCAGGCAACCGGCCTATATGGCGTCGGCGGGATCAACAAGACCGACTTGCTGGTGCAATTGCTGATGGCGGGGTCGGCGGGCCTGGTGTTCATCGGCTACCAGCTCGAGCCGGTGCCGGTCTACGGCCTGTTCTGCGAGGATAGCCGCGACGAGATCGTGCGCCGTGCATCGCGCATCGCGGCACACTATCACCGTTCCCTCGTCGACTTTCGCAACTTCCACTTTGCCTCGCTGGTCGGTTTCGATGACACCGAGTTCGTCACCTTCGACGGGTCGTCGATGACCATTGGCCCAGCTTTGCGGCACTTTGACCACAAGATCATGCAGACCGGCGCCAGGCTGGCAGTGCTGGACACCGCATCGCACTTCTTTGGCGGCAGCGAGATCTCCCGCCGCGAGGTGACGCGGTATTTGCGCAAACTGGATGCGATCAGCATGATGCGTAGCTGCGCCATCCTGTTCAGCGCACACCCATCGGTGCGCGGCAAGGCCGCCGGCACGTTCGACAGTGGCAGCACGGCGTGGGAGGGTGGCGTCCGCTCTCGACTGTCATTGCACGATCCCGGTCTCGAAGGCGATGAGGAGACGGGCCAGCGGGGGCCTCGGGTTACCACCGACCGGCGCATCCTGACCCGGCAGAAGGCGAACTATGCCAGGCAGGGCGAGACCATCGAACTGGTCTGCCGCAATGGCGTGTTCACCACCGCCGCACTCGATCCCGAGCGAGCGGCCCAGCGGCGGGGAGGGCCCGCGCACGATGCCGCGGTCGAGGAGCGGTTCCTCGACCTACTCACCAGAGTCCAGGAGGTAGGCGGGCATGTGCACGATGCCAGCAATAACCCATCACGCTATGCGCCGAAGTTGTTCGCTGCGCGTCCGGATGGCAAGCCTTTCAGCGTCCATGAATACACCGGCGCGATGTATCGACTATTCACTGCCAAACGCATCCACCTCGAACCGTTCGGGCCACCCTCCAAGGCTAGAAACAGGATCGTGAAGGTGCGGTCATAACGGAACAATCAGTCTTCCACGCCCCTTCCACGCTGTAGCGTAAGCCTTTGAAACCATTCCATTTCCACGCTCTTCCTCGCCTTTTCCGCGCCCTGTTCCGCGCTTCCGTAACTAGTTGAAATTGTTCAACTTCCACGCCTGTCCCCGGCGCGCGCCTATAACCCCTGTATGCGGCGCTTCCTAGGAGCGCCGCAAAGGGGTCCATCGGGTTCTCGCCGCGGCGGGGAGGAAATGCTGGCGTCGAACGCTTTCGGACGGCACCCGATGACCAGGCTGTCGGTCGGCGACAAACTCGTTCGCCACCTCAACCCGCCGACCGGACGCGAACATGCCGCCCACGCCGCACCCTCTGCCCGGGTTGGCCGCTGCCATGGCTACGCCCGTGTAAGCACGGTCTAGCAGACCCATGAGGGGGAGAGCCTGGACGTCCAGCAGCGCGTCACCGATGGCTACGCGCAGATGCATAGCCTGGTGGTCGGCAAGGTGTTCGTGGAGCAGGGCGTGTCGGGGTCGAAGCCGCTGGGCGACCTACCCGAGGGCGCGGCGCTGCCGGCCATCCTGAAGCCGGGCGACGTCGTCATCACGCCCAAGCTCGACCGGATGTTCCGCAGCGCGCTGGGCGCGGGTAGCATCCGTCCTGCCGGCGCTGCGTGACGCTTTACAGCGCTCTCGTCCCATGCCGCAGATGGGCGAGGTGGTGATCAACGGGCAGGAAGCGATGGCGTTTGGACGAACCTGCCATGGTCACGGTATCCGGAGGGACAAGAACCGTGGAAACTGGGGATATCGGTGATCGACGCTGAGATCGGCCAATTCGGCGGATCTCGTCGGTATTGTCGCGATCGTGATGGAAGCCGATGTTCTGTGCCGGGTTGGCCTCACGCGCCATCAACACACTGATTGTTCGCGGGCCATCGGGCGAGGTCATCGATTGCCTCGGGCGGCGGCGGCATTGGCGGCTCGGCTGCGCTCGCGCGCTGGCCGCTCATTATTGCTATCGCCTCTTGCACCTTGCGGAGCGCCGGGACGTCGAGTCCCTCGATCACCTTGCGCCGCGCGCTGTCATCACCCTCATCGTCGCGGATTGATGCACGCGCCAGATCGGCCACCCGACACGTGAGCTGGACCGTGGTCGCGAGCGAGCACGTCAGTATCCTGATGGCGCCGGCCAGCGTATCCCGCCCGGTGGGCAGTAGCAGCGACAACGCCGCTTTCTGGACGGCAGCGATCTTCTCCTGACGCGCCGTCTCGCTCAAGCCATTGAGGTCAAGGCAATCGTGCGGTGCCACACAGAGCTTGATCAGGTGCCCGTAGTCCTCGAGAAGTTGCTCATGGCGGTCGAGTTGGTCGATCTGCTGCGCCAAAAGCTCACCCCCCAGAGCACCAACGTCGATCTTCAGCTTGGCCCGTTCGGCCTTGCTGCGCGCCGGCAGAAGCATGATCTCCGGTTTGGGGGCCGCGGTCGGCCTGCCGCCCGGGAAAAGCACAACGTCGGCTGATTTACGCTCTTTCCTCGCCCTGCCCGGCTTGGGCGGCGGCGTCTCGAGGGGCACGGCCGGGTTGGATGAAATCGGCCTGTGAGGCCGATCACAGGATATCTGCGCCTCGCGGAGTTCTGGAGAGTTTTCATCCGAGTGCTTACAAAGCAAGCCGGGCAACGACGAATGGCATTCCGGCAATTGTTCGGCCGTATTTACGCCCGCTACGTCGCCTCGTATCCCCGATTCGGCCCTATTGCCCGGGTCTGCCTTAACGCGCGCCTGCTGTCCGGAACTCGTGTTGGGCGAAACGGTCGTCTCGGTCGGCGTTCTCCATTTCGCAGCTAACCAGGAAACTGGTCGTGTCGGCGTGGTGGCCCGCAGGGATCGGACCAGTCCTTTGACGAGTGCTCCGTCTTCGGTGGCCTGGATTTCCGCCTGAATGTTGTGATCGAGCTGGCGTTCGATCACAACATTCAGGCGGAAATCCAGGC
>Ga0209040_10000802_pt1 | contig 24440 bp, 26 predicted proteins | sample BogFormECP12_OM3_FD_188240 | JGI IMG/M metagenome (GOLD analysis project Ga0209040, IMG submission 188240) | Bog forest soil microbial communities from Calvert Island, British Columbia, Canada - ECP12_OM3 (SPAdes) (version 2) | ecosystem: Environmental > Aquatic > Freshwater > Wetlands > Bog ... | reverse complement strand
CCTTTCTCGCCATTGCTCGCAGATCTCCTACTGGATGTTGACGTCGACGCTGGCAGGCAGATCGATGCGCATCAGCGCGTCAACGGTCTTCGGTGTCGGATCGAGGATGTCGATCAGTCGCTTGTGGGTCCGCATTTCGAAATGCTCCCGCGAGTCCTTGTACTTATGCGGAGAGCGAATGACGCAATACACGTTCTTCTCGGTGGGCAGTGGTACCGGACCCACCACGCTGGCGCCGGTTCGGACAACCGTCTCGACGATTTTGCGCGCCGAGGCGTCAATGGCCTCGTGGTCGTAGGCCTTGAGCCTGATGCGGATCTTCTGTCCCGCCACGCTTCTCCTACCTCACTCTCCCGTGTCCGGAACCCGTGTTCCGTTGGGCGCGCCCGAATCGATCTGGCGTCACGCCCGGATGTTGCGCCGCTGTTTACCTGTCTTGGTCCACCGGCCCCCGCGGTCGGGTGTGTCGCCCGCACGCGGCCTTGGCGCGCTTATTTCAAGGCTGAAATTCGTCGCGCTCCAAGGATGGGACCGGACGCGCCCGTTTGGGCGCTGGTCGCATGCCCGACCAGGCCTAAACCCGGCGCAAGGCAACCTGAACAGTATGCCCTAGATCCTGGTATCGGCCAAATCCCGTCACTCTGATGAACGGTCCGGCTGAGCGGCAGCGCCATCGCGAGCCGCACCAAGGCGTCGCCGGACCGAACCGGGTGTCCTTACTTCAGAGTAAGATAGGTCGGCATGACAAGCCCGACCAGCACGTATGCGGCATGGCGGCGGCTTTTCGGCCGTCCAGGTGGCACTCGACTCTTCTCCGCGGCGGCGATGGCGCGGGCTCAGCTTGAGCCGCCCGCTTTCACGCAGATCACCGATGGCTCTGATGGCTTTGAGCTCGTCGTGCCGGTCACGGTGACCGACCGCGGCGGCACCGAGGTGGTGCACGCAGACATCACCACCTGGGTCACGCGGGTCGGCTAGGTGGGAGTTAGGTACGTCCCGTGCCCGCGACACACGAGCCAGCCGTCGAACTCCAGCACCTCGTTTACGAGGGCGCCGCTCTGATTGCGGTAGTTGATGACCACGACCGACTCCCCCTGATACACACCGACGATGTCGAAATGAAGGTCGGGCATGGTCTTCAGTGCGGCGTTCCAGTACTCGCGCAATGCCGCCTTCCCGCGGACCATTCCTCCGGACTCGGGCACCACCCGAGCCGCAATCGGTGAGGTGAACAGGACGTCGTCGTGGAAATGAGCGAGCACCGCATCGATGTCATGGCCGTTCCAGGCCGCCAACCAATCTTCGGTGAAGGGGCCCGGCTCTGGCGTGCTCACGACCTGCCCTTCAGCGACGCCCAGAATGGGCACTGGTGTAATTCCTCGAAGTTGTTGATGACCCTGCTGCCGTCCGGACGTAACGACATCCAGAAATTGTGGTCGGGATCGCCATTTTTGGCCGGCCAGCGAGGCTGGCCGGTGGCCTTCGGTGCGCCAGTGGCGACGAAATGGCTCCAGTAGCTGATCATCTGGTCGGACAGCATCCGCTGTTCGGGATCCAGCGCCGCCGCCCCGCCGACGTTGAACAGGTACCGCAGCTCCAATGCGTGGCTGGCGCCGAGCGGAAACGGAGCCTCTCGCAACGGATTCGGCGGCGGCGCGTGAGGGTCGTCGAATTCGTAGGTATACACCGGTGCGCCTTGGCTCAGCGAGTCGGCCAATCGGTCGGCGGCGCAAGAGAAGACGCCGTCAGTGACTGCGGCCGAGTAGGCAAGCGACGCGTCCCCGCCGTAGTGATCGGGCGGGTAATGCGCCACCACCGGGGCACCGTCGGCACCGAAGATGTCGGCGAGCAAGCGGGGGTACTCGGCAGACCTGACACCCCGACCCAACTTCACATAGCGCAGCGCCGCGAACATGGTGAACTCGTCGTGGTTAACCCCGATCAACACCGGAACGCGGGCCGCCCGACCGTCGGCGAATGCCGCAACCGGCCCGTCTGGCAACCCCGCTGTCCCGGTGACCGGGCCAGACAGCGCGTCGGAGTCCCCGATGAAGACGTACCAGGGCGGACGGTCAAGCGCGCTCGCCGGCAGCGCGCGCAGACACTTCGCCGTCGTAGCGGGATTGCGGCACCCTACTGACGCCGCGTAATCCACACTGTGCCCCCGCCCAGTGGCCAGATCGGCCTGCGCCTGACACGGCGCGCTTTGGATGATGGCCGCGCGGAACAGCCCCGCCGATCCGGGCGCCACCAGGTGATCGCACACCGACATGCCACCCGCGGATTCGCCGGCGATGGTCACTTTGCGCGGATCACCGCCGAAATCGGCGATGTGGTCGCGGACCCAGCGCAGCGCGGCCTGCTGGTCGGCCAGCCCGTAGTTCCCGAGGTATCTCGGCAGGCCCAGTGATGGGTGGGCCAGAAATCCCAGCGCACCCAGCCGGTAGTTGATCGTGACGACGACGATGTGGCCCTTCGCGGCCAGCGAACGCGAGTGGTAGATGTCGCTGCTGCCGGTGACGAAGCCCCCGCCGTGGATCCACACCATCACCGGGCGTTTATCGGCGCCTCGTCCGCGCGCCGGAGTCCAGACGTTGAGAGTGAGGCAGTTTTCGCTGGTCGGCTTGCCGACGTGCGGGTCGGGGCCGGTGTCCTGCATGCACTGCGGCCCCGGCTTGGTGGCGTCCAGCGTCCCCGACCACTTCGCCGCCGGCCGCGGCGGCTGCCACCGCAACGGCCCTACAGGCGGTGCCGCATACGGAATGCCTTGAAACAGACGGTAATCCGCGGCGACCATGCCGCGCATCAGGCCCATCGAGGTGCGCACGACACCGGCGTCCAGCGGGCCGGCATACGCCGGTTCGGACTTCACCGATGTCATCCCGCCGCCCCGGCCGCAGCATGCCACCACCACTGCCGTCACCAGCAGCGCAGCCCATGCTCGTCGCGGACGAGATGATCGGGTCGACACGGTATCCCAGCCTACGGATTGACGAAAACCGCCTCGCCGTAATCGGCGATCACGGATACTGTTAAAGTTGACACCTGTCAAAAAGCCGCGCGAACGGGTGAGAAGGCCGATGAGCACACCAATCATTGACGAGGCTGCGAAGGTATTCGCCGATCCGACATCCTATGCGGACGAGCCGGGGCTGCATGCAGCACTGACCCATCTTCGCGCACACGCGCCGGTGTCGCTGGTTGACTGCCCGCCCTACCGGCCCTTTTGGGCGATCACCAAACACGCCGACATCGTGGAGATCGAGCGGGCGAACGATCTTTTCATCAACGAGCCGCGGCCGCTGCTGGCCACCGCCGAAGCCGACGATTCCGCGCATCAACAGCTCGACGCCGGCATGGGGTTGCGCACCCTGATCCACATGGACGACCCCCAACACCGGGTGGTACGCGCGATCGGTGCGGATTGGTTTCGCCCCAAGGCGATGCGGGCGCTGAAAGTCCGCGTCGACGAGCTGGCCAAGATCCATGTCGAAAAGATGATAGCCGCGGGCAACGAGTGCGACTTCGTGCAGGAGGTCGCAGTGAATTACCCGCTCTACGTGATCATGTCGCTGCTCGGCCTGCCGGAATCAGACTTTCCCCGCATGCTCAAACTCACCCAAGAACTGTTCGGCGGTGACGACGCCGAATTCCGGCGCGGCACCACGCTCGAGGAGCAACTGCAGGTTCTGCTCGACTTTTTCGGCTACTTCAACTCACTCACCACGTCGCGCCGCGAGCATCCGACCGAAGATCTGGCGTCGGCGATCGCCAACGCGCGCATCGACGGCGAGCCGCTGTCCGACGTCGACACCGCGTCCTACTACGTCATCATCGCCACCGCGGGTCACGACACCACCAGCGCGACGATCGCCGGAGGTCTGCATGCTCTCATCGAAAACCCGGACCAGCGGGAGCGCTTGCGCGACAGCCTCGATTTGATGCCGCTGGCCACCGAGGAAATGATCCGCTGGGTGACCCCGGTCAAGGAATTCATGCGGACCGCCACCGCGGACACCACGGTGCGCGGGGTGCCGATCGCCAAGGGCGAAGCAGTGTACCTGTCCTACGTCTCTGGCAACCGTGACGAGGATGCCTTCGACGATCCGTTTCGCTTCGACGTCGGCCGTGATCCGAATAAGCACGTGGCGTTCGGTTACGGCGTGCACTTCTGCCTGGGTGCCGCGCTGGCGCGGATGGAGGTGAACAGTTTCTTTACCGAGCTGGTCCCACGGCTGAAATCCGTTGAGCTGAACGGAAATCCGGAGCTGAAAGCCACGACGTTCGTCGGTGGCCTCAAGCACCTGCCGATTCGCTACGAGCTGTGTTGAGCGACGTGTCCTGCGTGCGCTGCACGTGCAGGAAGCCGTCAACAGCGGCTCGGGCGCATTCCCGGTAATCGAAATCGGGCAGGGTGGACAGCCGGCCCAATACCACCGGGCCGATCAGCAGCGCGATCGCCCGGGTACGGTCGATGTCGCCCAACTCGGCTGCCTCAGGGCTATCGAAGACGGCGTCGAACGGCGCGGCGTACTGCTGAGCGATCCGTTCGCGCAGAGTGCTGACCGCCGGGCTGTCGGCTGTGCGGCCCTGACGGGCCTCTGGCAACTGCTCCAAGTCCGGCCCCAGCGCCAGCCAACTCATCGCCGTCACCATGCCGGGGGCCTCAGCGATCGATTGTCCCCAGGCCACCACCAACGTGATGAGGCGATCGCGCAGCGGCCCATCCTCGGACGGCATCGGCGCCGGCGGTATCAGACTGTTGAATGCCGCTGCCAGCAAGTCGTTTCCGCTCGGGAAGTGGCGATACAAGGTGGCACGGGCCACATTGGCAGCACGGGTGACCGCATCGACGGTTACCGCACTTGGGCCACCGGAGCGAAGCAGCGCGGTGGCGGCTTCAAGCAAACGAGCGCGAGATCGCGCCGGCCGTGGATCGGTCTTGTCGGTGATGTAGACCACCTCCGTGTTTAACAACAAGACTGTCCGTCTATGTACGAGACCGTTAGTCTCAAACTTAACTCGTCGCCGAAAGGAGACGCATCGTTATGGTCGAAACCCTCGTCCGATCTGACCAGCGTACTGAAGTGACGGCCGTCCTCGGTTCGAACCGCGCACGAATCTGGACGATGGTCGTGGCATGCATGGGCGTCACGCTGGTGATCGCGTCAATGGTCGCGTTGAACACCGCGCTGGGCGACATCGCCGTAGCCACGTCGGCGACGCAGTCGCAGCTGACCTGGATTGTGGACTGCTACTCGGTGGTCTTGGCATGCCTGTTGTTGCCCGCCGGGGCCATCGGCGACCGCTACGGCCGTCGCGGCGCTTTCCTATTCGGCTTGGCCGCCTTCGCCATCGCGTCCTTAGCGTCGACGGTTTTTTCCAGTCCCCTGCAGCTCATCGTCGCCCGCGGGATCGCCGGCGCCGGAGCGGCGTTCATCATGCCCGCTACCTTGTCGCTGTTGACGGCCACCCACCGCGACGACCAGCGCGCGAAGGCTGTCGGCATTTGGGCGGGCGTCGCGGGCTCGGGCGCCGTCATTGGCATGCTCGGGTCTGGGACGCTGCTGCACTTCTGGTCGTGGCGATCCATCTTCTGGGCCTTCGCGGTCTCTGCGGCGCTGATCTTCGTCTTGGCGTGCACGGTGCAGTCCTCACGCGACGAGGAGGCCACCCCGCTGGATTGGGGCGGTGCGGCGTTAATCGCCGGTGCTGTCCCGGTTTTCGTATACGGCGTGCTCGAGGCACCCGCACGCGGCTGGACTCACCCACTAGTCTGTGGGTCGATGGGCGCCGGGGCGGTGCTCGCGGTCGCGTTCGGATTCGTCGAGGCACGACGGCGCCATCCCCTGCTCGACGTTCGGTTATTCCGCAAACCAGACTTCGCCACCGGATCGGCGACGATCACCGTGTTTTTCCTGGCGATGTTCGGCTTCTTTTTCCTCATCATGCAATACATCCAGCTGGTGATGGGCTACAGCCCGATCCAGACCGCCTTGGCGTTGAGTCCGCTGATGGTGCCGATGCTGACGTTGTCCGCGCTCGCCCACTGGTATCTGCCCCGAATGGGCCTGCGGCTGGTGGTGTTCGTTGGTCTACTGCTGATTTCGGTCGGATTCCTGTGCCTGCGTGTCCTGCAGCTTCACTCGCCGTACTGGGACATGATGTGGCCATTGCTCGTGATGAGTACCGGCATCGGATTCTGCACGGCACCGAGCACATTCGCGATCATGGCGGCAGTGCCCGACGAGAAGCAGGGTGTCGCCTCGGCCGTGAACGACACCACCCGCGAGGTTGGCGCGGCCCTCGGCATCGCCCTAGCGGGTTCCATCCTGGCGGCGCGGTACACCCACGCCATCGCTTCGCATCTGGCGGCCTTCCCGCAACCGCTGCGGGCACCGGCGTCTCATTCGCTGGCTCAGGCACTCCAGGTTGCCAAGACGCTTGGCCTACGGGGTGCTCAGCTCGCCGAACTCAGCCAAACCGTATTCCTGCGGGCGATGGAGTCGTCGTTACTGGTAATGGGCGTGATCATCGCCGTAGCAGCACTGGTGATCGGCGCCTGGGCGCCGGGTCGCGACGGCCAACAGCTGCGCCCGGTGCGCCGAATCACCTCGCTCCGCCGCGGCGACGCGGCCGGCCGGAACCAGGCCTGACGTCAGCTCACCAACTCGGCTGCCCGGTGGCCGAGCATCACGATGCTGGCGTGCGGGCCACGGCTGGTGATCGCCGGCAGCACTGAACCGTCGATCACCCAAAGGCCGTCGATACCGCGCACTCGGCACCGGTGATCGACGACAGCCGTCGGATCCCCTTCGGCGCCCATCTGTGCACTGCCGCACAAATGCTGTGATGTCGCCCATGCCGGCTCGCCGAGTTGGGTTGTCGAAGCAACCAATTCGCGAGCCAACGCGCAGCCTTGCTGTAACGCGGCCACATCGCTGGGTTCACTGTCGTAGCGATGCTCGATGCGCGGCGGCACCAGAGGATCAGCCGATACCAGCGCGATGCGACCGCGGGCGCGCGGCTGCATGAGCGCTACACCGATGTGCGGCCAGTCCGGATGGCCCGCGGTGCCGTCGCCGACCATCGCCACGAAACCTCCTGTATACGGCCGTATCTCAATGTTGTCGGGGGTGCTGAGCACCACTTCGAGCACCGGTCGACCGGGAGCCACTTCCCAATTGGTCGGCAGCACCCATTCAGGATGGTCGCTACACGCCATTCCGACCGGCAGCCGGGCCACGACTTCTATCCCGGCGGCACGCAGCACGGCCTCGTCACCGACACCGGAAAGCATGAGTAGGTGTGCGGATTCGATAGCTCCGGCGGACAGCACAATTCGATCGGCCGTAGCGGTGATCGGGCCCCCCGGTCCGATCGCGTCCACACCGACGGCGCGGCTGCCCGAGAAACGCAGCCGCACTACTCGTGTCTGGGTCATAAGCGAGAGATTCGCTCGTTCCAACGCGGGCAACAGATATGCGGCACCCGAGCCGGTGCGCACACCGTCGACGATGTTGAGTGGGACGGCACCGACACCCGGCGGTAAGGCGGAGGCATCTGTCACATCGTTGAGATCGGATATCCAGGGAAACCCGGCCTGCTCTGCCGCCACTACGAAAGACTCTGTACTGCCGACGATTTCGCGAGCTCGACGAACCGGAATCGGGCCGGAATCACCGTGGGCGGGTCCGGTGAAGTCCAGGTCGGTCTCAATGGCCCGGAAGTGATCGACGACGTCTGACCACGCCCACCCGAGCACGCCGTAGCCGTCGAAGTCCCGGGGCAAACCCCGGCAGAAGTATCCGCCGTTGACGGCACCGGAACCGCCGATCGTTGCGCCACGCATGATCGTGATCTGCCGAGCCGGCCGCTGGGTAAGTTGGGTTTGATACCGCTGGACGAGCGGGCTGGCTGGGCCGATCGGCAGCCGCGATCCGTTGGTCGTTTCGGCCCGCAGTGCCGGATCGGCGAGCCCGAGTCCGGCCTCCAGTACGGTTACCACGCAGTTGGGATCCACCGAAAGACAGCTCGCAACAACAGATCCCGCGCTTCCCGCACCGATAATCAGCACATCGCTGTGCAGCGCAGCTGCAGTCAGGAGTCAGACTCGAATCTGCGGTTTGAGCGGGCCGATATTGCGCTCCCGTACCACGCCGTACCACAGCCCGAGGCCGTAGGCCAGGTCATCGAGACGCTTGAGCAGTATGTAGGTCAGCAGCCCGATCGGTCGGGCATCTTCGTCGGCCGACCGTCGGCGGCTGGCCCAGTCCACCACCCCATCGACAACGGCAGCGATCAGCACGACGCGGCGGCAGGGCCGGAACACGATGGCCGCCAGCAAAGCGATAGGCCAATAATGCCGGCAAATCGCCGATGCCAGTTGCATCGCCGACGACCACAGGCCGCGGGCGGCTACCGCCAGCACATCCCAGATCTGGGTGTCAGACCCCTGCAACGTTTTCGCGATGCGACGACCCGTCAGCGCAGCCACCAGCAGCGACGCCAGATAACTGAAGCTCGAGCCGATGGCCATCAGGACCCATGCCGCAAGTGCCCAGCCGGATATCATCAGCGGCGCGATCTTGTCCGGGTGACGCACCGACAACGGGGCCGCGGATTCACCGTAAAACGCTTTGCGCGCAATCCAATCCCGCAATTGCGTTCGATGATCGTGGCCCACCTGAGCGATCGGCTCGTAGCGCAGCCGGGCACCGGCTTCGACAAGTCGCCAGCACAGATCCACATCCTCACCGGAGCGCAGGGTCTCGTCGAAGCCCCCGATGTCGCGCAGTTTGGACGTCCGGCAAATGATCGCCGCGCTGGGCACATAGGAGACGCTCGTGTACGGGATGACCGGGGCTTCACGCTGCCCAAGGTCCAGGGACGAGCGCACCGCCTCATAGCGGGCTACCAAATGGTCGGTCTGGCCCAGACCGACGATTCGGGGGGCGACCAGCGCCACGGTGGGGTCACAGAAATGACCGAGCAGCACCTCCAGCCATCCGCGGCGCGGAACGACGTCGGAGTCCAGGAAGGCGACGAAGCCCGTTTTGCAGGCGGCAAGACCGGTATTGCGGGCTGCCGCGGGCCCTTTGCTTTGCCCATGCCGCAGCACCTCGATGTCGGAGTGCTGGCCCGCAATGTCGTCGCGCTCGATCGGTGTCGATGAGCCGTCGTCAACGATGATGATGCGCAAGTCACGTAACGCGGTGACCAACCGGCACAAGCCATAAGCGTTGTCCCGCACTGGAATTACCACAGTCACGTCGCGATGAGACGGGCCACCCGCGGGCCGCGGGTGAGCCACCGTCGCGTCCAGCAAGGTTCGGGCCAGCTCGGCACTCACTGCGTCGTGGACCTTGAGGCGGCCGTCGGCGAGCATGTCCTGGGCGGCCGGCGCCAACCGCAACAACCGGGTGGGAGAGCCGCCCAGCAAAGTGGAGCCCTGGCCAAGCACCCTCACCCGCCGGTCGACCTGCACAGCAAACCCGTCCGGCAACCGCGCCTGAGTCATGTGCGCCACTCCTCAGTGCCGGCTGCGCCGGCACCGTCGTCGTCGGCGCGGGTCATGTGAGCATCCCGTCAGCCGCGGGCGTCCAACGTCCGACCCGGCTCAGGCAATCGTCGACCATCTCCCCGAGCATCCGCTCCCCCTCTGCAGCGGTCGCGGTGGTGGGGTCACCCAATACCCCGACCTCGCTGACCGCCGCGACTCCTCCGCGCCGCATCGACGGTAGCAGGTCGGACAACGGCGCACCGTTGCCCGCACGCCACCGGTCGGTTAACACGTCGCCAGGCGAAATATGGAGCAATACTGAAGTTTCTGCATGCCCGGCGTGGGCGTCAGCACCTGCCACCACGCACGGGCACCACCGGGCGTCACGTCCTTCGGATCGCAGTTGGCCTACCGCGCGGCGCAGCGCCGTGACATTGCCGCCGTGGCCGTTGATGAAGAGAAGCCGCTCCGCCCAACAGGTAGCCGACCTGCCGTACTCCAGCAGCAGCGTAGTCAGGGCCTCGGTGCCGATGGAGATAGTTCCGGGGAAGCTTTGGTGCTCACCGCTGTCGCCGTAGGCGATGGCCGGTGCCACCGCCCAATCCAGCTGGAGGCCGCCGGACCCCGCGGCGCCGGCCAGGCGGGCAGTCACCCCGTGGGCGACGGCAGTCGCAATCCGCGTATCGGTGTCCAGCGGCAGGTGAGGGCCATGCTGTTCGGTGGATCCAACCGGAATGGCCACGCCCAACGACATGCCTTGAAGCTGGCTCGACGTCGAGCCCCCAAGTTCGGCGAGGACAGCCACTCGGTGATGGTAGGCCGAATTCACCTGTCGTGCATTGATTGTTGGCGCTCCCGAAAAATTTTTTGCCGCCGACCGTTCATTAAACCGGGTCACCGCTGCCACGTCCGCCACGTGAGTATCAGGATGCTCGCTGGTCTCGCATGCGTCGTGTCTACGTTTCCGGCGCGGGTGGGGGCACCCCGAGCGCTCGAGCAAACCCAGGCGGCGCCAGGATGTCGTCCGGGTTGAGGTCGTGCACGGACGCGCGTCCGAGCCCCATCAGCGCGGAGTCGATGCCGCCGCGAAGGATGTCGAGAACGTTCTCGACACCCTGTTGCCCGGCGGCCGCCAGGCCCCAGAGGTACGCGCGGCCGATCATGACCGCACGCGCTCCCAACGCCAGCGCCTTGACGACGTCGCCGCCGCGGCGGACACCGCCGTCCAGCAACACCTCGATCTGGTCGCCGACCGCGTCGACAACCGCGGGCAGTGCGCGGATCGACGCCGGCGTGCCGTCTAGGTTGTTGCCGCCGTGGTTGGACACCGAGATTGCCGAAACACCGGCATCCACAGCTTTTTTGGCGTCGTCGACGCGCATCACGCCTTTGAGCATGAACGGCCCGCCCCACAGCTCGCGCAGCCAGGCGATGTCCTCCCAGGTGGGCGGTGGCGTCGCCATCCACTCCCCGTAGGCGGCGAAGAACGGCGGCCCGGGCTCGCCGCGGGTGGCCTGGTTGGGCACCCGCAGGTCCGGTGGCCGCAGCGTCTTGCCGTACTTCCACAGCCAGCCCGGACGGGTGATGGCCTCCGGCGATAGCCGCAGGATGGTCCGCAGGTTCATCTGCTCCGGGATCGCGGGGCTGCCCCAGTCCCGCCCGTGGGAGAACGACCAGTCGGTGGTCGCGATCAGGCCAACGGCGCCGGCCTGCCGGGCCCGCTCGACGCGCTGCGCGATCGCCTCGCGCCCACCGAGCCAGTAGACCTGGAAGAACAGCTTTCCGTTGGCGGCGATGACCTCCTCGATTGGTTTACTGGCGAACGAGGACAACCCCATCGCCGTGCCGCGCGCGGCGGAGGCCCGCGCGACCGCCACTTCACCGTCCGGATCGACCGCTTGCACACCTGTGGGCGAGATGATGACCGGCAGGGAAATCTCTTGTCCCATAACGGTTGTCGAGAGGTCACGCTTTTCGATAGCCCCGACCACATGAGGTGCGAAGCCGAGCTCGCTGAACGCCTCGACGTTGTCGGAGACGGTCAGTCCCTTCTCGCTGGCGGCGACCAGTGCGGCATACACCGATTTCGGCAGTCGCCGTTTCGCCCGTTGCTGCGCGATGGCGACCGTCTCGAACCAGACATCACGGGCCACGACTAGACCGGGCTTTCGTTGCAGAGCCGCTTCGGCGCTAGAGGTGGCTGCATGGGGGGATGTAACGACAGCGTCAGCGGCACCGGTCCGCTGCGCCGCCGTCCGCGCGAGTGATCCCCTGCGGGGCGGGGTTTGTCGCGCTCTTGCGCCAGAGCGGGGACGCCATAGCCCTGAACGCATTCCGGATCAGGGCCGTCGATCGGCAGACCGGTGAAGAACTTAGCCGCCATGCATCCGCCCCGGCAGCTGTCGTAATGCCCACAGCTGCCGCAGGCGCCGGCCGACTGCGGCTCGCGCAGCTCACGAAATAACGGAGCGTTCTTCCACACGTTGGCGAAGCCAGTCCCAAAGCCGGAGTCGGACAAGATGTTTCCGGCAAGGAAGCGGTCATGGATGGCGAACGGACAAGCATACACATCGCCGACCGGATCGATCAGGCACACCACCCGCCCGGCTCCGCACATGTTCAGACCGGACAGCGCGCCCGGTTCGCCGAGTCCCGACAGGTGGAAGAAGGAATCGCCGGTCAACACTCGCTCGCCCTTGGCGACCAGCCATTGGTAAAGCTGGACCTGCTGGTCGGCGGTTGGATGCAGCTCATCCCAGACGTCGGCGCCACGGCCCGACGGGCGGAGCCGAGTGATACGTAGTGTGGCGCCGTAACGGCTTGCCAACGAGGCGAATTCGTCGAGCTGGTCGACGTTGTGTCTGGTGACGACCACTGAGATCTTGGCGTCGGAGAATCCGGCGGCGGCAAGGTTTTCCAGAGCGCGGATGGCCATCGCGTAGGACCCGGTGCCCCGGACCGCGTCGTTGACCTCGGCGGTCGCGCCGTCCAGCGAGATCTGGACGTCGACGTAGTCGCTGGCGGCCAACCGGGCGGCTACCTCGGGCGTGATCCGAACCCCATTGGTGGAGAATTTCACGCCGACGTGGTGAGCGGTGGCGTAGTCCACCAGCTCCCAAAAATCCGGCCGCACAGTCGGTTCCCCGCCACCGATGTTGACATAGAACACCTGCATGCGTTCCAACTCATCGATGATGTCTTTGCACGACTGCGTGGACAGTTCGCGCGGATCGCGTTTGCCCGACGAAGACAGGCAATGCACGCACGCCAGATTGCATGCGTAGGTGAGCTCCCAGGTGAGGCAGATCGGTGCGTCCAACCCGCGCTCGAACTGCTCGACCAGGCGCGGCACGACGGTTGTCACGCGGCCTCCCTTGACCCGACGGGCACAAGCATGTTGGACCCGGCCAACACGCTCAGTGCATGTAAGTAAGGACCCTGTCTGGTGTCCTCGACTCCGGCGGCGCGACAGGCGGCTCGAACGTCCGGGTAGTCGACCAGGGATTGCACCACCGCAAGGATGGTGCGGTTCTTGAGGAACGACAGTTTGCGGGTGCCGAAGTGATACAACAGCGCGCCGAACGGCTCGGGCCGCACGGCCACCTGTGGGTGCAAACGCCACGCGCGTTCGGGATCAAACGCGCAGTCGCCCGCCTTCGCGGAGGCGGCCACGATCAGTAGACCCCGCACATCCCGTCGATGGACACCTCTTCCACCAAGGACTCGGTGACGAGCTCGGTGTCGGATGTCGCCGGCAAGGCGGCTCCGGCGTCCCTCTCTGTCTGCTGGTTCGGCTCCATGACGTTGCCTTTCGTTATCAGGGGCTCGACAAGTCGCGTCGATCCGGTGAGAATCTTCGTCAGGATATGGCATCGAGTGCCAGAATGGGAAGAGGCAATCTAAAAAGGAGTGGTACATGCTGCAGCAGGCGCGGGTCGGCCGGCGCCGTTCCACGACCCCGCAGCACATCACCGATGTTGCCCTGCGACTCTTCGCCGACCGCGGCTTCGGCGAGGTGAGCGTCGACGACGTCGCACAGGCCGCAGGGATCGCCCGTCGCACCGTGTTTCGTTACTACGCCTCCAAGAACGCAATCCCGTGGGGAGACTTCGACGGGCATCTGCAGCACCTGCGCGAGCTATTGGACAATGTTGATCCGGGTATGCCGCTCGGCGAGGCGCTGCGCGCCGCGCTGTTGTCGTTCAACACCTTTGACGCGTCGGAAACGATACGACATCGCCAGCGAATGCGGGTGATCCTGCAAACCGCTGAACTGCAAGCCTATTCGATGACGATGTATGCCGGCTGGCGCGAGGTAATCGCCGAGTTCGTGGCACGCCGATCCGTTGCTCGAACTACCGACCTGCTGCCTCAGACCGTCGCATGGACGATGCTTGGTGTCGCCCTGAGCGCTTACGAGCACTGGCTGGACGACGAATCCGTTTCGTTGCCAGACGCTCTCGGGGGTGCGTTCGACGTCGTCCGCGCCGGACTTGACGAGCTGGACCAGTGAGCCCCACCGGCGACAGCCGCCTGGTGCGGTCTCTCCACTTGCAGGGCCAGGTCTGCGCGGGCATGGGCTCGCCGATGTATGGCGAGCTGCTGGACCGGGTGACCGCCGACGTCGAAGCCGGCGGTGTCTTCGCGGAAATCCTGTCCGGGCACGAAAGCGATTCTGGTCGGCTGGCGCTGCCGCTGCGACTGCTCGGCGGGTTGCACCGGCTGGCGCTCGACGGCCGCGCGTCGCGACTACGCCGCTGGTATCCGAGCACGGGCGGGCAGTGGAATGCCGAAGCGGCTTGGCCCGACATCGCGCTCGCCGCGTCTGACCACGCCGACCATCTGCGCGCCGCCCTCAATCAGCCGCCGCAAACCAACGAGGTGGGTCGCGCCGCCGCGCTCATCGGCGGCCTGCTTATCCTCGCCCACCGATTCGCCTTGCCGGTCCGGCTTTTCGAGATCGGCTGCAGTGCTGGACTCAACCTGCGAGCCGACTATTACCGCTATCGCTATGCGAACGGCCAGTGGGGTCCGACCGACTCATCGGTGGCCATCGACGACGCGTGGCGCGGCCAATTGCCGCCCGCCGCGGCCCTGCGGATCGTGGAGCGTCATGGCTACGACATCGCGCCGCTGGATGCCACCAGCCGGGACGGGGAATTAACCCTGCTGAGCTATGTCTGGCCCGATCAGCCGGCACGACTGGACCGGTTGCGCGGCGCGATCGGCATCGCTCGGCGCGTCCCGGCGCCGTTGCACCGCTGCGATGCCGTCGACGCGGTCGCCGGCCTCAGTGTCGCCGTCGGCGCGGTAACCGTGCTGTGGCATTCCATCATGTGGCAGTACCTTTCGGCGGACGACCAGGCCGCCGTCCGAGCCGGGATCGACGCACTCGGAGCCCAAGCCCGAGCCGACTCGCCGTTGGCCCATCTGATGCTGGAGCCGCAGCGGCGAGCACCCGATTCTCCGGTCGAGTTCACCGTTCGCGCCCGCTGTTGGCCGGGTGGTGACGACACGCTACTCGCCGTATGTTCGCCGCACGGGCCGCCGGTGACCTGGGAATAGCGGCGAGTTGCAGGTCGACCGGTTCCTGACCGTCGGATTACTGCACGCTCCCGCGTGCGGCGGCCAAGAACGGCGCGGCGATGGCCAGGAATCCCGCGGGGTCTGAGGAAAACGGGACGTGGCCTGTTGGCAGAACTTCCAGCCGCGAGCCGGGAATCGCGGCCGCGGTGGATCGGCCCAATCGCATGGGGATTGCCGTATCTTTCGATCCCCAGACAACGAGGCACGGCGCTGTGATGCGGTCGGCGTGCGGGCGCAGATCATATTCGGGCGCAGCGAAACTGCGCCACAATGCAGCCGTAAGAATGACACCGTCTTGGGTGTGCGCGCGCGCTAACGCGCGTTCCTGCACGGCGTAGTCGTTGTCGCGGCGCATAGCTCGGCGCCGGGGCCGGCGAGTCACCGTGGCCCGGCCAGTCCAGCGCGATCACGCGGTGGTCGTGAAGAAGGTTCGGCACGATGGCGTCGAAGTCGCGCCGATCGTGCAGCGTCGCGTGGAGCAACACCACGACAGGTCCTTCCCCGGCATCGCTGTAGGCAACCTGCCCCACTCGCGTCTCGACCATGTTGATCATCACAGGCCCTCTCGTTGACCGACTGGTCGGTCAACCATATCATTGCAACTGTTCAGGCCTCAAGGAGTAACCGATGAGTGTTCCCGCAGCCGACGCACCGTTTTCCGAGAAGATGGCCCACTACCGAAGCCAGCATCTGACCCGCGGTGTGACGATCACGCACATGATCGGCGTCCCGGTGATCGCAGCAGGAATTCTGCTGCTGGTGGCGAAACCCCGTGTGGGAGCGCTGATGTTTGTCGGCGGCTGGCTCTTGCAAATCGCCGGGCACCGCCTTTTCGAGCACAACCTGCCCTCGACGCACAAGGGCTGGATCACCTATCAGCTCACCGGGGTGATCCACGTGTGCGAACAGTACGGCGAGCTGCTCGCCCGCCGCAGTCGCCGCAAAGCCACGGCTAAAGTGCTCACATGACCTCGACGCCGCCCGCGACTGGAACGGGTCGGCGCAAGGAGGCGATGGCCAGAACCCGAGAAGCACTGATCGATGCGGGTCTACGCCTGGCCGAAAGCACCGGCCTCACCGGATTGAGCGTCAATCTCATCGTTGCGGACGCCGGAGTGGCAAAAGGAACGTTCTTTCACCACTTCGGCGACCGCGCCTCGTATCTGCTTGCGCTGCACCGTGAATTCCACGAACGCTTGGCCACCCGGATACAGGCCGCCACCGTCGGCATGCCACCCGGACGCAACCGTCTGACCACCATCGCAAACACCTACCTCGACGGGTGCCTGAGCGACCGCGGCGTGCGCGCCCTGCTGCTCGAAGCGCGCGCCGAGCCGGCCGTAACCGACGAAATCACGCGCCGCAACACCGCCAGCGCCGAGCAATGCCGAGCCGACTTCGCCGCGCTGAAACGCCTGCACCCCTACGAAAGCGCACAGTTGTGGGTGGGCATGGTCGCCGAAGCCGCCCTCATCGAACACCAGGCGGGAACGGCACTTCCCGACATCCGCAAAGCCCTTGAACAGTTCTTGAATTGACGTCTTGGCGTCAGGTCAGCACCTCGGAAATCGGCGCCGCGGCGGCGATCTTGGCTCGAGCCTTCATGACCTTGCCGGGCATACCGCCGCCGACAACGCCGGCCACCACGCCATCACGCTCGTAGTACGCGAGGAATCTGCGGCCATCGTCCTCGACGAGATGCACGGTGTCAGTGGCGATTGGTTCGCCCAGGCATTGAATCTTGACGTCATATTGATCGCTCCAGAAATACGGAACGACGACGTTCGACGGCGCATCTTGCCCGAGCATCGCAGGCACCACAACCCGGGCTTGCTCGGCGACATTGCTCCAATGTTCCACTCGGACCTGATGTCCCATCGGGTCACGCCAAGAAGCGACGTCACCGAGCGCCCACACGTTCGGCGCGCTGGTCCGTCCGGCCGCATCACATATCACGCCGTTGTCGACCTCGACGCCGCTGCCGTCGAGCCAATCGGTCGCCGGCCGGGAGCCGATGCCGACCACTACCAGGTCGCTCGTCAGCTCGGCTCCGTCGGTCAGTTGCACGCTCTCGACGTGATCGTGTCCGCGGACGTCGGCCACCCCGACTCCGGTGCGCACATCGACACCTTCGGCGCGGTGCAGCCGCGCCACCAGCCCGCCGATCTGCTCGCCGAGCACCGCTGCCAGCGGCGCGGGCTGCGGCTCCACCAGCACGACGCCGACACCCAGCCCGCGCAGACTGGCCGCCACCTCACACCCGATGAAACCCGCGCCGACCACAACTGCGTGCTGCGCGGAGGACGCGTGCTTGCGCAACGCCAGACTTTCATCGAACGACCGCAACACCCGGATGCCGTCAAGGTCGGGGAACGCCGGAATGCGCCGCGGCACTAGGCCGGTCGCGATGACGAGTTCGTCATAACCCAGCGTCGTTCCGTCGTCGAGAGTCACCGTCTGAGCCGCGGTGTCCAAGCCGGTGGCCGCCGACCCGAGCCGCAGCGTGATGTTCTGCTCGTCGTAGAACTCCCGCGGTTTCAGCGTCACGTCGTCGACTTCGCTGCGCAGCACCTCTTTGGACAGCGGGGGCCGGTCATAGGGCAGATGGACCTCATCGCCGACGATCGCCAGGGTGCCGGTGTAGCCGACGCGGCGCAATTGCTCAGCGGTCCGGGTCGCAGCGAGCCCTCCGCCCACGATCAGTATTCCGTTACCGCCTGAGCTAATGGTCACGTGGAGTTCATACACGATTACGGCGGCGGATAGTTGCTCACCCCGCGTCTCGTGGTCGAGGGTATCGATGCAGCGCCGCGGTCTCCTCGGCCCGGGACCGGTCGATGAGGTTGGACAGCACCACGATGCTTTCGGTCCGTTCAATGTCGGCGCTGGTGCGGATGCGCTCCAAAGCGTCTTCCAGATGCCTCATGTCGTGCGCCAGTACACGCAGGATGGCGTCGGCGGTCCCGGTCGCCGTCGCGGCGCTGACCACCTCGGGGATATCCATCCAGGCCTGGCGCAGCTCGTCGGGCGAGATCCTGCCGTGGCAATACACCTGCACGTAGGCTTCGGTGTTCCAACCCACCGCACTGCGATCGATGACCGTGGTGAACCCCCGGATCACCCCACTGTCAAGCATCCGATCGACGCGCCGCTTGACCGCCGGGGCCGACAGATTGACCCGCTCACCGATCTCGGCGAACGTTGCCCGGGCATGTTGGGCGAGCTCGGCAAGAATCTGCTCGTCGATGCCATCCAACCGGTTCATCATTCCTCCTGCGCAACAGATTGCCGCAATACAGCTTCTTGCGCAATGAACAACACACATAGAAGCAACGATCGTCGTTTGATTGCGCGCCGCCGCTCCCATACCGTCGATTTATGACGATCTTCGCGGAGCCTGCGGCGGTAGCCCCGGGGCGTGAGACCGCCAAAACGACCGAACGCACGGCGCGGATTCGGCGCTACGCCATGACGTCTCCGCAGTTTTTCGCTGTGGACTATGCGATCAATCCGTGGATGGACACCGACAACCCCGTCGACACCGCCGTCGCGGTCGCACAGTGGGAGCACCTTCGCGACACATACCTACGGCTTGGGCACGTCATCGACCTCGTCGCACCCGTTCCCGGCCTGCCCGACATGGTTTACGCCGCCAACGGCGGGCTGATACTCAACGGCACGGCGGTCGTCGCACGGTTCAAATACCCTCAGCGCCAACACGAGTCCGTCGCCTACGCGGACTGGATGCGATCGCAAGGCTACACACCCGTGCAGACTCAGCACGTCAACGAGGGTCAGGGCGACCTGCTGCCGGTGGGCGAAACGATTCTGGCCGGAACCGGGTTTCGCACGGATCCGCGGGCGCACGCCGAGATCGCCGGGATCTTCGGCCGGCCGGTCGTCAGCCTGCAGCTGGTCGATCCGCGCTTCTACCACCTCGACACCGCACTCAGCGTGCTCGACGACGCCACCATCGCCTACTATCCACCGGCCTTTACCGAATCTTCACGCGCGCAACTGGAAACGCTGTTTCCGGACGCCATCGTGGTCGAAAGCGCCGACGCCTACGTGTTCGGCCTCAACGTCGTCTCGGATGGCCGCCACGTGGTGTACCCGGCCGCAGCGGTCGGGTTCGCCGAGCAGTTGACCCAGGCTGGCTTCGAGCCGATCGGTGTGGAGATGTCCGAGCTGCTCAAGGGCGGCGGATCTGTCAAATGCTGCACTCTGGAGGTGTATTCGTGACCGTACTGGACACCGTGACCACCAGCCCCGGCGCACTCACCGCGTCGGCGATCGCGCTGGACGAGCAGCACGCGGCACACAACTACTCGCCGCTCCCGGTGGTGGCCGCCAGTGCCGAGGGAGCATGGATCACCGATGTCGAGGGTCGCCGCTATCTGGATTGCCTGGCCGCGTATTCCGCAGTGAATTTCGGGCATCGCAACCCCGAAATCACCGCGACCGCACATGCCCAGCTCGACCTGGTCACCCTGGTCAGCCGGGCATTTCACGCCGAGGCGCTCGGCCGCTTTTGTGCGGCATTGGCGACGCTGAGCGGCAAGGACATGGTGTTGCCGATGAACAGCGGCGCCGAAGCGGTCGAGAGCGCTATCAAGGTCGCACGCAAGTGGGGCACCGACGTGAAAGGCGTTCCGGCCGGTCACGCGAACATCGTGGTGGCCGACAACAACTTTCATGGCCGTACCATCAGCATCGTCAGCTTTTCGTCTGACCAGACAGCACGCAGCGGCTTCGGGCCGTTCACGCCCGGCTTTCGTTCGGTGCCGTTCGGTGACGCCGACGCGCTGGCCGATGCGACTGACGAGCACACCGTTGCAGTGCTGCTGGAGCCGATTCAAGGTGAAGCCGGCGTCATTGTGCCGCCGGACGACTATCTGCCTGAGGTTCGGAAAATCTGCCGTGCCCGCAATATTTTGATGATCGCCGATGAGATCCAGTCGGGGCTGGCCCGCACCGGCCGCACCTTCGCTTGCGACCACTGGGACGTGGTGCCCGACATCTACCTGCTCGGCAAGGCGTTGGGCGGCGGGGTGGTGCCGTTGTCCGCGGTGGTGGCCGATCGCGGCATCTTGGGGGTGCTGCATCCCGGTGAGCACGGTTCGACGTTCGGTGGCAACCCATTCGCGGCGGCGATCGGCAGCACCGTGGTGTCGATGCTGGCTCGCGGCGAATTCCAGGACCGCGCGGCGCACCTCGGCCGACGCCTGCAGTGGCGGCTGCGAACCTTAATCGGTCACGGCGTGCTGGCGGTGCGCGGCCGCGGATTGTGGGCCGGCGTCGACATCGATCCGGCGCTCGGCACCGCAAAGCAGCTCAGCCTGCGACTGGCCAAGCGCGGTGTTCTGGTCAAAGACACGCACGGATCAACGTTGCGCGTTGCCCCGCCGCTGGTCATCACCGCAGCGGAAATCGATTGGGCCGTTGACCGATTCGCCGACACGCTGGCGGAGATGGCGAGCTAGCAGGGCGTCGGCGGTACGTCGGCGCCGTCTACCGGTCGGACAACCTGCCGGTCGTCTGGAAGATGACCCGACGCGCCAGTTGGACGGCATGGTCGGCGAAGCGCTCGTAATACCGGCCGAGCAAGGTCACGTCGACGGCGGCGGCGACACCATGCTTCCATTCCTGATCCATCAGCACGGTGAACAGGTGGCGGTGCAGTTCATCCATCGCGTCGTCGTCTTGGCGGATGCGCGCGGCCTTCAGCGGGTCGCGATTCAACACCACCTCTTGCGCGTTGTTCCCCAACTTGACAGCGATCCTGCCCATTTCGGCGAAGTATCCGTTGACTTCTTCGGGCAACGCGTGCTGGGGATGACGCCAGCGGGTGATCTCGGCGACGTGCAGGGCCAGCGCCGCCATCCGATCGATCTCGACAACCATCTGCAGGGCGCTGACGATCGCCCGCAAGTCACCGACAACCGGGGCGTGCAGGGGAGCCAGAAGCGCGTACGCGCTCTCCTCAGCGGCGGCGCTCATCGCGGCGATTTTGTCGTGGGCGGTAAGAACCTGTTCGGACAGCACAAGATCCGCCTGCAGCAGCGCTTGGGTTGCGTGTTCCATGGCAACCCCGGCCAGCCCGCACATCTCCCCCAGGTGCTCGGTCAACCTGGCGAGTTCCGCATGGTAGGCGGTCCGCATGCGGCCCAACATACGTTTTAAATCGTGGTTATACCGTCAAGATGCATGTGAAATCACGATGAATGTCGGCTTACGTTTGGTTCAAACAGCCGGCAACGGCTACTAAGGTCTTAGTACTTTAAGACGCCCTTGTCGACGGGGATCTGCGCTCCCGTCAAGGTACCGGAGCCGGCGCCGGCCAGCCACACCACGACATCGGAAACCTCGTCTGCTGCCATAAATCCATTGGGCTGCAGCAGCATTGGTCCGAAGCTGTGCACATAACGGGGATGCTCGGCGAACACCTGCATCATCAACTCCGGCTCGATCATCGGCGTGTCGACCGAGTAGGGATGGATGGAGTTGACACGGATGGCGAACTCGCCGAGCTCAATTGCGAGCGTATTGGTCAGCCCGACGAGGCCGTGCTTGGCCGCCGAGTAGTGGCCGTTGCCCGGGGTGGCCTTTAGGCCGGCCGACGAGCTGACCACGACGATGGAGCCGCCGTTGCCGGCCTCGATCATCGCGGGTATCACCGCTCGCAGGCTGCGCCAGGTGCCCGATAGGTTGACACCGATGACGGCGTCCCACTGCTCGTCGGTGAGCTCCCAGACCCGTCCCCAACTGAGCACACCTGCGTTGGCGACCAAGATGTCGAGCCGGCCGAACTGCTCGACGCCGTCGCTGACCAGTTGGCGCAATGCGGCATCGTCGCGGATGTCGACCTCGCGGGCCAATACCTTGCGCCCTTCGGCCTCCACCGCACGGACGGTCTCTGCCAGCTCCTCCGGAGTTGCGGCCGCATAGGTAATGCTCTCGGAAACCGGTGCGCAGATGTCCAGCGCGATGATGTCGGCGCCTTCTCGCGCTAGCCGGATCGCATGGGCCCGCCCCTGGCCGCGTGCGGCACCGGTGATGAATGCCACGCGGCCTTGCAGTGCCCCGGACACACCAGACACAACAGCCCCTTCCGCCGACTGCCGATCAGGCTAGCAGCGAAACTGAAACGTGTTTCAGCCCGGCGACGATGCACGCCGCCGAGGGGCGTGAGGTGGGGGTACCGCCCGCTTGCGGGGGAGAGCCGGGCAATCCGGCATCAGCCTGGCGACGATGCGCGCCGCCGGTCCTGCTTGCGTCGCCGCTCGGTAAGTCAGATCTCGGAGATGATCTGCGCCTGTTTGCTGGCGTATTCCTCGGCGCTCACCGCGCCGGATTTATGCAACGCCTCCAGGTCCTGCAGCCGCTGACCAACGGACGCCTGCGGTGGCGCCGCTGCCGCTGCCCCGATCCCGGCCCCGGCGGCGGCCGGCTGCTGGGCGGCGGCCCGCCGCACCACGGCCATGACCTGCTGGCGCACTACCGGCAAGGAGCGTATGTCGACTTTGCCACTGATCGGCAGGTTGTTGGCCCTGTATATCTGCAGGATTTCCATCAGCGGCCCTGCTTGCCCGCTCAGGTCGTAGGTTTGGTTGTCCTCTGCGATATTGAATTGCGCAGGAAGCACGCCGCAGATCAATCCGCTTGCTTGCCAGTCGATCTCGTAGTCACGGGTGTTCGGGTCCACCCACACGACAAGCTTGCGCGCCGTGACGATGGCCTGCTTGGTGATGTCGACGGTAACCCGCTTTTGGGTGTCGAACGCGAACCCGGGTCCGGCGATGTGCAAGTCCAAGTTGACCACCGGTCGCTCGTTGATGCGCATCCCGGTCTCACCGAGACCGGTGATCTGGGCCATCGTCAGCACACTGGTCTGGTGAAGAGCAGCGCTCTTGGCCGAGGACTTGGCGCCGCGGTTGGCCAACCACAGCGCGACGAGCACGGCGCCGGCCGTGATCAGCAACCCGACCCAGAGCATCCACTGAATGGACTGCTGCGTCAGGAAGGACACGGTGGAGGACATCGAGGTGTCGTAAGAACTGACCTCGGAACCAAACAGGCTGGGCAGCGCGAAGTACAGGGCTATAAGGACGGGCCCGGTCGCACCGCCACACAGCAGGACCCAAAATTGGGCCTTGAGATAACGCGCTAGCATCGCAAGCTCCTATCGTCAGCCGCCGACACCGACAACGATGCGGGTCAGCGTATCGCTGCACGCAAAACGGCGCCCACCTTTCGGTGAGCGCCGCTTTGCTGTCGGACTAACTATTTGATGATCTTGGTGACCCGGCCGGCGCCGACGGTACGGCCACCCTCGCGGATGGCGAAGCGCAGGCCCTCGTCCATGGCGACGGGCTGGATGAGCTTAACCGAGATGTCGGTGTTGTCACCGGGCATCACCATCTCGGTGCCCTCCGGCAGCGTCACCACGCCGGTGACGTCGGTGGTGCGGAAGTAGAACTGCGGACGGTAGTTGTTGAAGAACGGCGTGTGCCGACCGCCCTCGTCCTTGGACAGGATGTAGACGCTGCCCTCGAAGTCGGTGTGCGGCGTGGTGGTGCCGGGCTTCACGACGACCTGTCCGCGCTCGACGTCCTCGCGCTTGATACCGCGCAGCAGCAGACCGACGTTGTCGCCGGCTTGCCCCTGGTCGAGCAGCTTGCGGAACATTTCCACACCGGTGACCGTGGTCTTGGCGCTGGTCGGCTTGATGCCGACGATCTCGACCTCCTCGTTGACGTTGATCACGCCGCGCTCGACACGGCCGGTGACGACGGTGCCGCGGCCGGTGATGGTGAAGACGTCCTCGACGGGCATCAGGAACGGCTTGTCGGTGTCGCGGACCGGGTCCGGAATCGACTCGTCGACCGCGTCCATCAGCTTTTCCACCGACTCGACCCACTTGGCGTCGCCCTCGAGGGCCTTGAGCGCGGATACCTGGATCACCGGGGCGTCCTCGTCGAACTCCTGGGCGGCCAGCAGCTCACGGACCTCCAGCTCGACGAGCTCGAGCAGCTCCTCGTCATCGACCATGTCGGCCTTGTTCAGCGCCACCAGGATGTAGGGCACACCGACCTGACGGGCCAGCAGCACGTGCTCGCGGGTCTGCGGCATCGGGCCGTCGGTGGCGGCGACCACCAGGATCGCTCCGTCCATCTGGGCGGCGCCGGTGATCATGTTCTTGATGTAGTCGGCGTGGCCCGGGGCGTCGACGTGCGCGTAGTGACGCTTCTCAGTCTGGTACTCCACGTGGGAGATGTTGATGGTGATACCGCGCTGACGCTCCTCGGGCGCATTGTCGATCTGGTCGAATGCGCGCGACTCGTTCAACGTC
>Ga0209040_10000801_pt1 | contig 24455 bp, 25 predicted proteins | sample BogFormECP12_OM3_FD_188240 | JGI IMG/M metagenome (GOLD analysis project Ga0209040, IMG submission 188240) | Bog forest soil microbial communities from Calvert Island, British Columbia, Canada - ECP12_OM3 (SPAdes) (version 2) | ecosystem: Environmental > Aquatic > Freshwater > Wetlands > Bog ... | reverse complement strand
TGCCGGACACGCCCCAGGGGTGGGGAATTACGTGACGGAGGGTGGGGAATTCCGTGACGGACAACCCCTCATACCTGGGGAATTACGTGACCGCTGACAGCCGCGGCCACAGAGCTGTATCGCCAGCATGGTCCTACAAATAAGTCCCCGGCTGCGAGCCTGTTCGATAAGCCACCAGATGAGGCGGACTGGCAGTCACAACTCGGCGGTCAGACACGACTCACTGTGACAGCAGCCGAAGCCCTGCATGATGTTCGAGATGCTTGGTTTCGTGTCACCGATAGACCTCAAGGATCGTAGAGCTAGGACGTCACAACCGGTCGGTGTCAAGCGTTGGAGGTCGGTTCAGACCGCTCGTCCAGTGGTGATTTACGCCGTGCGCCAGTCGTCTGCGCCGTCTCAGGCGCGGCGTCGGTGTCACGAGAGTGTCACAACTGCTCTCAACTCGAGAGAACCAAGGTGGACTTGCATGGACGTGTCTTCGCAGGTCAGGGGGATTCGTGGACTTCGGTGGACTCCAGCAAACGCCCCTAATCGACTTCCCAAGCTGAATACGCGGGTTCGATTCCCGTCATCGGCTCCACAGCTGACCAGCGCCGACACCGTTCGAAGGGTGTTCGACCGCCGCTCATTGACACGTCGGTGACACAACTCGACCAGAACTCATTTTCGATCACACAACCAGGCGGCCCCTGGCGTTCGTCTCAGATCTGAGATGAGGGAGTAGCGTATGTCCGCCATCGTCGCGCACGACGTGGAACCATAGGGTGCGCCCGTTGGGGCACCGACCGCAGCAGCATTTCTGCCAGTCGTACGATTGCGTGTCGGACAGGTCGATGGTTCCTGCCTTCAGGTCGTAGTCCCAGACCCGCAACCCTTGCTTGATCGGATGCCCGTCAAGCGTTTTCTCGGCGGTGTGCTCAGCCATCTTCAGACCTCAATCGGTTGGTGATTCAACTTGGATCGCGCGGGTTGCGCGGTACACCTCGGGATGGGCGACGATCATCACCGCTGTGTTCAGCGCGTCGCGTTGGCCGTTGTAGAACGCCGCCACGACATCGGTCGAGCGCCGCGCGTTGCACCGCGCGTATTCCCGCAGTGCGCGCAGCTCGTTCGCCGCGTCGGCTAGCCGTTGGCACAGTTCACGGTTCTCAGCCACCAGGTTTTCCTTGTTCATTGTGCTTCGTTCATTGTGCTTCCCTTTCCGTGATCTCGGTTCTGCCGTGAATTAACGGCATTGCGCCGGGAACGGGATCGACAGGATGGGTCTGGCGGGCCGCTGGGGGCCGAGGCTCCGATTAATTTTCTGCGGAGCCATCGCTCCCTTTGAATGAATGGGGCCATGCCATGACCGACGCCGAAGTTCGCGCATCCGACACCGACCAGGGCACGCGGACGCCACTGTGGGATCGTTATATAGAAGAGCGTATCCGCCTTGGTCCGGCGTTGACCGACGCGCAACGGGACGAGTTGCGGGAAATGGGTCATCGACTCTTGAACCCGCGTTCAGACTGACCTACGGTGACGCGCGGTTCAGTGTCTCGCCAGCGGCTTTGAGCGCTTCGGTTTGCGAGTGGGTGTAGGAGGCGTCTTTGTGTCCGATCCACGCCGCGATCACCGCCACCGGCACCCCGGACAAGTGCATCAGTGTCGCGCAGGTATGCCGGGCCGCGTGCAGCTTGGTTGTTCGCCGACCACGCTCAGTTGTCTTGTCTCGGCGGGGTCCGGGCCATCGCCAGAAAATCGAGACGCCAAAGGCTCTGAAATACGTTGCGCGCGAAATTCTCAACGCCCGCTGCACCGGGCTGAGGCGCGCCATCCCTCGCCACCAGCGCGGCAATCTCTCGGATCGTGCGGCGTCCGTCGACAAGCTGAATGAAGGGCACCTGGACTGGGCTCAGCGGCACCCTCCCGTGCGGCATGACGATGTCATTGCCGGACACACCGCTGAATGCTCGCATCACCGGGATATAGCCAAGAGCTTCCGCTGAAGAGAAGTCGATCGCGTAGTCCGCCTTTGGCCGATCGGGGCGGCAAGCCACAAGGCAGTGACTCGTGTTCAGGGCCTGGAGGCGTTCCATCAACGACCAGATCTCGATGTCGGGCAACGCGTTTAGAGCTGACAACAGCCGGTCAGGCAGCGCGTAACTCTCTTGCGGGTAGTAGAGGGATTTGAAGTGCCAATCCTGAAAGACCAGGCCCGCCGATGTAACCAAGTCGATGCACTCCGTGACCGTGTAACAACGCTGCCGCCCATGCAGAAACGTGTCCACCACGCTGGTATCAGCGTTCAAGTCCGTCGAATTTTTCAAGTAGCTCCATACGGGCTGCTCTGCCGGCAGCACCGAGACCGTTTCCTGGACCACCTGCACCGACGAGTCGTCTTGGCCCAACCCCAGTTCGCCGAACACCGACGCCAACAAATCGACACCGATCCGACCATATTTCCCATAGAGCATCACGCTCGCGACCCCATCCCGCCGCAGGCATCCGGCGAGGGCTTGCATCCCCTTGGCTGGGTCAGCCAAGTGGTGCAGAACGCCGATGCATACAACCAGGTCGAAGTCGAGCCCCAGTGCCGACAGCTCTTCGATCGGGAGCAGATGCAGCTCGAGGTTCTTCAGTCCGTGCTTGTCTTTCAGATATTGCTGGTGATCCAGCGACGGCTGGCTGACGTCCACGCCCACGACTTTCGCCGACGGGTTGGTGAACGCAAAGCATGCGGCCTGGTTGGCGCCACAACCGGCGACCAAAATGTCGAGACCAGGGGGTATTCGCGGTCGGGCCAGTAGACCCAATGAGCGTGGACGGGGTCCGTCCAGTCATAGCTGCCGGCGCTCCATTCCTCGAGGTCGAGAATCGGCGATGGGTACACCCATCGCTGATACTGACGCGCCACGACATCGTCGCGCGGATCGGTTTCCAGCTACACCACCCCTTTGAATGCTCTCAGCAGGAGTTATACGGCCGCGCCTGCGTAACCGCAAGAACGCCGGTGCGCCTCTACCCGGCGTGGCCACGTCCGGACCGAATTGCGTTGTGCTTTGTTTACCTCAGGCTGTTGCTATTGGGCTGCAGCGCCGTCGATGGTCGCCGGTCTGTTCGTGGAAAGGCTCGTCATGAGTGATGCCGCTTCGTCTGAGGTCCCCGGTTCCGCGTCGACGTCGCGAGCAATCCATTTGTCCGAACTGCTAGGTCAGCCGGTGATCGCCAGGTCCGATGACACCGTCGGCAGGGTCGAGGACGTGGTGGTGCGTTTAGGGGGAGCCGACGTCTACCCGCCGGTGACGGGGCTGGTAGCGGGGATCGGCGGGAACCGGGTGTATGTGTCATGGAAGCAGATCGCGGAGTGGGCGCACGGCAAGGTCCTGTTGTCGCAGAACAAGGTCAACCTGCGCGCGTTTGAGCGCCGGCCCGGCGAGGTGCTGCTGCGTGCCGATCTGCTCGATCATCGACTGATTGATGTGCCGGCCGCGGAGTTGGTGCACGCCTACGACGTCGAGTTGGAAGACACCGGGACGAACTGGGTGCTGGCGCGCCTCGATACCCGCCGTCCACCGCGCCTGTTCGGGCTGATACACGCCGGTGGCGGCAACGCCAGCCGAGACTGGAAATCGTTTGAACCACTGATCGGGCACCAGCAGAGCAGTCCTGAGCGCCGCGCCAAGGGGCGTTTTGGCAAGCTCAAACCGGCGCAGATCGCTGACTTGCTCGAAGACGCCGACAAGCGTGAGGGCGGTGAGATTCTCGACCGCATTCACGGTGACCCCGAGTTGGAAGCCGACGTTTTCGAAGAACTCGACCCCGATAAGGCCAACAAGCTGCTCGGCAATATGAGTGACACCGATGTCGCCGGGGTGTTGGCCCGAATGCGTGCTGACGATGCCGCCGACGCCATCTTCGAGCTCCGTCAATCTCGTCGCCGCCCTGTGCTGGAGCTGCTGCCTGCGGGTCAGCGCACCAAAGTGGTCACCCTGATGGGTTTCAACCCTGCCACCGCCGGCGGTTTGATGGGCGTTGATGTGGCGTCGTGCCCGACGGATGCTACTGCCGCGCAGGCGATTTCGATTCTGGCGGAGGCCCGTACATTGCAGCCCGAGGCGCTGCTGAACATCCATGTTCTCAGTGCGGCCGGTGAGCTGGTCGGTGTGGTGTCGGTTATCGAGCTGCTGCAGTCGGCCCCTGATACGCCGGTGCTGGACGTGGCCGACTTGGACCCGGTCCGGGTTACCCCGGCAGCCGACGTGACCGATATCGCCTTGTTGATGGCCGATTACAACCTGGTCACGATCCCTGTCGTCGACGAACACGATCACGTCCTGGGTGTGGTGACCTTTGACGATCTCTTGGAGGCCACCGTGCCAGAAGATTGGCGTCGACGCGAACCTGCGCCGCACCCGATCCGCGAAACCTCAGCGGAGAACTCGGATTTGGACAACCAGGGCGGACCGGCCCGTGACTGAGCCAAAGGGCCAGGGTTCTGTGTCGGGCACCGCTCGTGAGGTTCTCGGTACTTCGGCGGTGCTGGACAGTGCGCACCTCGGCGACATTGAGGGTGCGTTCGGCCGGATCCGGGTGGATGCGACCGATCACGGACGCACGCTCAAGACACGATTGATCACGTTGCTGGCGATCGTCGGTCCGGGCCTGATCGTAATGGTCGGCGATAACGACGCTGGTGGTGTGGCGACCTACAGCCAGGCGGGGCAAAACTACAGCTACAGCCTTTTGTGGGTGTTGTTGCTGCTGATTCCGGTTCTGATCGTCAACCAGGAGATGGTGGTTCGACTCGGAGCGGTCACCGGAGTAGGACATGCGCGGTTGATCAACGAGCGTTTTGGCCGTGGCTGGGGCTGGTTTTCGGTCGGCGACCTGTTCTTGCTGAACTTCTTGACGATCGTGACAGAATTCATCGGGATCTCCTTGGCTGCAGGCTATTTCGGTGTTTCGAGGTACATTGTCGTTCCCATCTCGGCCATCGCCCTAGTGGCGATCATGGCCTCGGGGAGTTTTCGGCGTTGGGAGCGGGCCATGTTCGCGTTCATCGCGGTTACGTTGCTGCAGGTTCCAATGCTGTTGTTGTCTCATCCGCAATGGGGCGCCGCTGCCCGTTACTTCGTGGTACCCGGCATCAAAGGTGGGCTCAGCTCGGATGCGGTGCTGCTGATAATCGCGATCGTCGGAACTACGGTCGCCCCTTGGCAGCTTTTCTTCCAACAGTCCAACATCGTCGACAAACGCATCACACCGCGTTTCATCGGCTACGAACGCGCAGACACCACCATCGGCGCGTTTGTCGTCGTCATTGGCGCAGCAGCATTGGTGATGACCGCGGACTGGGCATCACGCTCCACCGGACACTCGACGGACTTCGTCGATGCCGGCGCGATTGCGCGACTGCTGGCTCAGCACAGCAATGTCTTGGGATGGATGTTCGCGATCGTGCTCCTCGACGCGTCCATCATTGGCGCGGCCGCAGTCACGCTGTCTACCAGCTACGCCTTCGGTGACGTCTTCGGTCTCAAACACTCTTTGCACCGTGGGTTTTCCGACGCCAAAGAGTTTTATTTCTCCTACACCGGTATGGTCGCCGCCGCAGCGGCCATCGTGCTGATCCCAGGCGCACCCCTGGGGTTGATCACCACCGCCGTGCAGGCACTGGCCGGCCTGCTGTTGCCCAGCGCCAGCGTGTTTCTGCTGCTGTTGTGTAACGACCGAGAAGTGCTCGGCCCGTGGGTGAACCGCCGCTGGCTCAACATCGTCGCCGGTTTCATCGTGTCGACGTTGCTCCTATTGTCGGGAATCTTGATGGCCACGACCCTGTTCCCGGACGTCAACGTCGTCGCGGTCACCGAGTATCTGGTGGTCGCTATCGTGATCGGCGTCATTGTTGCTGTTGGAGCATTGAGATGGCTCGAACGCCGTCACGGCCCGCAACCTTTCCCGCCGCCCCTGCCCCACGATGCGGATAGAACACAGTGGCGGATGCCGCAGTTGGCGCTACTAGAACCGGTGACGTGGTCGGCAGGCACCAAACTGGGCATGCTGGCGCTGCGCGGCTACCTGGTAATAGGCGCAGCGCTGCTGGTCGTCAAAGCCGTCCAACTCGGAAGCCGTTGAGACAGCGGCCGCGTTAGCGACGCCGCCGGTGACGGACGACGGACGCTATGAGTGCCAACAGGAGCATCGCCACGATCACCGCAGCACCGGCGACCTGCTGGGCATGGCTGTAATCGGGTACGTGGTCAGGTTCAGGTACAGACGCCACCCAGAAAATCATCGTTAACCCCCTAACGCATGGCATGGGCGCTGCGGTTGGTCAGGTGAGGAAGGCGGGGAGGCCGGCGGCGAAGGCGAAGTAGAGCAGGGCGCTCAGGGCAAGTCGCGTGGGCGTCAGTTTGTGGTTACGGATGGTCGCCAGGAGGTAGGCGATGGCGGCCATAGTGACGGCGCCGGACAGCCCGAGCATGGGGCCGACGGCGTCGAGCTGGTGGACGAACAGTTGTGAAGACACGAAGATCACCGCGAGTGCGCCGAGCGTTTGGGTCAGTACGGCTGCGTTGGCCGGTTGGGCTGCGCGGGGTTGGAGCTTGAGGGGCGCTAGTTCTTCGCCGACGTCGCCGGGTTGGCCGCTGCGGATTTCTCGCCAGAAGTAGACAGCGTAGACGGCGAAGAACAGCAACCCGAGCCAGGGTTTGATCGCGAAAGCCACCAGGCCCAGTGCGACTTTGACCACAAAGACCGCCATAAACCACCGCTGGTCGCGGGCCAGGCGCGCCGTTTGAACGGTATCCGCCAAATCGGCGCCGCAGTCGCGGGTGTCGCGCTGTATCGCGGCGCGCTCAACGAGGCGCGCCGCCCCAACTCCGACGAGGACCTTCTCGCGGCTGCGCCTGCGGCGCTGCAATAGCAGCATGGTGCCGGTCACCCCGTAGGCGACGGTTGCCAGCACCAGTGGACCGCCCATCGCCGCGCCGACACCGATGTTGCGGACCTCAGCGGTTGGGCCGGTGGTGACCGCGACGAGGGTGACCACCGATTCCGGCAACGCTGTCCCGAATGCGGCCAAGACGGTACCCACGGCCATCGAGCCGAGGTTGAGCCGCTGCCCCAACCATTCCACGGCATTGACGAACCACTCGCAGGACAGATAAATCGCTACCGCACAGGCGATCAGGAGCACGACATGAACCACGAGAGCCCCTGCCTTCCTCACTCCCCTGGAGCAGACGTTGGACCTTGCGTCCGGAACGCTCCCCATCCTGCTCACATTTTGATGATTGCGCAAGTGTTAGAATAGTTCGGTCAGGCGAATTACAACGTCGGGAATGCACCAGAATGGATGCCGCCATGGCGCAACAAAAAGATCGGCAATCCGAAACCGTGAAGCGGGGTCCTTTGCAGGCCGAGCCGACCGCACCCCAGCTGGCGTCCGCGGCGAGCACTTTCGCGCTGTTGAGCAACTCGGCGCGGCTGTACGTGCTTTGGCTGGCGGCCCAGGGCAGCCACGACGTCACAGCTCTGGCTGAGCGCACCGGCGTCGGTGTGGCCACCATGAGCCAACACCTGACCAAGCTTCGCCTGGCCGGCTTGATCAGCGCCCGTCGAGAAGGGCGGCACCACATCTACACGGTCGACGATCCACACGTTCTCACGCTGGTCCAGCAGATCTTCGCCCACATCGCGCCCGACGGCAGCCTCGCACCCGACCCGCCGCTCAAAGGCTGAGTTGCCTACGGTTTGCGACCGTTCGGAACCCACGGGTCGATCTGGCGCTGCGCGGGAAGGGCCACCATGGCCGACTGGATGGGGAGACTTGCAGCCGAGCAATGCGCAACGGACCAACGATCAGGACCACTGCGAGTGGCAACTCTCCCAGGACGGCTGTCAGAACCGACACCGCGAAGTCGCCACGCTTGGCAGTCAGGACGTCGAACCAAGCGTCACACACGAGGAGAACTCCGGTCGTGAACGCGAAGAGCGTTAGCAAGGTGTGGCGGATGAACCCGAGCACCGCGGTAGCGGTCATGAACGCCAGCAGCAAGACATCGAAGCCGACCCACGTGACTTGCCAATGTTGAGCGTTGTAGCTCTGGGGCAGGGTCAGCCCGAGATAGACCGTCCATGGGATCAGCGCGATCGCGGCGCACAGGGTCAGCCAGTCGCGGATCCGGCGGATCTGTACGGAATGTCGTGAGCGCATCGCCGACTATCACCAACCGATCTACGAGCGTGAAAGAAAAAATAGGCCGTCCCATATTGAGGGCCATGCCGCACTCGCCTAAATATATCCCGCTGCAATTGATTTCCCGATACGAGCATCCGCCATACAACCGATTACCGGGGCCGGTAGCTTAATCGCCTATGGGTGCTTTGGACGGACGCGTGGCCTTGATCACCGGTGGGGCTCGAGGGCAGGGGCGCGCACATGCATTGGCATTGGCAGCCGAGGGGGCCGACATCGTGGCGGCCGATGCCCCCGATGCGATGACGGGCCTGACCTACCCCCTAGGCACCGAGGACGATTTACAAGAGACGGCAAAGCTGGTTGAAGCGCTGGGACGGCGGTGCTTGCCGCTAACGCTGGACGTGCGCAATTCGGTCGCCGTCGGCGCCGCGATCAAGCAAACGGTCGCCGACATGGGCAGCCTCGACATCGTCTTGGCTAACGCCGGGATCGTCAGCACCGGGCGACTGGAAGAGGTCACCGACGGGGTTTGGCAGCAGCTGGTCGACACCAACCTGACCGGCGCATTTCACACCTTGCGGGCAGCCATACCGGTGATGCGACAGCAGCGGTTCGGACGGATCGTCGTGACCTCGTCGATGGGCGGCCGAATGGGTATCCCCGAGCTGGCCGCGTACAACGCCACGAAGTGGGGTGTCATCGGCCTCGCCAAGTCCGTTGCCCTGGAAGTCGCCAAAGAGGGCATCACGGTGAACGTCATCTGCCCGACCACAACTCAAACACCGATGGTGCAACCCGCTGGCGGCGACGACATCCCAGACGATCTAGTGCGGCGGATGATGAAAGCCAATCCAATACCTCAGCCATGGCTGCAGCCCGAGGACGTCAGCCGCGGCGTGCTGTACCTGGTGACCGATCCCGGGGTCATCACCGGCAGTGTTCTAGAGATTGGCCTCGGCGGCAGCGCCCGCATCCATTGACGCCAGCTCGCGGAAGTCGCAGAACGCGACACGCTCGAACAGGCGTCTCGCGCTGTGGTCAAAACGTGATAAAGGCGTGATCGAATTGCTCACGCGCCCTTACACTTCCACTCTTCGCGGCGCCCCTACGATGCCAATTGGAATCGTGTCGATTAAAGGGGTCGGAGCCATGCGGGCGGTTGTTCGGTGCGTTCTTGCGGTGATTGTGATCGCTGCGACCGTGGTTGTCGGGCCGGCAAGAGTAAGCCGGGCGGCGGCCACTCAGTCGGAAGGTTCGCCGTCACATCGGTTTTGCCAACGCGCGGCGATGTGGTGGGTGTGGCGCACCCAGTGGTGGTGACGTTCAGCGCGCCCGTCGCCAACCGGCACGCGGCCGAGCGTGCCATTGACATCAAAACGACGCCCGCGATGACCGGCAAGTTCGAATGGCTGGACACCGACGTGGTCCAGTGGGTTCCTGACGGATTCTGGCCGTCGCACAGCACGGTGGCGCTCTCGGTGGGTGGCCTGTCGACGGACTTCAAAACGGGTCCCGCGGTGCTCGGTGTTGCTGATATCTCAGATCACACGTTCACCGTGGCCATCGACGGAGTAGGGGCGGGACCTACGCCTCCACTACCAGCGCCGCACCACCGACCCCACTGGGGAGAACAGGGCGTAATGCTGGCCTCGATGGGTAGGCCGGAATTCCCGACACCTGTCGGCTCCTACACGGTGCTGTCCAAGGAACGCTCGGTGATTATGGATTCGAGCAGCGTCGGCGTCCGGCTCACCGATCCCGCGGGTTACCGGGTCCCGGTGGATTACGCCGTACGTACAACCCGCCGTGGCATCTTCGTGCATTCAGCTCCGTGGGCCGTCAATTCACTTGGGCTGGAGAATGTCAGCCACGGCTGCGTCAGCCTGAGCCCCGCGGACGCTGAGTGGTACTACAACACGGTCAACGTCGGCGACCCGGTAATTGTGAAGGAATAGCGGCGGCGACAGCCGCCGGCTTCATAAGGCTCACGCACTAGATGTTGTGCGGGTGCGCACATCGAGCGATGCTGTGGAACAGAGCTTTTCGTCGTAGTGAGGTCGGCACGATCCTGACATGCACAACCACGGAATGCAGAGGCGCTGGCTGAGTGGCGCCCCTGGGTCAGGGCTTGACTCGGCGACCGGTCGTCACTCCGGAGGACCTGGCAGAATCGGCTGACCGGGCGCAGGACCGCCGGTCGGCGTCGCACCAGTCGGCGCATCCTTACCCGCAAGGCCACCCACGCCAGTGAGTAATGCGCCCCCGGGTGCCGGGGCACCCGCTATCACGGGAGCACCGACGGGCAAACCCACCGGAGCGCCAACCGGCACTGGGGCACCCGCGCCCGCAGGCACCGGCGCGCCCGCCGGAGCACCGGCAGCCGCCGCAGGTCCAGCCGCGCCGGAGAGTGCAGCGCCAGCAGGCGCAGGCGGAACGCACACCGGCGCGACCACCGGTCCGCCGGCGACCGCCGCCGGTGCAGTTTCGCCCGCAATTCCCTGGACGCACGAATAGCCGCCCGTTTTCAGCGGGGTAGCCGCAGCGTCCGGGCTCAACGCCATGGCGGCCCCGCACAACCCGACGCCGGCAATAACTTTGATACCGAGTCGATCAAAGATCGCCATCAAACGTCAGCTCCTTTGTTGGCCCAAAAAGGTGCAGCAGGACCGCATGGTCGTACCTGAGTCGTATTGGACAACGACTCAATTGTTCACAGAGTTGATCTTGAAGACGAGCCGCGTCGCAGAACCGTTCTCGAATGGTGATGCTATGGTGACGTTTGGCTGGCGCTGGTCGCCCCGACGAAGGGCGCAGTTCCGCGGAACCTCCATTACCGTACTCCGCGTAGACGTCCGGTTAAACTGTGCGTTCTCAAAGGAGTTGGCTCATGTGCGCTCGTAGCGGTCGCTTCATCGTTCCGACAGGTGTGCTACGCAGGCTCGCCGAGGACGAGTCGATCCCGGCAGAGTCGCGACAGGCCATACGCGATTGTGTCGCGGTCGAGGAAGCGTGGCGACGACTGCGAAACGCCCAGACCGAGGCGACACAGGCGAGTCTTCTTGCCACCGGGATCACCACCTTGCAAGTTGCCGGTGTGCTGGCGTCTGTACCAGCGGTAACGGTCTACGACTGTAAAAACACTCGATCGCTGCCCGGCTCGCCCGTCGCGAATCCCGGTAGCAGCTCGGACATCACGGCGAGACGCGCCTTCGACACAACCCACGCTGTCGTCGATTTCTATCGGCAGTGCTTCGGGCGGAACTCGGTTGACGATGCCGGCATGACGCTGATGTCGTCGATCCACTACGGGGTGCGCTACGACAACGCCTTCTGGAATGGCGCTCAGATGACGTACGGAGACGGGGACGGCCAAGTATTCACCGACTTCACGAAAGCGGATGACGTGATCGGCCACGAGTTAACGCACGGCGTTACCCAATTCACCGCGGGCCTCGACTACACCGACGAGCCAGGTGCTCTCAACGAGAGCGTCTCCGATGTATTCGGTGCGATGTTTCATCAGTGGCGCAGGAAGCAGACCGCCGTCCAAGCGGACTGGCTCATCGGCGCAGCGGTGCTCGGTCCGGTGGCAATTGCGAAGGGCTACACGTGCCTGCGCAACATGGCTCAACCTCGCTCTCAACAGTGCCTGTCGCCGCAGCCGTCGCACTACAGCGACTATGTTCCCGGCGGGGATCCGCACGAGAACAGCGGCATCCCAAATCACGCCTTCTACCTCGCGGCGATGACTATTGGTGGACACTCCTGGGAAAAGGCCGGAAAAGTTTGGTATGCGGCGCTGACTAGTCCTAAAGCTCACGCGTCGATGGGGATGGCAGAGTTCGCCACGCTTACCCGCGCCGGCGCCAGATCCTTATTCCCCAGCGATACCAACGTATATCGTGGGGTGGACGACGCATGGACGCGAGTCGGCATTCCAGCGGCCGACATCTCCGTCTGACCCGTTGTCGAGCCAGGACGATCGAGGCACAGCAATGCAGGATCGCTACATCATCGAGCGACGTGGCGGCTTCGCCGGCCTGAAGGCCAGTGGCGCCATCGATGGTGACGCACTGCATCCTGACGATCGCAAAACACTGGAACAGCTCCTCGACAGCGAAGAACCATTCGCCAGGGATCCCGGAGCTGACCGCTACACCTACGTCGTGACGCGCGAAAACGCGTTGGGAAGCACTACCCGCGAGATTCCCGAAAGCGTGCTGCCCAGTGCGGTGGCAAGTGTTGTCACGCCCGAGATCTGACCACAGCGCACGACCCCGTGCACCAGCGGCCTCAGCTCTTTATTGAGCAAGCAGATTGACGACGCCGGTGAAGACACTCGGCATCGCCGCTGCGGCCGGCACGATGCGCCCCCGTATAGCCGGAAAGGCGCTCGCCTGAAGTAAGGCCGCGGTCAGCATTCGATAACGCCGGGTCATCTGGCGCCATTGGCGGTCGTAGGTGTCCGGGCGCTCCGCGACAACAGCGTTCACCAACAGCTCCGCGGCGCCGAAGGCCAGGCCGAGACCCTCACCGGTGAGAGCGTCGACGTAGCCCGCGGCATCACCGACCAACAGAACCCGACCCGCGGCTCGGCTTGAAACCCGCTGGCGCAGCGGCCCGGCAGCCCGATCCGGCTCGTGCGGCAGACCCTCGATCCGATCTCGCAAAGCGGGAAACTCCGCGAGATGGGAATCGAATCCGCCCCGACGAGACTTCAGCACCGCTACGCCCACGCAGTCGTCGGCTATCGGCGTCACGTACGCCTCGGCACCGGGCGCCCAATGCACCTCGACGTAGTCCGACCACGGCGCCGTGCGCACGTGCCGTCGAATACCCCACCGACGCGCACCCGGGCTCGGTCGCTCCAGGCCCAAGGACCGGCGGATCGGCGAGTGCAGCCCGTCGGCGGCGGCGAGGTAGCGTGCCTGCCAATGCCCGGCGCGAACAGACGTCGCGTCTTGGCTTATCTCACCCACTTCGTCGTGGCAGATCCGCACGCCCGCGCCGGCGGCAGCGTCGAGAAGCGCGCCGTGTAGCACGGTTCGGCGTACGCCGCGCCCAGCGCCACGCCTGAAGGGCGCGTTGACGTGTCGGGTGCCGTCCCAGTAGCTGATGCCCCGGAACGGCTTGCCGTGGGGGCGCACGCCGAGACACTCCAAGTGCCGCAGCGTGTGTGGCATCAGCCCTTCACCGCAAGCCTTGTCGATCGCTCCGCTGCGCTTTTCGACGACGACTACTTCCAATCCGGCCTTGGCGCCGTTGATGGCGGTGGCCAGCCCGGCCGGGCCACCGCCGACGACGAGGAGATCGATCATGCCAGTCCCGCCAGTGCAGCGTTTTCAGTGTGAATTCGCGTCCGCAGCAAGACCGCGTTGAGAACCGAGAACACGAGCCCGGTCATCCACGCGGTGTGCACCAGCGGCAGCGCAAAGCCTTCGGCGATCACCGCGACGTAATTCGGGTGAGGCAGAAAGCGATACGGGCCGCCGATGATCCGCGCCGCACCCGGTATCACGATCACCCGGGCATTCCACTGATGTTTCAGGGTGCTGATGCACCACCAGCGCAACGCCTGTGCGGCGATGACAATCGCGAGCATCGGCCAGCCCAGCGCTGCAATGAAGGGGCGGTGCAACACGATCGGCTCGGCCAGGCATCCCACCAGCAGCCCAGTGTGCAGCGCCACCATCACCGGATAGTGTCCGGCGCCGAATTCGACGCCGCCGTGCGCCTGGCTCCAGGCGCGGTTACGTTTGGTCACCACGAGTTCGGCCAGGCGCTCCACGGCGACCGCGCCGATCAACAGCAGATACCAGTTCATGGCAATCAGCGCCAGCGCAGCATCACGAGTTCGGAGCAGAAGCCCGGACCCATTGCCATCATCAGCCCGGGGCTGCCCGCGGCCGGGCGCTTGGCGATGGTGTCGCGCAACACGTGCAGCACCGATGCCGACGAGAGATTGCCGACCTCGCTGAGCGAACGCCATGTCAATTCGAGCGCGTCGTCGGGCAATCCGAGTGAGCCGACGATCGACTCGATGACTTTCGGACCACCGGGATGGCTGACCCAGGTAGGAACATCGGCGATGTTCAAACCGTGGGCTGCAAGGAACTTCGTGACGTCCTCGGGCAGATACGTCTCGACGACGGTCGCAACGTCCGGAGAAAGGATGAGGCCGAATCCGGTGGAGCCGACGTTCCAGCCCATCGTGTTTTGCGAGTCAGGGTAGAGATGGCTCCGGGATCCGAGGACGTCGGGGCCCGCGGCGCCGATCTTCTCAGCGCGCCGTGCGCCGACGGAGACCACCGCCGCAGCACCGTCGCCGAACAGAGCGGTGCCGACCAGGCTGGCGATCGAGCGTCCGGCCGCGGGGTAGGTCAACGAGCACATCTCGACGGCGACCAAGACCGCGACATCGTCGGGTGCACCGCGCAGGTAGTCGTTGAGTCGGGCCACCCCGGCAGCCCCTGCGACGCAACCCAGGCCGAACAACGGCACGCGACGCACATCCGGGCGCAGTCCCAGCCGAGAAGCGATACGAGCGTCGACGGACGGAACGGCGATACCGGTGACGGTGGTCGAGAAGATGACATCGACGTCCTGGGGTTGCAATCCCGCCTCATCGAGCGCGGCCGTCAGCGCCGCACAACCGAGTTCCACCGCATTCTCGATGAAGATGTTGTTCGCGTCGCCGAAGTCGGTCAGCGACGCGTACTCCTCGAGAGGCCGCACCAGGTAGCGACTGTTGACCTTGGAGCTCGCATGCAGCTTGCGCAGGATGTCCTCGCATCCATCGAAAGCCGGTAACGCGGCGAGCATGTCGGTGATCTCGCTCTGCGCATACCGGTGCTCCGGCAGTGCGCCCTGCACGCCGGCGATGACGCTGCCGGCGGCTTGAACACCAAACTTCTTGCGGCTCAATGACTTTGTCACTTTTATTCATCCTTATCTGAGCGTGTTTCTTGCCGGCGTCGTCGCCGCATTTGGCATACCGTGTCGTCCACGTGGCCCCTCGGCACGCGGACGGCGCGTCTTTCGCTGTCCCCGATCGAGATCGGGCCAGCGGCGTGGGCCCCCACCAGCAATGGCCACGGGTTGTGCGAACCCGGGACCGAATACGCCCTCGCTGATAACACGAGCGCCGGCGCCGGATGGTTCGGTCGGGGGCCCATCAGTCGAGCAGCGGTAGGTTGCGATGCCCCTCCGAAGGCCTCCAGCCATGAGGACCACCCGCCTACGTGAAGCTCATTTCAACGGCCGATGACTTTTGTCAACAGTCGGTGACTTGGAACCTACGCGCACCCCTGACCACTTGTCAACAGCGGATGACATATAGGGTTTCATGATGCCCGAGACCCGCCCTCGCGATGCCGCTCAGACGCGGGCGGACATCCTGGCCGCCGCGCGCCGCCGATTTGCGGCGGAGGGGTTCGAGCGCACCACGCTCCGCGCTATCGCCGCAGATGTCGGAGTGGATGCGGCGTTGGTGATCCGCTACTTCGGCAGCAAGCAAGACTTGTTCGCGACGGCCACCGAATTCAGGATCGATTTGCCCGATCTGTCGGGTGTGGACGCGGACGACATTGCGGACATGCTGCTGCCTCGCTATTTCGCGGTCTGGGAGGACGACCACACGTTCCTGGCGCTGTTGCGCGCGGCGATGACGAGCCGGGTTGCGGCCGATACCTTGAACCAGACGCTGGCCGCCCATGTCGCACCCACCCTGATGGGTGCCACCCCGGACAACCACATGAAGCGAATCGCGGTGACGGACGCGTTCGTGATCGGGCTCGCGGCAACCAGATCCGTTCTGGCCAATCCGCCGGTGGCCAACCTCAGCCGTGAAGAACTCAGCAGGTGGGCTGCCCCGGTCTTTCGTCAGCTCCTGGTCGGGCCGGCGCCGTCGTGATCATGCGTGCGGGTAAACAGCCAACCGGAGTCTCGGCATGACCTCGGTGCGACCTCGCAACGCGAGCCGGACTCGCGCCGACATTTTGGCGGCAGCACGTCGCCGTTTCGGGGCTGAAGGATATGAACGCACGACCTTGCGCGCCGTCGCGGCGGACGTCGGTGTGGATGCGGCGCTGGTGATCCGCTACTTCGGCAGCAAGCAGAACTTATTCGCAGCAGCAGCCGATTTCGCGATCGAACTGCCAGATCTGTCGGGCGTTGATCCCGACGAGGTCGCGAACATTTTGTTAGAGCGATTCTTCGCGGTATGGGAGGAAGACGAGACGTTCGTGGCGCTGTTGCGGGCGGCGATGACGAGCCAGCTCGCGGCCGAGACATTGCGGCAGGTGTTCGCACAGCAGATCGCACCCAAGCTGGTCACCGCCACTCCGGACCACCCCGTGCAGCGGGCAGGGCTGACCGGCGCCTTCGTCATCGGGCTTGCGATGACCCGCTATGTGCTGGTGAATCCGCCGGTGGCCAACCTGAGCCGCGAGGAACTCTGTCGCTGGGCTGCGCCAGTGATTCGGCAGCTGCTCACCGGACCGGCAGCGTCGTAGCTCACGACTAGCGGATGTAGACCTCCCCGCCGGTGGGGTATCCACCGCCATGGGTGGTGATGTGGACGTGGTCGTAGTGGCCGTAGCCGGATCCTGATGGCCCGCTGGGGGTGTAGTAGGTGCCCCGCCAGATGGCGTCTTGCAACGCGAATCGACTCGCGTTCTTGAGCGCGAAGGCCACGATCTCGTTTCCGAGCGCTATGCCCGCCGCGCTACTGGGGTTGGGAATCATCACATCGATCGCCAAACCCTGCGGATGCCATCTCAGTGCGTCGGGTCGCACGCCGCCCATGCTCTTGATCTCGGGGAACGCCGCGCTGATACTGCGAGCGGCCAAAATCGTCTTGACCTGGAGGCCCCGCTCCGGAGCGACTCCCACGGGCAAAACCTGCGGGACATACTTTGGAACCACTCGCCATCTTGATGCCCTCGATGCCGGCTGCTCCTCAGCGGGGCCGGCACTCACGCTGGAAGGAGCCCACGACGACGACGCTGGTGCGGCCGCCATGACCTGGACGCAGCACGGCGCAGCTGCCCCAGCAACCGAATCGGCGTCACTACGGGGGGTGGATTTATATGCACTTCCACCGAGGGCAAATAAAGCGGCGGCCGGGGCCGCCACTACAGCCACTGTGACCGGCACTTTCCGCCGGCTGGTGGCTAATCGGTGACGACCCACGGCGAGCAGCTTACGGGCAAATCAAGAAATAGTCACGATCGGATAACGACCCTTCACATCGGCCAGCTGCTCGACGCGGGCGCAAAACGGAGAGCGCCGGCCGGGGGCAGGGGCCGTCGTTTGTCGATCGATATCGCGTCGAGTATCAGCGCGACGTAGCGGCGCCAGCCGTCGCTGTTCGAATCCATCGTCCACAGCACGCTATGCAGCATCGCGATCAGACGCGGCAGATCGTCGTCGACCAGGTCGGCACGGACGACACCGGCCTGCTGGCCTCGCTGGGCAAGCTCGCTCAGCGCCTCATACAGCGAGGTCGAGATGTCGGGGGTGAGCGACCCGGCCATGCGCGCCGCGGTCAGCAGGTTGTGTTCGCGGGCGCCCAGCGATATCGCCGCGTCGATCAGTTGGGCGAGGCCGCGCAACGGGTCATCGGCGTGCCGGACGGCCTCGATCGTCGGCGTGAGGTCCTCGGCGATGCATTGATCCAGCGCAGCCCTGATCAGCTCGGCCTTGGTCGGAAACCTGCGATAGAGCGTTCGCTCGCCGACTCCTGCGCGACGGGCGATCGCCTCGATGGGTGCTTCCGGCCCCAGCTCATCGTAGACGTCCCGTGCCGCCCGCAGGATCCGCTGGGCGTTGCGTGCGGCGTCCGCCCGCAACGGTCGGTCGGAAACCGCGGTCATAGCGACAGCGTAACTGACAGTTGACTGCCAATCAGCCGGGTCCTACGCTCGGGTAATTGGCAGACAGCTGACACTTATAAGGAAACGTTTGTGACGGCAACAACTTCCGATTCCCGCTCCGAAACCGAGCTTCCGGTCATACCGGCCCAACGGGCCGCGCACTGTCCCCTGCATCCCCCGCCGGAATTCGTCAACTGGCGAGAAGAGCCCGGCCTGCGACGGGCGATGTGGGGCGGCCAACCGGTCTGGTCAGTGAGCCGCTACCAGGACATCAGGGCCGCGCTGGTGGACCCGCGGCTGTCCGCGGACACCATCTCGACCTCCATCACACCGTCGAGCGACGAAGGCACGCCGGTGATCTTTGCACGGACCGACGATCCCGAGCATCATCGGTTGCGGCGGATGATGACCAGCCAATTCACCTTCCGGCGCTGCGAAGCGATGCGGCCGCAGATTCAGGTACTGGTCGACCAGTACCTGCACACGATGATCGACAACGGGCCGCCGGCCGATATCGTGCGCGACTTCGCCTTGCCGGTGCCGTCGTTGGTGATCGCGCTGCTGCTGGGCGTACCGCCCGAGGATCTCGGGCTGTTCCAGCACAACACCACCGTTGGATTGGACACAAGCTCGTCCGACGAGCAAAAGGCCCAGGCCTTCGGGGCGATGTTTGTCTACATCGAGGAGTTGGTGAAGCGCAAAGAGCGCGAACCCGGCGACGATCTGATCAGCCGGCTTGTCACCGACTACGTCGCGACCGGGCAACTCAGCCGCGAGACCGCGGCCATGAACGGCGTCATCATGATGCAGGCCGGCCACGAAACCACCGCCAACATGATTTCGTTGGGAACCGTTGCGCTGCTGGAGCATCGCGACGTGTTCGAACGGCTCGGTCAAACCGACGATCCGGCCGTGATCGCCAACGCCATCGAAGAGCTCATGCGCTATCTCACCATCGTGCACGCCCAAGTGGATCGGGTGGCGACCGAAGACCTCACACTCGGCGGTCAGTTGATCCGCGCCGGAGACAAGCTCCTGATGAACCTGCCCGCCGGAAACTGGGACAGCGAATTCGTCGACAACCCAGAGACTTTCGATATCGACCGGAACGCCCGGGGACACTTGGGCTTCGGCTACGGTGTGCACCAATGTATCGGAGCCAACCTGGCTCGAGTCGAAATGCAAGTCGCATTTGCGACGCTGGCGCGGCTCCTACCTGGACTGCAATTGGCGGTATCGCCGGATGCACTGCGATTCAAAGACTCCGACATCTACGGGATGAAGGAGCTACCGGTCACCTGGTGACTCAGGGAGATTCAGTGCCATCGAGCAACGACATGCGGTTCGACGAACAGGTTGCGGTCATCACCGGCGCCGGCGGAGGCCTGGGCAAGCAGTACGCGCTGCTGCTGGCATCGCGCGGCGCGCGGGTCGTCGTCAACGACACCGGCGGTTCGGTGACCGGAACTGGCTCGAACACCGACGCTGCACACGCTGCCGCAGAGGAGATACGCCGGCAGGGCGGTGAGGCAGCCGCCGACACCAACAGCGTAACCAGTCCCGAAGGCGGACAGGCGATCATCGACACCGCCCTGCGCAGCTGGGGACGGGTGGACATCGTGATCAACAATGCGGGCATCGTCTGCGACGCGCCGTTCGAGGACGTCACCGCCGATCGGCTTGCACCCCTGTTGGATGTGCACCTGAAGGGCGCCTTCTACGTGACCAGGCCGGCATGGAAGGTGATGCGCGAGCAGCGCTACGGCCGAATCCTCAACACCTGCTCTGCGGCCGGGATCCTGGGCGCCGAGCGGATGAGCAACTACGGCGCGGCCAAGACCGGGCTGATCGGCTTAACCCGCGTGCTGGCCGCCGAAGGCGCCGACCACAACATCAAAATCAATGCCATCGCTCCGATCGCCTACACGCGGATGCTGGCACACTCCATCGACGGCGCCGGCCAGCCGGGCGACGCGTCGGCGCAGGAGGTCTTGGACGACCTTGTGGCCCAATACCTTCAGAAGTTGGACCCAGCCCTGGTGGCTCCGGTGGCGGCCTTCCTGACGCACCGGGACTGCCCGGTGTCCGGAGAGATCTACACGGTTGGCGCCGGACATGTCGCGCGATTCTTCATCGGCAGGACGAAGGGCTTTTACAGTCCCGCGCTATCGGTTGAGGCTGTGCGTGATCATTTCGACGAGATCCGCGCCGACACCGACTACACCGTGCCGAGCGGTCCCGCTGACGAGATGAGCACGCTGTTCGCGACCATCATGGCGAACCAGCCCGACTGACGGTATAGCTGGCTCGCGGCGGAATGCGACGGATTGGGCGGTCGCAACAAGCGCTTCCGTGAACACAATTCGTTTGTTTCAACGTAGAAGCCTGCGCGGCCATGTCAATCTAGCCCGTGGGTTCCCGTTCCAATTCACGGACGCCACTACCTGGAGGCCGCGCGATGGAGATCGAAGATCCGCCAAAAGTGACGGAGTTGACGCAGGAAGTCCGACTCGCCACGACCATGACGGGCGGTGTCAGCCTTGCGGTCTGGATGGCTGGCGTTACGCGGGAGATCAACCTGCTCGCGCAGGCCTCACAGTGGCGCAGAACGGGCGGCGTCATCCCCGATGGCAACGGACTCTCCGAGAACGAGAAGGCTTCCCTGAAGCTCTATAGGGCGCTTATCGATCTGCTCGACATCGTTGCCGACATCGACGTCTTGACCGGCACAAGCGCAGGAGGCATCAACGCGGCTTTGCTTGCTCTGTCACGGGTTAAAGGGAAAGACCTTGGCGGATTACGTGACCTCTGGCTCGATCTCGGTGCGCTGACTGACCTCATCAGAGATCCGACAGACAAAAACACGCCGTCCCTCTTGTATGGCGACGAGCGCATGTTTGCCGTATTGGCGGAGCAGCTTCCCAAACTCTCGTCGGGTCCGTTTCCACCTCCGTCAGATCCTCTACCTCCCACCATCGTGTACATCACGACGACCCTGCTCACCGGAGAGACAAGCCGGTTCACCGACTCATTCGGCACGCTCGTCCAAGACGTCGATCGGCGGGGTGTCTTCACCTTCACCGAGACAAAACTCGCGGAAGACGATATTGCCGAGGCACTGGCGCTGGCCGCCCGCAGCTCCGCTTCATTCCCGGTCGCGTTCGAGCCCTCGTTCGTGCCTTTCACGAAACCAACCCCGCAGGACGGGGCCGTGCCCCTTCGCCCGGCGATGGACGACTACGCCAACATCACCCGCCCGCACTGGGCCGCCGATGGGGGCCTGCTCGACAATCAGCCAATCGACTTGCTGCTCAAGCGCATCTTTGACAGTCCCGCACAGCGGCCGGTTCGCCGAGTGCTCCTCTTCGTCGTACCGTCGTCCGGGCCGGCACCTGACGCAAAAGCCGCTCCGCAGGACCGCGTCGACCAGCCGCTCGGTCTTTTCGACGGACTGCTCAAGGATCTGTCCGCGATGACGACGCAGTCGATCGCGGCGGACCTGCGCGCGATCCGGGATCACCAGGACCGCATGCAAGCGCGAACGGACACCCGACTGCACCTCGCCGAGCTGGCGCACGGGCTTAGAACTCGGCTTCTCACCATGTCGCTGCTAAAGGACTACCGGACGCGCGAGGCAACCAAACAGGCTGACATCCTCGCTAAGGCTCTGCTGCGGCAGCTCAGCACCTGGCCGCCGGAGTCGCCCGCGGCAACGGAAAGTATCCCAAAGAACTGGCAAGGCGAACTCGCCGTCGGCGGCGACGCCGAGAAGGCGTGCCGTCTCGGTATCACCCAAAGGATCTTGCGTCGTTGGCCCGATGCGCTTCCCGCCAGCCTGGACGAGCTTGCCGCGTACGGGCAACCCGCATACGAGCTAGCAATGGGATGTGCGTTTTCTATCGCGAGGGCGGCATCCGAATTCGCAGAGTTCAAGGAAGATCACGCGGGGTCCAAAGACGCTATCGCGAAATCGGCCGAACTCGCCGCAGGGATCCACGATGCCTACAAAGCATCCACACCAACGGATCTCAGTGTGCTGGTGCGCAAGGTATGCACCACATCGGCCGTCCGGCAGGGGTCGCTCAAAGAGGCCGCCGAAAAGCTCGCAGACGCGTATTACCTCGATCGGCTCACGCTGCCGCCCGAAGCCTGGGAAAATCTCGCGAAGCCCTTGCTCGACAAGCGTGAAACATTGACTGAGTTCGCCGATAACGCTTCGTCCGACTCTGACTACTCCAAAGGTTCGCTGCGCCAGCGGGATAACGCCGCAGCCCGGCAACTACGTACATACCTCGACTACCTGCAGCTTGAGGTCAGGCCGCAGCCACCTGAAGCCAATGTGCGGATAGCCAGGAAGTTGTTCGATCTGGCCGTGACACAGCGGGCGATGCTTCCGGTTGAGGCGGACATCGAGCAATCCCTGGATCTCGTACAAGTGAGCGCCGATACGCGCAGTCTGCTGGCACTTAATTTTCAGACGGCCCAACAGAAGCTCACCGGGATGCAGTTCCACCATTTCGGTGCCTTCTACAAGCGATCATGGCGAGCGAATGACTGGATGTGGGGCCGACTCGACGGAGCCGGTTGGCTGGTTCACGTCCTGCTCGACCCTCGACGTGTGCGGTGGATTGTTCAGGGGCACGCCAACGACGATGACTGGGATGCCAACGAGGAGCAGCCCGGAGCGAAGTGGTTGCTCCGAAAGCTCAGAGACCTTGGGGCGCCTGAACTTCCGAAACAGGGCTACCCCCTGCCGCCTACCGCCGATGGCTCGAAACAATCTCTCACCGAGAACAAACTACACACAGAGCTGAAGTTCATCGACGACCCACTCGAACCGATACCCGCAAGCATTCCGTGGACGTCGTTGTGGCTGGCGCAAGTATGGCAGCAACGAGTCCTCGACGAGGAATTGGACGGGCTGGCCAACACGGTGATCAACTCCCAACCAGGAAAGACGCCTGACTGGAGCCCGGCAACATCACGGACCTGGGCCGAAAAGGTCCTGGCTGCAGAGGGATTCGCGAAGTACGCGCTGTTGGATGAGGATCCGGTCGCAGCAGAAACGTTCTCCAGCGACCGGGGTTCACCGTTGATGGCGCAATCCGTCACGAAGGCCGCCGCCACGGCATCCTCGGCCGCTCGCTCCATTCGACAGCTGCCCGGAGTCCTCACGCCGCCGCTCGTTACCGTGCAGACACTGGCGCTCGGTGGATACAAAGCGGTGTCACTGACCAACGGCGTCGCCAAATCATCAATCAAAATCGGCGCCGCGCTACTTGTGCTGGGCGTCGCCGGCGCGATTCAGAACGCGACATGGTTCGGAGTCGGGGGCCTGATCTCCGCTGGAATTGGCAGTTACCTGATCGTCCTGGGAACCTGGCAGTCCTCGAGCAGACCGGACACCCTGCGCCCCTCCGCGAAGAAAACCCCGTCGCGCATTCGGCGTTGGTTGAGGCGTTGGTTGAGCAGGGCGAAAGCCTGGTGGCGCGCTTCCAGAATCCGTCGGCGCTTGCGCAAATCAAAAGTTTGGCGGTGGTTGACGAGACCGCTTGTGCCGTTACTGTCGGTGACCCTCGTCGGCGCGGTGCTGTCCCTGGCGACACCCGTCGTCCGCAAATGGCTGTTCGGCACCGATCAGCACAACCCCGGTACCGGTCTGGTGGGCAGTCATGTCTACTGGCTGGCTGCGCAGTGGTGGCACCCATTGATCGTCGTTGCAGCGATCGCGCTAGCCATCACGCTCGTGGGGTTCGCAGTCGGCAAGCCGAGCCGAAAGTGACGGCGCGCTACAGATGGCTCGCGGCGAAGTCCGCGGCTTGGGCCGTCATACCATTGACCGCGTATTCGACGTGCGCGAAGCTCGGCGCCCCGCCGGCCTCGCCATCGCAGATGGTGTCACCGGCAGCGCACAATTCGAGGGTCTTGGGCACATACAGCGGACCGATGACGATCGCCGGTGCGCCGTAGTTTTGCAGCCACTGAACCGACGGCGTTCCGAAGAGCGTGACCGCGGCGACGTGGTTAGCCACCTCCGGCGGCATCGGCTTGGGCAGGAACTGTACGTATTCGGCCGGTATCCCCGCCGGTATGGAAGCCGACGTGACGGAGCCGGCTACGGCCGCGCCCTGGGAGTATCCGCCTAGCACGATCCGGGTCTTGGGGCAGTTCGCCGCGGTGGCCTCGATGTGACTGCCCGCGTCCTTGATCCCGTCGACGAAGCTCTGGGCGAACGCGATGCGGTCAGAAAAGTTGCTGCTGGCTTCGTAGTTGACCGGGTACACGTCGAGCGACTTGGCCCCGACTGCCGAGCGCAGCGAGTCGACGAATGGCTCTCCGGTCACGCCAACACCGGGCGGTTCACCGGTGCCGCGGGCGAATACCGCCTCGAC